>Ga0116227_10007099_pt1 | contig 22129 bp, 16 predicted proteins | sample S1TSphgellanicum_FD_89693 | JGI IMG/M metagenome (GOLD analysis project Ga0116227, IMG submission 89693) | Host-associated microbial communities from peat moss isolated from Minnesota, USA - S1T2_Fb - Sphagnum magellanicum MG | ecosystem: Host-associated > Plants > Peat moss > Unclassified...
CGGACCCCAGCCTCATCACCGATGCGCTGGCCGAGGCGCTGGATATCCCAACCCCGCTCTTTCTCGCCGCTCATATCAACCATGCGCGCGAACTCACCTCGGCCGCCGTGCAGGGCCTGGAAAAACTCCAGCGCCGCCGCATCCCCATTCTCGGCCAAACCGTGCTGCTCGCCGGGGTGAATGACGACGCGCAAACCCTGGGTGAGCTGTTCCGCGCTATGCTACGTGCCCGCATCAAACCCTATTACCTCCACCAGCTCGACGCCGCCCCCGGCACGTCGCGCTTCCACGTCCCGCCCGAGCGCGGCCGCGCAATCCTAGCCAGCCTGCGCGGCCATATCAGCGGCACAGCTTTGCCGACCTATATTTTCGACCGGCCAGGGGGATTGGGGAAGATTCCCCTCTGAGCGAGGGATCAGTTATCTCTTTTTTTCCAAAGGAGAGCCGAACGAGCTTTTTGGTTTCACCCGGCTCAAAATATCCAAAGCGGATTCGTGGTGCGGAACTCTGGGATCAAACACCATCTGCCCACAAAGATGATTCTTAGAGTGCGATGACGGCTCTAGTGGGCGATCAGCCAGGGTTTGATCGCGTGTACGACCAGCGTTCCCGCGAGTGCAAGCATTGTTCCGCCGACGAAAGCGTCCATGATGCGCCACGCGCCTGGCCTCGCGAAAACAGGTTTCAACAGGCGCGCCCCAAAGCCGAGCGCCGAAAACCATAAAAAGCTTGCGCTGGCGCCGCCTGCCATAAAGAGAGGGCGCAAGGGCGCTGGCTGCGCCGCCCCGACGGCACCTAAAAGCAGAACCGTGTCGAGATAGACATGCGGGTTGAGAAAGGTGAAACCCGCCGTGGCGGCAATCGCTCGTCCAAGGGTAACGCCTCCGGCTGCGCCAATCAAAGCTCGGCCACCCGTCAGACTACGGCGAAACGCCAGGATGCCGTAACACCCCAAAAACCCGGCGCCAGCGAGCGACAGCAGCATGGTGAGGTGAGGAATGGCGGCCATGAACGCGCCGACACCACTAACCCCGGCCACGATCAGCAGCGCATCTGCACAGCCACAGAAGAGCACGATGGCTGAGACGTGCTCATATCGCAGTCCCTGCCGCAGGACGAAGAGATTTTGGGCGCCGATTGCCGCGATGAGTGCTGCGGATGCCGCAAAGCCGGTGAGGAAGGGGGAGATGAGATTTGCCATGGCCGGCATCTTTGGCAATGTTGATGAGATTAGAAAAACTTGTTTTTCTAATCCTAATTAAGTAAAACTTTATCAATGCTGGATTATCCGTCTCTCGCCGCTGTGGGTTTGGTCATCCGCGAGGGAAGTTTCGAACGCGCGGCCGATATGCTCGGCATCACGCCCTCAGCCGTCTCGCAGCGGGTTAAAGGGCTCGAGGAACGATTGGGCGCGATTTTGATCGTTCGCGGACAACCTTGCCTACCCACCGATCTGGGCCGTACCCTCTCTGCGCATCTCGACATGGTTCAGTTGCTGGAGGCCGAGCTGGAACCGGCACTCACCGGTAATTTTGGGAACTCCGGTTCGCAGGTGACGCTCAAGGTCGCGGTGAACGCGGATAGTCTGGCCACCTGGTTCCCACAGGCCGCCGCCGCCTTTGGACGTAACACCGGCATCTTGCTCGACATAATGCTCGACGACGAGGCGCACACCCGAGATCGGCTTCGCGCAAGCGAAGTCCTCGCGGCGGTCACATCCGATCCTGAACCCGTACAAGGCTGCAAGACGATTGCACTGGGGGCGCTAAATTATGTCGCCTGCGCTAGCCCGGATTTCATGTCGCGCTATTTCAGCTCAGGGGTGACCGCGGAGGCGCTGTTGAAAGCACCCTGCATGCGCTTTGATCGACGGGATCGGCTACAAACCCGTTGGGCGTCTGAGGCATATGGTATCGACCTCGCCGCACCAACGCATTGGGTCCCCTCGACCCAAGCCTTCCTCGATCTCGCACTGGCTGGGCTGGCCTGGGGATTACAGCCTATTCCGCTCGCCCAAGCGCATCTCGCGGCGGGCCGGCTTGTGGAGCTGCCACCGGGATTGCGGGTCGATGTGACACTTTACTGGACGGCCGTACGGTTTCACGCCGCATCACTACGCCAGTTAACCAACGCCGTATTTGTGACCGCGCGCCAATCCTTGCAGCCGGCATCGACGGTTGATCCGCGGGGGCTCTGAGCGCGGCGTGACCCATCGCTTCTTTGGAACCGGCAATAGATCGAATGGGTTACGCTGCGCTAACCCATCCTATGTTTCGTCTGCCCCCTAAAACCGCACCTTCACCCCGCCCTCCACGGCCTGCCCGGTCCACGCGCCCGCCACATCCGCCGCAAACTGAAGGCTCAGGCTCCAACGCCCCCGCCCCGCCGAAACCCCGGCCATCATTTGCGCCGCCGCACCGTTAAGCCCCCTCGCCCCTGCAGCAAATACACTTCCATCATTCGCCGTCAGCCGCACGGCGCGCCCGGCATCGCCCAGCTCATCCGCCAGCTCCAGGCTGACCTGCGGTGTAACCGCCAGCTGCGCGGCGGTGACGAAAGGTTCTGAAATCGCCAACCGCATAAACGGACGCAGGCTGTCGCCGCCGGAATCCGAGGCCGAGACGGCAAAAGCCTGCGCCCGCGCCTGCTCGCTAAACCCGCCGCCTTGCACATGGGCCAGTTCCATCCCCGCCGCAGGCCGAAGCTGCAATCCGCCCCATCCCATCGCCGCCGAAAATTGCACCGCCGCCCCAAAAACATTCCCGCTCGTCCGCCCCACAGCGCCGCCATCCCCGGTCTGGCGCATCGTCCGCGCCGTGGTGAAACCCGCCACAACATCGCCGGAGAGCGTAAAAACCCCGAGACGCTGCCCGCCATAAACGCCAAACCGCGTCGTATCCGCATCTTCCCTGCCGCCGGATGTATCCGTCAGCCCGTCCTCCCCAACCCCTACCGCCAGCCCCAGAGTGTCGTCGCCCACCCGCCGGTCCAGCCCCGCCAGAAACCCCGCGCCGCGCGCGCTGAACCCGCCATGCGTGTCCATGCCGGTCCCGCGCGCCTCCACCCAGCCGCCGGCAGCGCAAAACGCATCGGCCACCTCGCCTGCCATGGAACCGCCTACAGGCGCACAGGGTCCGGCATTCCCACCCGCCGCATGGGCCAGCAGCGTGTCATTGGCATCTTGCGCGTCCTGCGCCATCGCCTCCCTCGCCTCGCCGAACAAAGCGTCATCGCCAGGGGCTACGGTGAACTTGCCCGTCACCACCACATTCACCGCCTGCGCCCCGGCCACCAGCGCCACAGCCTGCGTTGGCACCTGTTGCGGGCCGTCAGAAGCTTGGCTCTGGTGAGACGTCACGCTGGCAAAGCGGCCCGTCACCTCCCCCGTCGCGGTCAAAAAATCGTCGCTCGCAGGCGCATAAGCGCCGGGTGCGAGCACATAAACCAGCGCGCCGCCCAGCTGCACCGCACCATCCACGTTGAAATGCGCAACCCCCTGCGGGGACACCGCCACGCGCATCGTCCCGCCCGATGCCTGGCTGAAATCCCCCGTCAAATCGAGCGGCGCACCCGCCACACCTGGCTGAAACACCCCCTCATTGCGCACCGAAGCCACCGTCCAATCGCCAGAGGCCGTCCAATCCGCCCCCGCCGCCACATCCAGCGTGCTGCCTGCGCCAAAATTCCGAATCCCGCCGCCAAGCGTGCCCGTGCCCTGCAGCGTCACCGTGCTATCGGTCCCGCCGCCGTCAATCTCACCCTCCACCGCCGAGCCGGTGCCAAGCGTCAGGCTATTCGCCCCGCCCTCCAGCGCAATCGCATCCCCGCCCGCCGCGCTGGCGGCCACAACCCCGGTATTATCGACGCTGCTGCCCCGGCCCGTCACCAAAATGGCCGTCGCGCCGCTGATGCGCCCGCTATTGTTCAGCACGCCGTCCGCCCCGAGCCGCACCCCGGCCGCGCCGCCGGAAATCGTCCCCGAATTCACCACCGACGAAGCCGCCGCAAGCCGCACGCCGATGGATGCCCCGCTGATGACCCCGGTATTTTCCACCTCCCCGCCGGGCGCGACATCGATCACGCCATCCACCCCGCCCGAAATCCGCCCGGAATTGTTCACAACGCTCGCCCCGGTGAGATACACCCCGAAATCCGAGCCGCTGATCACCCCCGCATTCTGGATGGACGACCCGCTCCCCGCCGCGTAAACGCCCGAATACCCGCCCAGAATCCGCCCGCTCGCCGCATTCGTCAGGCTCCCGCCGCCATAGAGCGAGACGCCATCCCCCGTGCCCCCGGAAATCAACCCGCTATTGGCCACGCTGCCCAACCCGCCGCCGGTATAAACCCCGATATGCGCGCCGCTGATCGTCCCGCCCGCCAGATTTTCCACATTGCCGCGGCGGTTCAGGCTCACGCCGTCATACCTCCCCGAAATAAGCCCGGCATTGCTCACTTCCCCCGCCGCATTCTGCACCAGCACGCCATAGCTGCCGCCCTGAACAAGCCCGCTTTGCCCGTTATTCACCGCGCCGCCCGCATCCAGCCGCACCCCGTCCACCCCGCCTGTAATCGACCCCGTATTGCCGACCTGCCCGCTGCCTCCCAGCCAAATCCCATCGCCAAGCCCGGCATCCACCACGCCCGCATTGCTGATCGACCAGACCGTCCCCGGCGCGCCCACCAGACCGGAACCGGAAACCGGCGTCAGCGTCGTCCCCGCCGTAATGCTGACCGCGCCACCCAAGCCATACTGGGCAAGGCCGACACTCACATTCCCGCCTGCCACATTCTGCGCCGCCGCCGGAGCTGCCAGCACCACGCCCAGTGAGACGCCAAGTGAGACGCCCACCGAAGCAGCGCAGCCGACCACCCCCCAAAGGCGCACCGCCCCCACCCACTGATTTCCGGAATCCATCCTGCACGATCCTTGAAAAATACCGCCGGAGCGGCGTTCATGCTACCTTGAGTAGCAAGACCCTAGATCGGGCACCGTGAATCGCTCATTAATCAGACCGCCGAAATGGCGAGGAATCATACCTTCGGATTCATTTTTTCGCACTCAAACCGGCCACCGGATTGCAGCATCGCGCCGCAGGAAAGGCTTGGCGCTTGCCGAACGGCCAGCAGCGGCGTAAGCCCCCGCTTCGCAATCCGCATATAAAATTTCAGGCAGAGCTCTCTTATGAAACAGCAGGCAAACCTCATCCGCGCCGGTCAGGTCATCGAACACGAAGGCAACCGCTGGACCGTGCTCAAGCAGCAGATCATCACCCCCGGCAAAGGCGGCGCCTTCATCCAGGTGGAAATGCGCAACCTCAAAACCGGGAACAAAACCAACGAGCGCTGGCGCACCGCCGACACCGTGGAACGCCTGACCACCGAGGACAAAGACTACACCTACTCTTACACAGATGGTGACAACCTCGTTCTCATGGACGGCGAAACCTTCGAACAATTCATGGTCCCCGCCGCCATCCTCGGCGATTCCGCGCCCTTCCTACAAGACAACATGCCCGTCTCCGTTGGCCTCGTCGAAGGCGACCCCGTCTCCATCACCCTGCCGCCCCATGTCACCCTCGAGATCGTGGAAGCAGACCCGGTGGTGAAAGGCCAAACCGCCTCCTCTTCCTACAAACCCGCCAAACTCTCCAACGGCGTCAAAACCCTCGTCCCCCCCTTCATCGAAGCCGGCGAACGCGTCGTCGTGCGCACGGAAGACGGCAGCTACGTGGAACGGGCCAAGGGATAGGTAAGGCCAGAGCTCTGCCCTGAACCCGCTGGGGCCGGAAGGCCCAGACCCCGCTAATTAGGGTTTTTAGGGGGGATGGGTAACTCGCCACCCACGCCTTTATCGCAATGCACCGGCCGACGGGGCGAGTTACCCCTCCCACCCAAAACCCCTTAACTAATGGGGGTTCGGCCTCAGGCCCCGGCGGGGTCCAGGGGCAGAGCCCTGGCCTTACTTTACTTCTAGGAGCCTATTCCCATGATGCCACGTCTTTCCGCGCATATGACCGTGATGCACGCTGCGGCGCAGAAAGCGGCGAAGCGTTTGCTGCGGGATTTCAACGAGGTTGAGAATCTGCAGGTTTCCGTGAAGGGGCCCGGCGATTTCGTGAGCCAGGCGGATTTGCGGGCCGAGCAGAGCCTGCGTGAGGATCTGGAGAAGGCCCGTCCGGGCTATGGGATGCTGATGGAGGAGTCCGGAGCCTCGGGGTCCGAGAAATGGACCTGGCGCTGGGTCGTGGACCCGCTGGATGGGACGACGAATTTTCTCCACGGCATTCCGCATTGGGCGATTTCCATTGGGCTTGAGAAGCGCCTGCCGGAGGGCGGCTCCGAGATGGTTGCCGGTGTTGTGTATTCGCCCGTGAATAATGAGCTGTTCTGGGCCGAAAAGGGAGTTGGCGCCTATCTGAACGACAAGCGCCTGCGCGTATCTGCCCGGCGCGAGCTGAAGGACGCGGTATTCGCAACCGGCGTGCCCTTTGCCGCCACTTCCGGCCCCAACCGTCTGGCTTTCGCGCGGACGCTGAGCACGCTGATGCCGCAGATCGCGGGCGTGCGCCGCTTCGGTTCCGCGGCGCTGGACCTCGCCTGGACGGCGGCGGGCCGCTATGACGGCTATTGGGAAATGGGCATCCACCCCTGGGATATTGCGGCCGGCATGTTAATCGTGCGCGAGGCCGGCGGCTACGCCACGGATGGCGAGGGCAAGGACGTCATTGCCAATACGGTCGTCGCGGCAAACCCGCATATGCACCCCAAACTGCTCGAAGTGGTACAGGACGGGCTGAACGCCGGACGTTAAAAGACGCCCAGCTGTACAAATAAATTGACCGTGAGATCGAACAACCTGTAGTAAAGAAGTCTTGAGTTTTACTACCGGGGGGCGGCTATGAACGATAGCATGGTGGACTTCACCCCATCATCCGAGGCCGCGCGTATGGCCGCGGTGCGCCGCTACGACGTGCTGGATACGCCGCCGGATGGCGCATTCGACCGGATCACCGCCATCGCCGCGCGGCGCTTCAATGTTCCCATTTCCATCGTCAGCATCGTGGACCATGACCGCATCTGGTTCAAATCCCATTACGGCCTGCCAATCAACGAGATTGCGCGCGATGACGGGCTTTGCGCCACCACGATACTCTCCGCCACCCCGCGCGTCCTCACCGATGCAAAGACCGATGCCTGCGCGCTGGCCAATCCGCTGGTGGCTGGGGAGTTCGGCCTGCGCTTTTACGTCGGCGCGCCGTTGCGCACGCATGATGGGCACCATCTCGGCACGCTCTGCGTGATCGACACCACACCGCGCCCGGTCACCCAGGCGGAGATCGACGAACTCTCGGACCTCGCCGCCCTAGTGATGGACCATCTGGAGCTGCGGATTTCTGCCCGACAGGCGGTTGCGCGGGAAAAGCTGCTGGCGCGCGAAATCGACCATCGCGTCATGAACAGCCTGCAGTTCATCTCCAGCATGCTCGCCATGCAAAGCGTCACCGCCGAGAGCGAGGCCGCGAAGCATGAGTTGCAGATGGCCGCGAACCGCGTCGTTTCGGTCGCCCAGGTGCACCGCAACTTTTATTCCAAAGCCAGCAGCGAGGTGAGTTGTCTCCAATTCCTGCAGCGCCTCTGCGTTGATATTTCGGATATTATCGGCCGCGTCATTCATGTCGCGGGCGATGAGGACCTGGTGCCCACCACGCTGATCCAGCCGATCGGGCTGATCGCCAATGAGTTCATCACCAGCGCCGCGAAATTCGGCGCGGGAGAGATCAACCTGGAATACCGGCGAGCTGGGAGCACCCGACTTTTGCAAATTTCCACAAGCAGCGCCGCCCTACCAGCCGATTTCGATACGCAGCAGAACCGCAGCCTCGGCGTGCGGGTCATCAACTCGTTGGTACGCGAGCTGAACGGCGCGCTCACCATCGCCCCGCTCAGCGACGGCATCGGCGCTTCGTTCACCGTCACATTCCCGGTATAGGCCTGGGACACGGCGACCGCATCGCCGTCCGGGCGATGGTCATGGAGCCGATTTTCATGGAGGCGATGGTCATTGAGTAAATGCGGGGGCATCCTGTAAGACTTCCGATGTGAAATCATTTCTCCTTCTTTGCAGCTTGTTTTCGCTTCCGGCACTGGCGGACGCTCAGGTGGTGGTGAACCCCGCAGCGCTCGCGCAGCTTGCCGGCATCGCGCCCGTCCCCAAGCCTGTGGCCGTTGAACTTCCCCCGGTCATCGTGCCGCATCGTCACGCGGTTCGGCGGTTCTCGCCACATATTGCCGCAGCCAAGCCACCGGCCCCGCTGCGGGCGGCGGCCCGCTTGGCGCCGCCTTCAACCAAACCCGCGCCGCTTGCCGCACCTGTTGCCACGCCGGCCAAACCGCCAGCACCCGCCATATTGCAATTCGCGGATGGGAGTTCGGAGCTACCCGGCAATGCCGCTTCCTCCCTGCAACCCTTCTGTAAAAGCGGCGGCATCATCGGCATTGATGCGCGGGCGGCGGGCGATGCATCCGACCCGTCCATCGCCATGCGGCTCTCCCTCGCCCGGGCGCTCGCCGTGCGCGACGCGCTGGTTGCCTGCGGCGTGCCGTCGCAGAATATCCTGCCGCGCGCCTTGGGCGCCGTGCCGGGCCAGAATGAGGATGAAACCGTGCTGGGACCTGAGAAATGACGAAGCCGACCAACTACCTCATCCGCATGATCGTCTTCTGCGTGGTGGTCTATGGCGTGGCGGCCATCATCTCGCCGGATCTGGCGCGCTTCTACATGGCCAACCCGCTGGTCAACACCGTCATCGTGCTGGTCGAGATTTTCGGCGTGTTCTGGAATCTGCGCCAGGTCCAGCGGCTCTACCCTGAGGCCGCCTGGGTGGAGGAATTCCGCCGCCCGCGCCAGAAGCTGGAACAGGCCACCCCGCCGGTGTTGCTGGCACCGATGGCGCGCATGCTGCAAGGCCGCGCCGATGGCGAGCGCCGCATCACCCTCTCCGGCCAGGCCATGCGCACGATTCTGGACGGCATCGAGAGCCGGCTTGATGAGAGCAGGGAGCTATCCCGCTACGTCACGGGCGTGATGATCTTTCTCGGTTTGCTCGGAACCTTTTGGGGACTTCTGCATACCGTTTCCTCGGTTGCCGCCGTCATCAACGGCATGAATCTCGCGGGCGGCGATGTGAACGGCATGTTCGCACAGCTCAAATCCGGCCTGGCCGGGCCGCTGGCGGGCATGGGCACCGCATTCTCCTCCTCCATGTTCGGCCTCTCCGGCGCGCTGATCCTGGGCTTCCTGGACCTCACGGCGGGCCAGGCGATGAACCTCTTCTTCAACGAGCTGGAGGAATGGCTGGCCGGCCTCACCCGACTGTCCACCGGCGCGCTTGGCGGCGGGGATGGCGAGGCCTCCGTGCCTGTCTATGTGCAGGCGCTGCTGGAACAAACGGCGGAAAACATGGAATCCCTGCAACGCGTGCTGTCGCGCGGCGAGGATGGCCGCGCCCAGGGCAATGCGGCGCTGCTCTCGCTGAACGAGCGCATGGCAAATCTCTCTGACACGCTGCGCGCCAACCAGCAGCTGATGGTGAAGCTGGCCGAAGCGCAGGTAGCCCTTGGTCCCGCTCTGGCCCGGCTCGGCAATGCCAGGGCGGAAGGCGGCGATGACGCGGCCCGCGCGCATCTGCGCAATATCGAATTGCTGCTCAACCGGCTGCTCGCGGAATCCGAGCAGGGCCGGGCACAAAGCACGGCGGAGCTGCGCAGCGACCTCAAAGTCCTCACCCGCACCATTGCGGCCGTACGGGACGATACGCGCGCATGAGCCGAACAGGCATGGGTAGAACATGAGCAAAAAACGCGGCGGCAGCAACGGGCTGGACGCTTGGCCGGGCTATGTGGACGCGCTCTCCACGCTGCTCATGGTCACCATCTTCGTGCTGCTCGTCTTCGTGCTGGCCGAGGCGTTTCTTTCTTCAGCACTTTCCGGCAGCAACAACACCATCGACATTCTGCGCAACCAGATCGCCCAGCTTACTGAGAGTCTGTCCATGGAAACCGCCAAGGACACAACGCTGGCACAGGAACTGGCCGCGCTGAACAGCCAGCTCGCCAGCGCGCAATCCGCCAATGCTGGCCTCACCCAGCAACTCGCCAGCGCCAATGGCACCATCACGAGCCTGCAAAGCCAAGGTACCGCGCTGCAATCCCAGCTCTCGGACGCGCAGGCGCAGGCGGCCTCCGCCACTGGCCGCATCGCAGCACTCCAGGCGCAGATGGATGTGCAGGCCCAGCAAGACGCCGATGCCGGGCCCGGCCTGCGCGACCAGCTGACCAGCGCGCAGAAACTCACCCAACAACAGCAGGACCAGATCACGCTGCTGAACCAGCAGATCGCCGCCATGCGCCTGCAACTCGCCGCCCTCGCCCAAGCGCTGGACGCGGCCAAGGCAGCGGATGCCAAGGACAATGTGCAAATCGTGGATCTCGGCAAGCAGCTGAACGAAGCGCTCGCCCGCAAGGTGGAAGAGCTTCAGCAATATCAGAGCGCCTTTTTCCACGCGATGCGCGATGCGCTGGCCAATGAGCCGAACATCAAAATCGTCGGCGACCGCTTCGTGTTTGAGAGCGATGTATTATTTCCGGTGGATTCCGCAACGCTCACCCCGGCCGGACAGGCGGCAATTGCCGAGGTTGCCAATGCGGTGAAGGAAATTTCCAAAAAAATTCCGCCGAATGTGAACTGGATCCTCTCAGTGGACGGATATGCCGATGCGCAACCGATCACCGGCGGCCCGTTCCACTCGAATTTCGATCTCTCCGCCGCACGCGCGCTTACGGTTCTGGATCTGCTGATCCAGGACGGCGTGCCGGAAAACCGCATCGGCGCCTCCGATATGGGCGCCAACAATCCGCTGGCAAACGGCAACACCGCGGCGGATTACGCGCAAAACCGCCGCATCGAATTCCGCCTGACGACGCCGTGACGGGACGAAGAAAGATGCTCCACCGTTATTGCGAGCGCAGCGAAGCAATGACAGTTTCGGTGCTATGGCAGATCTGGAAGATTTAGCGGTCGCGAAATCCGAAGCGCGGAAAAAGTCCATTTCCCTCCGCGCCACATGCGACCCGGCATTGGGCAACCGCCTCGCAGAAAATGTACTGCGCGATTGTCCGCCGCCGTCTGGGGCGGTCGTCGCCGGTTTTTGGCCGCTGGCGGGTGAGATCGACATCCGTCTGTTACTCTATGCGCTACACCAACGTGGGCACGAAATCGCGCTGCCGGAAACACCGCCGAAAGGACATCCGCTGTTGTTCCGGGCCTGGATTCCTGGCGAGCCGCTTGCGGCGGGGCGCTTTAAGACGCTGCATCCGCAGGGGCGTGTGCTGGAACCGGATTTTCTGCTGGTGCCGCTGCTGGCATTCGATTCGAACGGCAATCGTTTAGGCTATGGCGGCGGATATTACGACCGCACGCTAGCTGCTTTGCCGGATGCCTTCCGGCTGGGCTGCGCCTTCGCGGCACAGGAGATGGAAGTTCCGGCCGACGAAAAAGATCTGCGCCTGCACGCCGTCGCAACGGAATTAGGCATCCGGAAATTCGCAGCCAGGTTATAGCCCAAACAAAAAATGCCCGGCTCGTGCCGGGCATTTTTCTATTCAAGGGTTTGGGGCCTCACGGCCCCAGCGGGGTCGAGGGGCAGAGCCCCTCGACTTGTTCCGTTACGCGGCGCGGCGCTGCGCGTATTGCGGGCGGCGCGGCTTGCGGACGATCATGTCCGGGTGCTGCTGCGGCTTGCGGGCGGCAGCGGCATGGGCCGGGCGCGTGCCGGACGCCACGTTCATCTTGACGCCGGTCAGCTTTTCAATCGAGTTGAGATAGGTCAGCTCGGAAGCATCGCACAACGCCACCGCAATGCCCTTGGCGCCATTACGGGCGGTACGGCCGATGCGGTGAACATAGCTCTCCGGCTCGTTCGGCAGCTCGTAATTGATGACATGCGAAACACCGACGACATCAATCCCGCGCGCGGCAAGATCCGTCGCCACCAGCACCCGCACATTCCCTGCGCGAAAATCTTCCAGCGCGCGCTGGCGGGCATTCTGGCCGAGATTGCCATGCATTGCGGTCGCCGAGATTTTCTCGGCATTCAACTGCAGGGCAACACGGTCCGCGCCGCGCTTGGTGCGCGTGAAAACGATGGCGCGCGTCAGGCTCGGGTCACGCAGCAGGCTGTTCAGCATCTGCTTCTTGCCTGAACCATCCACGAAATGCACATGCTGCTCGACCAGAACCGGCGTCGAGGCAATGGGCTCGATGGAAACGCGTACCGGCTCACGGAGCAGGCCTTCGGCCAGATGCGCAATCTCCTTCGGCATGGTGGCCGAGAAGAGCGCCGACTGGCGGCGGGCCGGCAATGCGGCCACCACTTTGCGAATATCCGGCATAAAGCCGAGGTCGAGCATCCGGTCGGCCTCGTCCAGCACGAAGAACTGGCACTGGTCGATCAGCAGGTTGCGCGTGCTCATCAGGTCGCAGATGCGCCCCGGCGTGCCGACAACGATATCCGCACCGCGCGACATACGGTTCACCTGCCCGGTCCGGCCAACACCGCCGACGATCAGCACAGTGTTCAGCGCAAGGCCGGTGCCGAATTTGCGGAATTCCTGCTCGATCTGCACGGCCAGCTCACGAGTGGGGGAGAGGATGAGCGCGCGCGTCGCAAAGCGCCGGGGGCGCAGCGGGTTGGCGGCCATCTGCTGGAGAATCGGCAGCGCGAAAGCGGCGGTCTTGCCGGTCCCGGTCTGGGCGATGCCCAGCACGTCGCGGCCGGAAAGCCCCGCCGGAATGGCGCCCGCCTGAATCGGGGTAGGATTGTTAAAGCCGCTGTTTTTCAGGGCTTGGAGAATTGGGGCTGCAAAGCCGAGGGATTCAAAGGTAAGTTCAGTCATAAATAAACGTCTCCGGCGCCGCAAACTCTGTTTGCGAGCGTAATGTCCGGCTTCCACGCGCGATACTGGAGGTGGACGGGTAAGAAAATGCCCGGGAGGGCGTCCCCGCCCCAATAGACAAATCGATCGCCAAGGCCGGAATTTGGTTCCGGTCGCGCATTCGCGATCAACGAAGGCGTTATGCGCATGGTGCAGTGCGAAGCGCAAGTATTTGCGCCGCAGGGCTGGTACGCGCCCGTAAAAAAAGCCCCACCGGTGGGGTGGGGCTTTTTCCGTAGGATGGGCGACGGACTTAATCGCCGGCTGCGGGGTGCATGCTGCCGACCCGTGCCGGCTGCTTCTGCGGGCTCGCCACTTTAACGGTCTTGGCAACCTTGGCCGGCATTGCCGCCAGAATGGCGACGCTGACGGAGGCAAGGTAAGGCAGGGACTGAGTGAAGAGCACCAGGCACCAAAGCCGTGTTTCCAGCGTCGCCCAATGATGCCCGATGCCAACACCCAGAAGCGCGCCCCAGCTGAGGACCAGCAGCACCAACTCCTGGCGGGACATCACGAGACCCTGGATCAGCGCCGGCGCGTTCTTCATCTTCGGCGTGCGCAGGAAGGGCAGGCTGTTGGAGAACAGCCCCTTCCACACCGCCTTGCCAATGCTGTGGGAGAGGGCGAGCCCCGCCACCGCGGCACCCATCCGGTCCCAGAACCCGCAAGCCACACGGTTCTTATAGAGGGCCAGGATCTGCACGATCTTGAAGACGAACAACCCGATGGAAGGCAGCATGAACAGCGCGATCGGGAACTCGAAGCGCACCGGGTCCAGGATCAGCCCGGCGGACCATGCAAGGCCCAGGACCAGGAAGACGAGGCCCAGCGCATCGCCCATCCAGGGCAGCCAGCCGGTGATGAAGTGCCAGCGCTGGCCCAGCGTCAGGTCGTGGTTGAAGGGGGAGAACAGCGCCCGCCAGTTGGCACGCACAATCCGCATCGCGCCGTAAGCCCAGCGGTAACGCTGCTTGCGAAAGGCGTTGAAGTCATCCGGCATCACGCCCTTGCCAAAGCTCTTCTTGGAATACACCGCCTCATACCCGGCGCGGAACAGACGCAGCCCCAGCTGGCTATCCTCGGTGATGCACCATTCCGCCCAGCCATTCTCATTCACCAGCGCGGCTTTGCGCACCAGCGTCATCGTGCCGTGCTGAATGATGGCGTTGCGCTCGTTGCGGGTCACCATGCCGGCCTGGAAGAACCCGGCATATTCCCAGAACATCATGCGCTTGAAGATGCTGCCGTCATTATCCCGGTAATCCTGCGGGGACTGCGTGAAGCCTACCGCCGGGTTCTCGAAGGCAGGCGCCATGGAGCGCAGCCAGTCCGGGTCCACAATATAGTCGCTGTCGATCACGCCGATGATCTCGGCATCCGGGGCGGTTTCGCGCAGCGCGAAATTCAGCGCGCCGGCTTTGAAGCCTTTATACTTGCCCAGCGTAAAGAAGCGGAATTTGGGTCCAAGCCGTGCGCAATGCTCGGCAACCGGCTCCCAAATATGTGGGTCCATCGTGTTATTGTCGATGACCAGCACCTCGAAGCGGTCATAATCGAGGGCGGCTAGCGCATCGAGCGTCTGGCGCACCATATGCGGCGGCTCATTGCAGATCGGCAGGTGGATGGAGACTTTCGGCAGCACGGTACCGGCCGGGGCAGGCATCGGCTCGTAATGGCGCTTGGAGACGCGGCCATAGATGGTCTCGACCAGATCGAAGCTATCGGCAATCAGCAGGAAGAGCAGCAGCCCTTGCCCGAGAGCAAGCGTGGACCACACGGCGGCGGCAGAGATGGAGAGATAGGTCTCGCCCATATTCATCAGCAGCAGCGCCAGCGTCGCGGTAAAGCCCTCCACCAGCGTGGCGAAGATCAGCTTGCCCGGCAGGCGGATATCCGGCCGGCGGGAGAGCAGCGCCATGGTGGCAAGGAGTGCGGCCAGCGCGCTGCCAAGGGCGTAGAACATCCAGGCAGGGTTGTTCTCGACCGGGCCGGTCATGGACCATTTGGCATGACGGTCCTGGGTGAACATGCCCCAATACCCGGCGGCGCGGCCCTCAAAGCTCGTCTTCCAGGGCTGGTCGAAAGCTTCCATCACGAAATACTGGATATGATCCTGCTGGGCGAGGTTGAAGAAGTCGCGCATGAAGCGCGCCTGGTTCACCGTACTGGCGCGGGCGGCGCCGATATCGATGCCGTCAGACGGCCAGCCGATTTCGCCGATCACGATCCGCTTATTGGGAAATTTGTCGTGCACCGCGGTCAGACGGTTCATCGCATCCTGCACGGCGATATTCTCGGGCACGCCCTCCCAATAGGGCAGCAGATGCACCGTGATGAAATCGACGGAGTTGGCGAGTTCCGGATGGTGCAGCCACACATGCCAGGGCTCGGCGGTGGAAACCGGCACATGCGTCTGGCGCTTCACCTGGGCGATGGCGGCCATCAGCTGCGGTACAGTCATGTCGCCGCGCAGAATGGTCTCGTTGCCGACCATGATCTGCTTCACATCCGGGTTGGCATTGGCCACCTCGACGACCTTGGCCAGCTCGGCGGCGTTGGATTCAGGCTTACGGTCCAGCCATGCGCCAAGCGTGACGTTGAGGTTCATGCCCTCTGCAAGTGCCGGAATGGTGCCGAGATCGCCCTCAACCGTATAGGTTCGGATGTTATGGGTATGCTGGGCGACGAGCGTCAGATCGGACTTAATCTGCGCCGGGGTCGGATAATCATTCGCCTGCGGGCTCTCGCCTGCATGAAACGGCGAGAAGGCATAACCGCCGATCTCTCCGCTATACGGCGCAATATCCGTGACCGGCCGATTGGTCCCGGCCCAGATGCCGAAAGCGACGATGCCAACACCCAGGGCAGCAGCCCAGGAGCTGGGGCTGGCCCAGCCGCGGCGGGCCTTGCGGGTGGAAATCTGTGCCGGTTGCGGGCGGATATGCGACTGAAACGTCATGGCGTTGGTCCGAATGGCGGCGAGACTAGCCTCGCACACAGCGATGTATGGTTACGTAAAGCGGCGGGGTCTGGGCGCGATTGTGTCGCGATTGTGGCAGACGCCGAATTAATCCGCCGGTGAACATGTTTTTTGCGCCGGAAAGCAGATACGATGGCAGCCATGCATCTGGCGCTTCAACTGCTCGTCCTCGCCGTCCTCATCCTGCTCAACGGCGCGTTTTCATTAAGCGAACTGGCCTTGGTCTCCGCCCGGCGCGCCATGCTCACGCTGCTGGAGCGGCGCGGCGTGCGCGGCGCGGCGCGCGCCCGCCAACTCGCGGATAACCCGCAAAGCTTCCTACCCGCCTCACAATTCGGCATTACGCTCATCGGCATCCTCACCGGCGTTTTCGGCGGCCAGCAGCTTGCCGAGCAGCTTACAGGGCCGATTTCGCGCATCGCCCCCATTGCCGCCTATGCCAGCACGATCGCTTTGGTCTTCACCGTGCTGGTCATCACCTTCCTCACCCTCGTCTTCGGCGAGCTGGTGCCCAAGCAACTCGCCTTGCGGCACCCGGAACGAGTCGCAGCCTCCATCGCCCAGCCGCTCGCCATTCTGGCGAAGGCGACCACCCCGGTCGTCTGGCTGTTGGGGCAGGCCACCGCACTCGTGCTGGCCGCGTTCGGCCCGGCCGGAGAGGACCGGCGGGCGATGAGCGAGGAGGAGCTGAAAGCCATGCTGGTGGAAGGTGCGGAGACCGGCGTGCTGGAAACCGAGGAGCGGGACATCATCGAGCGCGTGCTCCGCCTCGCCGACAAGCCGGTGCGCGCGATCATGACCCCGCGCACCGAAATCGTCTGGATTGACCGGACGGCGCCTCGCCCCACCATCATCGCCGCCTTGCGCGCCGCCCCGCATTCGCGCTTCGTCGTTTGCGATGGCGCGATCGACAATGTCGCAGGCGTTGTGCAGGCCAAGGATATTCTGGACCGCGTGCTGGACGGGAAGGATTTCTCGCTCGCCGCCGCATTGCGCCAGCCGATGGCCATCCCGGATTCCGTTTCCGCTTTGGAAGCGCTGGAACGTTTGAAATCGGACATGCTGGGCATCGCCATCGTGCTCGACGAATATGGCAGTTTCGAGGGCATGGTGACGGCGGCGGACGTGCTGGAAGCCATTGTCGGCGACGCCGAAGATGCCAGCCCCAAGGAAGGGGCTGCCGCCCCCGGCGCCGAAATCTTCGAGCTGGACGGCCTTACCCCGGTGGATGAAACTAAAGCCCGTCTGCATTTGCCGGACCTGCCGAATGAGGGCAGCTACCATACGCTGGGCGGCCTGTTGCTGGCCTTGCTCCAGCGCCCCCCGCGCAAGGGCGATGCCATCCTCTTCGGCGGCTGGAAATTCGAGGTGCTGGTCATGGACGGGCGACGCGTCGAGCGCGTGCGCGTGGCGCGGGATTCGGTTTAGCCCGCGCCGCGGTGTGCACCGCCGTCACATCGCCCGTTCAACAGCCCGCGCCACACGCAGCGCGACATCGTCCCGGTATAAATCCGCCGCAACCTGCACGGCCACCGGCAACCCCGACGCGTTCACGCCCATGGGGATTGAAATGGCCGGCTGGCGCGTGAGGTTGAACAAAAAGGTCCAGGGCGCCCAATTCTGCCAGAGTGCGGCCACCGGATCTTCCGCCTGCACCCCCGCCAAAGGTGCTGCTTGCGGCACGCAGGGGCAAAGAATCGCATCAAACCCCGCAACCGCCATGGCATGCGCCGCCTGCACGCGCCGCGCCTCGGCCTCCAGCATCTCCTGTGCGGAAACATCGCGAAACCGCTGCGCCACGGCCAGCAGACCGGGGTCCAGCGCCGCATGCTTCTCCTCGGACAGCGTGGCGACGAGCCGGGCCAATGACGCGCCCCAGATTTTGCTGAAAATGTCGGACGTATCCGGCAGCGCGATATCCGCCTCCGCCACCTGCGCGCCCTGCCCGGCCAGAATGTGCCGCGCCGCCTCTACCGCCGCCATGCCATCGGCATCCACCGGCGCATCGAAACCCGGATTCCGCAACACGCCGATGCGCAGCCCCGCCACGCCATCCTCGATGCCCTGCCGGAAATCCTGCGCAGGCTCGGGCAGTGAAAACGGATCGCGCGGATTGAACCCGGCAATGGCCGAGAGCAGCAATGCCGCATCGCGCACCGTGCGCGCCAGCGGCCCCGCGACGGCAACATGGCCAAACGCCCCCAGCGGCCATTGCGCTACGCGCCCGAAGCTGGGCTTCACCCCCACCACGCCCGACCATGCCGCCGGAATGCGAATGGAGCCTCCGGCATCCGTGCCGACATGCAACGGCCCGAACCCCGAAGCCGCCGCCGCGGCCGCGCCGGAGGAGGAGCCGCCCGGCGTATGCGCGGTGTTCCACGGGTTGCGCGTAATGCCGTTGGCCGGGCAATCCCCCGGGCTCTTCCAGCCGAATTCCGTCGTCGTGGTTTTGCCGATGATGACAGCTCCCGCCCGGCGCAGCGCGTGCACCAGCGGAGCATCCTCCGCCATTGGCGCGGCGCTGGTCACCTTGCTCCCTCGCCGCGTCGGCAGGCCCGCAACATCGATCAGATCCTTCACCGTCACGGGCACGCCATCCAGCATGCCGCTCGGCTTGCCGGCTTCCCAACGCGCCGCACTCTCCCGCGCCGCCTGCAGCGCGCCCGGATTCATCACCGCAAATGCGTTGATCTCGGGATTGCGCCGCGCGATGCGCTCCGTCACCGCCTGCAGCGCCTGCAACGGTGTCAGCGTCTGCGCGGCATAAGCCGCCAGCAGCGCCTCGGCATCCGCCGTCGCGGGGTCGTCGATCCTGGGGTGCCCGCTCACAGCCATGCCGGCACCGGCAGGTTTTTGCTCCGCAGAAATTCCGGGTTGAACAACTTGCTCTGATACCGCGCCCCGCCATCGCACAGAATCGTCACCACCGTATGCCCCGGCCCCATCTCGCGCGCCACGCGGATGGCCGCGGCGACGTTAATCCCCGCCGACCCGCCGATGGAAAGCCCCTCATGGATCAGCAGATCGAACACCTGTTCCAGCGCTTCCGGGTCGCCAATCCGCAGCGCATCGTCGATCGCCACGCCTTGCAAATTCTCCGGCACGCGGGATTGCCCGATCCCCTCGGTGATCGAGGAGCCCGTTACGCTCAGATCGCCATTCTTCACCCAGCCATACAACCCGCTGCCCTCCGGGTCCGCCAGCACGATTTTTACCGCCGGGTTCAACGCCTTCAGCGCCAGGCTCACCCCGGCCAGCGTGCCGCCCGTGCCGCAGGCGCAGGTAAAGGCATCCACCTTGCCCCCCGTCTGCGCCCAGATTTCCTGCCCCGTAGTGGTCCGATGCCCCTCCCGGTTTGCCAGATTATCGAACTGGTTAGCCCATACCGCGCCCAGCTCCTCCGCCAGCCGGCGCGACACATGCACGTAATTCCCTGGGTCCGCATACGGCTTGGCGGGGACCAGCCGCAAATCCGCGCCGATCATCCGCAGAAAATCGATCTTCTCCCGGGACTGAGTCTCAGGGATGACGATCACGCATTTATAGCCCAGCGCATTCGCAACCAAAGTGAGGCCGATGCCGGTATTCCCCGCCGTGCCCTCCACAATCGTCCCACCCGGCTTCAGCGACCCGTCCGCCTCCGCCGCGCGGATGATGGCGAGCCCGGCACGGTCCTTCACCGACCCGCCAGGCGAGCAGAACTCCGCCTTGCCCAGAATCTCGCAACCCGTTTCCGCCGAAGCCCGGTTCAGCCGGATCAACGGCGTATTGCCGATCGCCCCGATGAGCCCGTTCACCACTGTTTCCATCGTCTCAGGTCCCCGCTATGCTACCTAAAATCGTTCAATATGACTCCGGGGGATAGTATGATCGAAGATTTAGCGCCGCGACAGGTCTGGGAGGCATTGATGAGCAACCCCGATGCGGCGCTCTGCGATGTGCGCACCAATGCGGAATGGAGCTTTGTCGGCCTGCCGGATCTCAGCCAGACCGGCAAGCAGCCCGTGCTGATCCAATGGCAGGTCTACCCCGCCATGCAGCCGAACCCGAAATTCGTGGAGGCGCTGGAAGCCGCACATCTGGGGCATGACGCCCATATCTATTTCATTTGCCGCTCCGGCTCCCGCAGCATGGCCGCCGCCCAGGCCGCCAAGGCGGCGGGATACAAACACGTGTACAACGTGAAGGACGGTTTTGAAGGCCCACCGGATGCCCGCAACCATCGTGGTGCCGTGGCTGGGTGGAAGAGTGAAGGGCTGCCCTGGAAACAGGGGTAGGTGGCTCACGCAAAATACAGCCAGGAGTTGCAATAAAAGGTGCCAGTCTGCAAAATGGCTCCATGGAGATTGCGACAAATCCGACCACTGAACGATCCGGCATCGGAACTAGAGCCTGGTGGTCCGGGACCATTAGCACTTTCCTGTCCCAAACAATCGAACGCATTAACGATCGATTAGCGTTCAGAGCAATTGAAGCACACCCAACAAATCGAAAAGAACAGTTAGACGGCTGGCATTCGCAGATCACGATTTTGAAACAAGCGCTTGCAACTCTGCCGCCAAATTGGAAATTATTATTAGAATATCCGTTGATACGTCTCGGTCGACGTATGGATGCTGTTCTGGTTACCGATCGAGCAATCCTCGTCATCGAGTTTAAAACACTGAAAAGTAGTTTTAGCGGATATGCCCGCGAACAAGCAGAGGATTACGCTCTCGATCTGCGTGACTTTCATGCGGGTAGCAGAAATCATGTAATCATACCCATTCTAGTCGCAAGTACCGGGACCCCCCGCCGTCCGCAATGGGCGTTGCCTTGGCCCGGTGTCTCTGATGTGTACGACGCGCTCCCTGAAACATTACCGGGCCTGTTAAATGAAATACTGTCGCGCATTCCTCATCGCGATGTTGATATAGAGAATTGGGAGCGAGCAGCTTATCAGCCTGTGCCGACAATCATTGAGGCTGCTAGGGCGCTGTATGCGAAGCATGGCGTCGAGGAAATTAAATCTGCACGCGCAGACACTGACAATCTCTCGATTACGACTGCTTCAATCCTCCAAGCCATCATCGATGCAAAAGAGAGTAAGAGTCACATCATTTTATTCGTCACTGGTATTCCCGGCGCCGGAAAAACGCTTTGTGGGCTAAACGCGGTTTTTTCCTCCGAAACCGACGGTACGTTTCTGACCGGTACGTTACCGATGGTGTATGTATTGAAGGCCGCCCTTGCAGAAGATAACGCGCGGACCGGCAAAAAATCGATACGCACCGCGCAACATGAAACCAAGAGCAAAATCGAAAGCATCACCGGGTTTTTGCGGCACTATATTGCCGAGCCAACCCATCTGCCAGAGCATGTAATTGTGTTTGATGAAGCTCAACGAGCTTGGGATGCAAATTATGGCGCAACCAAATTTAAGCATACCAACAGTGAAGCAGCGATTGTGCTGGATATCATGCAACGTCATCGCGACTATGCGGTGATTATCGCCCTGGTCGGTAACGGGCAAGAGATAAATACTGGCGAAGCCGGTCTCGCAGAATGGGGTCGTGCGCTCCTGCAGCGCCCATTTTGGAAAATACGCGCAGCACCTGGAGTTCTCACGGCACCTCAAGCTCGCCAACGCCTGTTTCCGTCCCAGCCGGATGGAATGGTGACCGATGAGGCCCTGCATCTCAGTGTACCAATCCGTAACGTGCGCTCGACTGCTGCCGCCCCATGGGTGGACGCTGTTTTGCGCGGGCAAATTAACGAAGCACGCAGCCATGCGAACAGCGATCTACCATTTTATATAACGCGTTCATTAGAAGAAATGCGTACTGGTCTGCGGGCATTGGCACGCGGCAAACGCAGAGCAGGGCTTGTATGCTCGAGCGGCGCCAAGCGCCTCGTGGCTGATGGAATCTGGCCCAAATTTGAGCATATGAACGAAGACCTTGTGGCCAACTGGTTTCTGAAACGGTGGCCAGATATTCGCGCCTCGGACGCCTTAGAAATCCCGGCTACTGAATTCGCTTGTCAGGGGCTTGAATTGGACTATGTGGGGCTTTGCTGGGGCGGCGATCTAACCTGGGGCGGCAACTGGATTGTACGCCATTTTACGGGTGCGAAATGGCACTACACACGCAAACAAGACACGCAAGATTTTCA
>Ga0116227_10007100_pt1 | contig 22125 bp, 17 predicted proteins | sample S1TSphgellanicum_FD_89693 | JGI IMG/M metagenome (GOLD analysis project Ga0116227, IMG submission 89693) | Host-associated microbial communities from peat moss isolated from Minnesota, USA - S1T2_Fb - Sphagnum magellanicum MG | ecosystem: Host-associated > Plants > Peat moss > Unclassified...
AAAAAAAAAAAAAAGGCTATCACCTTGTCCTTTTAAAAAAAAAAAAAAAAAAAGCCATAAATAAGTTATGCCTTTATTTTCTGATTTTCTTTTGTGCCCTCTGTCCTCTCCCCAATCCATTTCCTCTTTGGTATTTTTTTTTGAGTATTGGCGATTTGTTTTTCAAAAGATCGTTGAATTTGCAACAATTTCTTTTTTCTAAATTGCAAAATTTCACACCCGTAAAAATTTTTTAAAAAAAAGAAAAAAGGCTATCTACTGGTCCTCTTCAAGAAAAATAAAATAGCCATAAATAAGTTATGCCTTTATTTTCTGATTTTCTTTTGTGCCCTCTGTCCTCTCCCCAATCCATTTCCTCTTTGGTATTTTTTTTTTTCAATTTTTTGATGTAGCTGAAGTGAAGATCACCCATAAGATGATTTAGCCAGTGAAGATCATCCATAAGATGATTTAGCCAGTGAAGATCATCCATAAAATGATTTAGCCAGTGATGATCATCCATAAAATGATTTAGCCAGTGATGATCATCCATAAAATGATTTAGCAAGTGAAGATCATGCATACAATGATTTAGCCAGCGATGATCATCCATAAAATGATTTAGCCAGATTTGACTACATGCTAGATATGAATGTAGAAAATAAAATAAAACAGAATCCTTCTATATTTCTTGGCTACCTACTGAAAAGCAAGAAAGGATCATAAAAATATGGCGATTTGGGAAAATTAAAATTAAAAAATCCTTCGAAATCTGGCGAATTCTGGCCTTGTTCGAAATCAATGTTTTTCAGCTCCAAATTTGGCGAAAGTTTCCCCCAAAAACAAAAATAAAAACGCTGCTTGAAGTTTCCTCTGTCTGTGAAGCTACTACACGGAGACAGACGGACAGACAGACAGGCAGAGATAGAGAGGAGTAGTGCATTTGGAGCAGCCAAGATGGATTTGTTGTTCTCGTTTCTGTGTTCCAAGAGAAGGCAAATGTATTGTAGTAGTAGAAGAAGAAGTCTCAAGACTTCTGAGGAAGAAGAGAACTGAGGAGGAAAAAGAGAGCACAAACCAACTTGAAAAACAAATAACAAAACAGAAGTTTTTGGAGTTTTTTGTAACCGTATGACTTGAGAATAGAAAATTTGCTGCAGGGATTTGAGAAGAGGCGTGGTCAGAAGTAGAGCGACCCGAGGAGGAGAAGGAGAAGCAAGAGGAGAAGGAGGAGGAGGAGTTTGTTTTCATACCCAAGGACGATGTGGAAGACGACAGGTGCGGGAGCAAACTGGGTTGCAGCAGGATCGGGAAGCAAATCCTTTGGTACTAGGCCGGGATCCACACTTGTCCCACAGAAGGTACCTCAGGAGGCCCCTGCTGCCGCTGCTGTTGCTGTTCCCGCACACGGCGATGCCATCGTCATCCCCGCTGAGTTTCCTCCTGAGAAAGGAGAAGAAGAAGAAGACGAAGACGAAGATCTTCTTGAGAACAAAGAAGAACCCAACAGTGAAGATGATCAAGAGCTTGTGCTTCCGGAGCTAGGGCCTCAATTGCTACTCAAGGAGCAGCTGGAGAAAGACAATGAAGATGAAAGCTTGAGGAGATGGAAGGAGCAGCTGTTAGGATCCGCAGCAAGCTGCCTACTGGATGCTGCTGGCGGAGAGAATGGCTTCTTGGAGCCGGAGGTGAAGGTGGTGAGGTTAGCGATACAAGCAAAAGGCAGGGAAGAGCTAGAGCTTCCGCTTGATCCTCAGCTGCTGCTGCTAACCAGATCCTCCACCAGCTGCAGCTTCTCTCTCAAGGAAGGCTGTCACTACCACCTCAAGTTTGTGTTCACAGTGAGAAGCAACATTGTGTCTGGTCTCACTTGCATCAACACTGTGTGGAAACTGGGCATAATGGTGGACCAGACACGATCCATGCTTGGTACATTCGCTCCGCAACAGGAGCCTTATGTTCACATCATGCCTGAAGCTCATGTCACTCCCTCTGGCTCCTTGGCCAGAGGGACTTATACTGCCAATCTTAGGTTTCTTGATGATGATGCTATTGTTTACCTTGATGTGAATTACTCCTTTGAAATCTGCAAGGATTGGTAGCTGCCCACCCAGCCAGCTTGCTGCTGCAATGCAAACTGTTGCTGTTTTGTTGTTGCTGTATTCATCAGATAATGCTTTTAGTTTGGCACATGATCTCCCTGCTGGAAGCTTGAAATCAAAATCTTTGTACTAGCTACTACTCAAAGCTCTTCAGTATATTCTTCTTCTTCTGATGCAATTTCTGGAGCTGCTTCCATGTCCGCCATTTCTTTTTGGCACGGGAAGAAAACAGATTTGTGGTGTAGTGAATCATATGTGATTATCTTTTATTTATTCTTTCAGTATGAATTGAAGTTTGCAGGAACAAAGGTTTTGCACCATTTTTTCTTTCCAAATCTCACATGGGAAGCAGGATCTATGGACCTGATTTTTTTGCAATCCAAGCAAATCTTTCTACTATTCTAAAAGCATCAGTATCTGATTGATGTAATTCTGGAGCTTGATCCTTCCATGTCATCATTTGGCATGTGAAGAAAATTGATTTTGTGTATGAATCACCATATCATGAGTTGTCCTTTCAGCACTGGAATTGATGGAGTTTGGAGGAAGAAGGTTTGTGACCCACATTGTTCATTCTCTTTCAGTTGTCAGGTCTCTTGCAAATTCTCAGATGGACCTGATTTTTGCAATCAAAGTTAATTTTTGAGCTACTCTAAGCTTCAGTATCTGATTGATGCAATTCTGGAGCTTCCCCCATGTCTGTATTTTCCATGTGAAGAAAAGAGGTTTTGTGGGTGAACCACCATATCATAATTGTGTCATTATTCAATTTGAATTTTGCACATAGATGAAAATTTTCAAATGAAGTAGGTCAAAAGTGAATGACCTTATCACATGATTATTGGCATAGTTTATTGTGGCAAGGGATGTTATACACCCCCCTATGAACTTTGTGATTGTCAATGGATTGTTTTGTGTCCTTTTTCAAACAAAACTTTGCATTAACATCAATTAAACCCTTTGAATGCCACATAGGTCACAACATTAACACCCATGAAGTTTCTAGGGTATTTTTAAACATCTTGCTATCGTGGCTATGGTGAACCAACACCTATAGTTGTATTTTGACATTCTTTAGTGAGGCACCTTAGAAGCTACATACAAACTTTCTTGCACAAGGCATGTTAAGATTTTCATAGTAGACCATTAAAAACTTGTTGCAAAACTAAAATTGTCAAAGTACTTTATGGTCATGGCCTCACTTAAGCCAGTTTTAGATTGTTATTCCCCACCACAATCATGCAAAATGTCACCATTGTAAACCCTTGAAACATCACAAGAAATTACAACAAACAAAGACAAAGAATAACAATAATGACAAAACTGGTGAAATGGTGAATGGTATGAAGGATGTTCATATGAAAGCCATGGAATTAGCGACAACTTTCAAATTGGAAGATTCCAAAAACAAGAAACAACTCTTCAACAATTTGGGTAGTTGGAACTATAAGAGTTGCATTGTAGAAACCACGAAAAGAAAAAAAAATTGCACCTCACATAGAAATGTTTTGTAATCTTTGCATATTGCAACAGTGGAGAAAAACTATTTTCATCACACGCGTTTTTTGAATAGTATTCCTTACACAAGGACAAAGAGGAGGGATTACAAAGTGGCTACATGTCTTTAAGTTAAACACGTTCTTTTGTTCTTCTTTTCTTATGGATGTACTGTTAATTCATTATTTTATTACAAGATCTTTTGTTTAAAGTTTGATAATTCTAAGATGAATGCCCAAATAAGTTGTTGATGTTTTGTTTTGTCTCCAAAATTTTTGTTGCATTGGAGTTAGTAAAAATATAATGTCAATTTATAGAGTGTGTTTAAGGACAAATGATCAAGGGGATGAGAGGCTCTAAAGGATTATTTGGTTGGTTGATCGTGCGCTCTTCTATTCAAGTTTGATATATTTGAATCATGTCTTGGTCACTCATGGGGAAGGTTAGTACCTTTATTTTTGGGAGCTTTGGGCGTTGTTTATTTCATGGAAAAATTAGGGTTAGTAGAAGATTTGTAAATTTTTTATTGATGAAGCTGATGATTGTTTATTAAACGCCACCTCCATATCTTAATTGTGTTCATAAGGTAATATGAGTTCTAACAAGGGAGTAAGGGGATATTGAATTTGTTGATAGAAATCCACAACCCAAAAACCATGATAATGACTTGAAAGGAAATCCAAAGTGTGTTGATCCATCATTTGTCCATATTTTACTTTTGTTTGTGGTATGGTGAACAAGGATTTCAAATTGGTTGTTGTTATTTTTCTTAATTACTAAGTAATCTAGTTGATATGGGCATAACATTTCTCTAAATCTAATAGTACAATCAGAGATTTTACAGAACCTTGCATGCCCCATTTTTTGGTTACAATAGTCCAAAGAATTCAAAGAATGGCACACATAATAGCGAGTTTGATAATGACAAGTAGCAAATCGATGCCTATTTCGTGGAGGTTCATTTGTGACTTGATTTTTTCTTTGTAACCTTAAAAAGAACTTTTAAAAAACTATGGGTTAAATTAACAACTTCCCTTATAATAACAAAATGCATCCCAATTCACTTAGCGCTTTCATTAAATTTTGAGTGAATTCATTGGTCCCATTGAACAGACCCAATGGAAATAAAATGGATTCATTGATCCATTAAACAAGGACTAGTGAACTGCACTCACATTTTGTATTAGTGCCTCCTCCCATGTGACATCCAAACAATCTAATTCAAGAGTTGAAGCACAAAATTTACAAGCATGCACTTGAGGTTTGTGCAAAAACTTTGAACACTCCTTGTAAACCTTCTTTTACACACCTTGTAAGCACATTGCAACCATAACTTTGTAAAGTGATATCACAAAAAAAAACAAGCTTTGTATCGAAACAAAACAATTTCTTTTCATTGTCAAGCTTTTGGTGATAATGTTATTTTGTGCTTCCTTTCTAGCCAAAGGAGCCCAAACTAACAAGAGTTATCTTGTGTTTCCTTGCTAGTCGAAGGAGCTCAAACTACCAAAGTTAATTTTTCTTCAATGATGCAAATGTGAAAATGGATCATAAGATTGACAATTTCATCCCCAACAACATCAAAAAAATTTCTACATGGATGCTTAATGTATTATAATGAAGATACTCTTAAAAATTATATTTAACCTAAAAATTGTTAAATTTGTATTTGGATACTTTAATTTTGTGGTGGAAAGGATAGTTAAAATGTTTAAAAGCAACAAAGCAACCAACTTGTGGAGGAGGGGGGAAGGTGGTGGTGTTGGTAAAAAGGGAGGAATTAAGTTTTTACCATTGTTGGGTGGTTATAAGAAATAGGAACACACCCTACGGTTATCAAGGTAATTCTTCAGATTCATAACCAAGATTCTCACAAAGTCAAAGACCTAGTATGGTATATTTACCATGATTAACCAAAAAAAAAGAAAAAGAAGTTAAATAACCAGCCCTAAAAACCAGAAGCTCTTGCATGAAGACTTTTGCTTCTTTAAGACCACTGAAATAGCCAGGACTTATGATTCTTTGATTTTTATTTTTTTTCAAAAAACTGGAACCAAATGGTTCTTTATAAATTCAAATAACATTGGTTTTTTTACAAGGGTAACAATATAGGACCTAGGTGGTAGCTCAACCTATCTTTTATTGGCAAGTTTTGTTTTTATCAAAACGAGAATTCAAAATTCAAAATTTAAGCGATTTTGAATGTTTTCAATTGCTAGACATGAGAAATAGAAAATAGTAAAAAAATCACCAGATTTTTATACTTGGTTTTCAATGTGCAGTCAAAACATAAAAGGATAATAAAATATTTTTCACTTCTTCCTATTTGGGTTTATAGCCAGATTTGGCTAAATATTCCTAGGGAAGGATGATTGTCACTTTTTCTGAACCGTGGGTCAAGGGTATACATACACTCTAACTCCTACCCGCCGGTTCCAGGTTCCAAATAGAGAGAACCTCCCACTAACTGGAAACTAGGCAACCTGGCGCCTATTTCATCCCCAAGGCTTGTGTGGGACAAGGGGAGGAGGTAGGATGAATGGACAATATGGGGCTTAGTTCATCCCTTATGGCTTGGCATATCAGGCTCATCATCCTTATGGCTTGGCATCGTTGCTGGAATCAGCAACAAATGCTAATTCTGCAAACAGGGATAATGCATAATGTCATCATGTATGCCCTATATTTTAACAACTGTGAATGGGCCCTTTTTGTAGCTGCTGATTCTATGGTCAAACTCCTGACCAAACTCCTGACCAAACTCCTGACCAAATTAGCAAACACGTGACCAAACTCTGATGACCCTAGTTTGAGTGCAAATTTCAGTTTGGTTGTGTGTCTTTTTCATTCTGTGAAATCATGTTCCGTTTGGTCATGTGTTTTTTTTTTTTTTTTCATTTGGTGAAATCATGTTCAGTTTGGTCACATGTTTTATTTCATTTAGTTAAATCATGTATAGTTTGATCATGTGTTTTTTTCATTCAGTGAAATCATCTCTCTAGTTGAGGATCCCATTTTGTGTCCTTCCCCAAACTCAGGGTTCATGTCTTTAGTTTAGGCTACTTTTGGGACACCTTTTAATGCTTCCAAGCTCCCTAAAAATCACAAGTACAACTTGGTAATCCTTATATACTATTTTTGTTTTTAGTTTAAATAATTTTGTGAATTGAAATACATCTCACTTGCTTACTTATATTTTTTTAAAGTATGTCCACTTTCACACTACAAGGAAATATGGACCCAATTAACACATTATAACAAAATACATCTTTTGATTGTCAAGTCTTTACACTGAATGAATTCACTACTATGACTAAATAGGACCTAATGCGGATCCAATGGATTCATTGGTTCACTAAATGAGGATTAGTGAACTACATTCACATTTTTGTATTGAATTTCATGAAAATTCATTACAATGAATTCAAAATTGAAAATGTGAATAGCAATGTGAACATTGGGTGAACTAGGACAACCACCAATGCTATTCACTTGCAACACATTGTTCATATATGGATTTTTAATTTTCATCTATTCACAATATACTTATTGAATTGAAATATAATAATAATAATTTTTATTTCCATTTATAAATAAATAAATTATTTTAAATAAATTATTTTAAATGAGTTAATTTCTAAAAAATTAAACTATATAGATAAAATGTGCATTTTCAAATTATAGGTCTGCCAACAAAAACCCCATATAACGAAACTACAAGAAAACCCTAAATAAATTGTATTTATATTATAAATTAAAGTACAAAAAAACCCAACATAGACTACAACAAATTACACACCATTAATTTAAAAATTAGCACTCAAGTTAAGCTAAAATAAGTTTAAGGCTTACAAAATACTTTTTAGGCTTAAAGGTATGGGCTTCATAAACTTCATTACAACATTAAAGGAAACTCAACATTTACAACATAACTACAACAACCCCCTAAATAAATTGTTCCTATGTAACTTCAAATACAAAAATAACCTACATACACCTTACAAAAAAATTCACCTTTGAAAAACCCTATAAAATAAATTCCAAATTTTTTTCAACATGTTTCAAAGTTCACATCATCCACCAACAATAAACCTAATAAAATATCTAATAGTTTACACTTGCTTTTTGCAAAAAAACATTATTAACAAAAATCAAAATTTCAAAATAATCATAAACATAATATATTACAAACTACCAATACCATCTACAACGTTACACAACAAACCACACGCTTACCCAAACAAATTTTCATCATTAGATATGTTAAAAGATTTAATAGTACAAATTCACACGGTTCACCTTCATAGTGTAGCTAAGCCTTTCTCCAACTCCATTACACTATGCACATTCCACACATCTTCATCCATCCAATCCCACATCTAATTGTTAGCCTAAGTTTCCCCTTATAGCTTCACTCTTCTTCTTTTACCTTTTTAGAGAAAGCTGCAAATTTCAAAATCAAAGACCATTGAACCTTTTCAAAGAAAGATGCAAATCTCATAGTGATAGAGATGGATGAACCAAACTAGATAGAAAGGTATAACATTCATGTTGCCCCAAATAAATTCCATAATGTCCCCCACAAGGGCAACAACAAGAGGATGAATGTTTGTTTGAACTACAAGTATCAGAAAGAAACAAATATAAATAATGAGGGTGGTGGATATTGCAAGACATTTAATAAAACAAAAGCTTGCTAGATGAATTGTAAGGTGGCCACCAAAAGACAAAATAAATGCAACAAATAAACAAAAAATGAGGGAAACAGTACCAAGTATAAAAAGAACAATGTTGTAGTTATACACACTAGCAAGATCAATCATTGATGTAGTTATATAAAACAAAGCCCAAGCATTATCAAGAAATCTTAATGACAATTCCAATTGATGAATAAGGTGAAACAAAAGAATTAGGTTTATTACTTCTAAAAAAGAATGGGCACCTTGGACAATGGACACCCCCACACATCTAGCAAGCACTAAGCAAGCCTCTGTCGTAACCAAAACACCCATTGATTAATTCTTTTAAATCTACAAAACCTCATTATTGCAAACTTATACAAATTTTTTAATTCAAAATTCTTATTTGGTTTTTAGCATTTTGACAAGCCCTAGAATCATCAAATTAGACAATTGCTCTACTAAAGCCAATGTGACCAAAATCCTCAAAAATCCAGTGGACCAATTAAAAGTCCTTTTCTACCATCCCCCCTAAAAAGCATAGCCCTCCAAAGTCCATCCCAATACAAGAAAAAATTCTACATCTTCCAACCAAGACCTTCACAAAAGCACATCAATCATTGAGTTCTTTGCAGCAAATAGAAGGTTTTCTCTAGGTATTTGATTTCAAGTAGACTCATTTCAAAGAAATTCTTGACAATATTTTGGTGTAAAGGGAATAATATAACCCTAGAAAGAATGCACAAGGAATAATCTCTATGAAATGGATCAAGTAGCAAGCTTGCATCATTGATACCAACAATTTTTTTTAAAAATGTGAAAGAATGAATGGGTTATGTCTTGACAGACATGAAAACCTCAAAAAATCATCACTTACATCCCCATTTCACTTCATTATAAAGGACAACACCAAAGACTATGAGACTATAACCCAAGATTCCAACTACGAATATCATTGTAACTACAACACCCTTGGCATTGCCCAACACCTATAAGGTCAAGGCATTGGTGTGCTTGGTAACTAAGAACTTGGTGAGGCTAACAAAGTAAGCCATGGCAAAATTCACAACCAACAAAAACAAGATCAAAACATCTTTGCACGTAAGGGCAAGAATGATACGCAACATACTGGGTTCCAACAACAGAGTGGCAATAAGAAGAACTATTATAGGAATGGGTGGGTGAAAGCATGGTATTTTATACCAAAAAAGTTGATGAAAAAAACTCAAGTTTAAAAGAGATAGTTTTTCACGAAAACATAAGAAAGTAGATTCAATTTTTACTTAAATTTCATTTTGAAACCATGGTGCTTTCCATTGGGTTTGTGTTAAGTTGAATACAAAATTTGAAAAAATTTGGAGTAATAAGTACTTTTGAATTTGACTAGCCAATATGGTGTTCAAAAATACTTTTTCATTAAGGAATTTAATGAAATAGATTTGTGCGAAGTTATAACATAAAGATCATTGTATAGTCAAATGAAGGAAAATAAATAAATTTTACTTTCTCTTTAGTAAAATATACTTGACACATACTTGAAACAAATGTTACACTACAAAAATTAGGTTTCAAAAGCTACTTACATTTTAAAAAATCTACTTGAAACCTACTTTTACAACGTAAATTTTTAAAAAAATCATAATAGTGAAAAAATATCTTTTTTTATCATCATTTAAATAAAATAAATAAATGTATAATAATTTTATGATGGATTTTAGTCGTACTTCTTGTTAGCTTGATAAGTAGATTACCAAGGTAATTGAATTGTATATTTTACCATGCTTTCACCTGGGTGCCATGTAGAAAAGCATATTCATATCATCATCACAAAACCATATAAATGGAAATTGGGTTCAATGTCGCTAGACATTTGAAAAGAACTATGTAATGTAGATATGGGAAGAGTAGAGATCATTGAGCAGTCACTTTGGAATTTAGTCTACACTGGGTTTGTTAAATATTATAGTATATATTACCTATCTTTGATCTATAAAGCATGTTTTTTTTTATTACTTTCTAATTACTTCAAATAAATGAAAGGACAAGTATGCATATATATGGATTTCAAACAAATCTCCAACACAACAACGTTTGGAATGCAACATGACAACAAATGCAATCATGACCTTATGAGAGCCTTTCACAAAGTGTCAAAGAACTTGTCATTTGAGCTCAAGGTCAAAATGTATTAATGGTTTGTTTTGTAATTTTGGAAGTAAGTTTACAAGCTTGAATCACACCAAGCTCTTGCCAAGCTAGCCACCACCTTGCTTGCCTACTTGCATGCAACCAAGATATACAAACATAGATTTTACAAAATAGTGCCAATATTTAATCATTTTTATCCCGACTTCACAAATTATCATATAACTCATATTACTATAATCTAATGAAGCCATACACACTAACTACACTCAAAAAACATTATTTTATAATTATTACAAACTTATAAAATACCCAAACCTCACACCAAGGTTGTAGCAATAAGTCGAACCTCTACAAGAAACCCAACCAACTACCCACCCCTAACTTCTACAAGAAGTCAAACCAACTACTAGCTAACAACATTATAGCAATAAGGTGGACTTTTACAAGAAGCCCAACCAACTACCCACCATTAACTTCTACAAGAAGTTGGACCAACTATTGGCCAATAACATTGCAACAAATTGCAATAAGTCAGACTTCTACAAGAAGCTCAACCAATTACTCACCATTGACCTCTACAAGAATCTAGACCAACTACTTGTTGTTATTGCTATAGCAAAAGTGCAACAACACATTCCAACCACTAAACAAATCGAAACATAGAAAAAACAAAAAGAAAATTCACTAGAATCAATGCTCATTTCACCTCTTCTCCTCCTCCTCTTTTCCTCGTCTTCATAATTCTATCCACTTAAATTGTGAATCACTTCCAACAAAAAAACACACCTACAACTCCAAAAACCTCACCCCCAAACACTAGCTAGTTATGTCTGGCACACCACCATGACCATACACAAAACCTACTCATGATGACACAAGACTTTAAAGCAAACTTGAAAAACAAACAAAGGACAATCACCACCTTTAACAATCTCCAAACCCTGACCCTAACACAAAGATTGTGTGTTATTATAATATGAAACTAGCTATTTTAGTACCTAGTTTCTATTATAGTTTGAAACTAGCTATTTTTGTGCAAAGAACATTTGAGTGCAAACTGATGTGAAAATCCCTTTCCCTTATAGGGGTAGAGCTTAACAAAAGTATAGATCATTTGTAAATTTATTTAAACCAATGTTTGGACATTTGGAGATCAACATTAAATCGTGCAACCTAAAATCAACAAAGAGTCAAGGTGATTGCAATCAAATAAGATCAAAGAACTCAAGTTAGTAAAACCCAATAAGGTCAAAGTACTCGAATGTTTAGATTATCTAAATGGAAAGTTCAAGAAATTGCACGGTGTTTGATGAATATAAACTATTAGGAGCTACCAATCATGGAGCTTGGAAGTTTAGGATGCGTGAGATGCTTTGGCATTTAATTTTGCTGGATCTACCATGAACAATTATGGATCAAGATCTGACAACTAAGTTCCAACAATGGCAAATTAGGGCATTGGCTATCATAAACCTTTCTATGAAAGATGAAATTATTTTCATGTATTTCAATTGGACAATCACGAAGAAGTGTGGGATGCATTAAAAAAAATTTATGAGTCGACACAAACTACAAGATGTCTCATGTTCATAAACAAATTTTATAGGTTGACCATGTAAAAGGATTCAAGCATGTTAAATTTCCTTTTCATTGTCAAAGACCTTTTAATTCAAATTGTAGGAGTAGGAAATATAATTTGAGATGAAAATGTAGTTCTCACAATGTTAAATGCCTTACTTGGATCTTACGAAAATTTTGTGCAAGCTGTGTTTTTTCAAGAAACATCGCCATATTTTAACAAATTGACATTTAAGCTATCATAGGAGGCATAAAAAAAGGGGTTGCATGGTGATCAAATTAAGACTGAAGAAACATTATTGTTGAAGTTCAAAAATATTCCAAAGAAAAAGAAGGTTGACAAAGGCAAAAACCTCAAGTGTTTTGAAAATTATTACATCACAAAATTATAGGCTTCATGGGTTTGTTCCAAATTTGTGTGAAATTTATTATTTCAGGGGTTCATATCATTTACACACAAATGTCATGCATTATTTAAATATGGAAGTCGTGTGCTTGACTTTTGTGTGTAAACAATACGAATCTGCATATGACATTCATGTTTAAACATGCACATGACATCGATGTTCAAACAATACAAGTAGATGAATGACATTCATGTCTATTCCATATGAATCTATGAAAAAAAAATTTCACACAACTATTATTACAAAATCATGACCCATGAAGTTTGTGATGTACAACTATGGATAGTTTGATCATTGGGCAAACAATTGTCTAAAGTTGAAAAAACTTGGGATTGCCAAAAGTGCCGACTCTAGAAACAAGCCAAGTCAAATCAAAAGAAAGGAGGAAGCAATTGAGATTGATCAAATGGCAAATGTAGTGGAAAAAGAATCAAAGGAAATTGAGTCTAAAAATAATTTGGATCTTTTTGAAATGATAGTGGCTAATTTAGAAGCAGAAAATGATAAAAGTGCCACAAATTGCTAATACCTTGATTCAAGTGCTACAAAACACATCTCAGGAAACGAGTCTAACTTTACATGTCTAGAAGATTTTGTGAAAATATAGAATGTTAAATATGTAAGAAGCCAAATGCATGGTGTGTATGGAAAATGCAAAGTGAAACTTTCTTCAATTTTTGGAGAAATAAAAAGTATCATTGATGTGTTTTATGTCTTAGGTTTCATGAAACATTTTTTTTCATTGGTATGATTACATATAAAAGCAAAAAATTGATCTTTGATTTAAAAAATTACCTAGTTGTACATGATCAAAACCTAAATATAGTAGTTGCAAAATGTGTAAAAGATGTGAAGAATGGGCTTTACAAACTTGAGTTCATTTTGTTAAAAATTCTTCAAAAATTATGAAAGCATTTGTAGTAGAATAGACATGAAAACTATTGACCTCAACCATGGTTAGACTACATTATGGCACAAGAGAATGACACATCTTCATTACCAAGCTCTATACACAACAAATTAAAACAGTTGGAAACTAGTCAACCAATAGTAACAAGAGGAACATGAGTTTGCACATCATGTTTGGTTAGCAAGCAATCTTGAAAGATGATTATTTAAAATTCCCAATCAAAAACTAAGGATGTGTTAGATTTGGTACACAAATATTTGTGTGGTCCATTCTTTATGCCATCATTATTTGGATCAAGGTATTTTTTCACATTTACTGATGATTACAATAGAAAGACATGGGTCTAATTTTTGAAGAAGAAATTAAACACCTTGTTTACATTTAAAATCTTCAAAAATGAAGTTCAAAAGGAAATAGGGAAAAAAAATCAAAATTTTAAGATCTAATAATGGCGGGGAATACATTAAGCATGACTTCATCAATTTTTGTAAATACAACATAGTCAACAGGTAATTTAGCCAACACGGGTCCACCTAAACAAAATGGGGTTGCAAAAGGGAAGGATTAGACATAAGGTTTAAATTTTCATGAAACCTTTGCACCAATGATATTCAAATGAAGTATAATCAGAACTATGATAATTCTTGCGACACATTTTGGTTGAAAAGTTGCACAAATGGATGTCAAAATGACTTTATCGAATGACAACCTCAAGGAGCAAATTTGCACGAAATAACTTTAAGGTTTTGTAAATGGGTGCAATCACACTAATAAGAAGCATAATAAATGTAACATGTGCTTAATTTTTCACATTTAGAAGTGATAATTTAATTTGGTGTGACAAATATAAATTTTTTTTATATGATAAGGTTCATAATATATCATTGGAACATGTGAATTAATTTTTTAAAAATTCGATGAATAAAAATCACTCATTAAACATTGTAACGCGTGTTTTTTAACATTAAAATTACTTATAAATAAATTTCAATATTACATATATTATGAAATCTATTACATAAAGCTTCAAATAATTTTTTTTTTTAAATGATAAAATTTTGAATTTTTTTTGAAAATTTAGAGAAAAATTCTAAAAAAATTCCTTCAAAAGCAATCCCAAAAGCAAGTAGGTGTGGCTCATGTTATCATGTTTGCACCCAAAGGTTCGAAACAAACATTTGGTGTGTTGAGTTTACAAAACATTATACAAGCTTCATCAAGCTCCTTGAACCTAGTATGAGAAGATTGATCATTTTTTCACAAATTTAAATATGACCAAGATTATTGATCATTTTAATCTTTATTTCTAGCATCACATGTGACAAGAAGATATTTGTTGTCATGCTCTCTATGTATGTAGACGACTTGATCATCACAGGTGAAGTTGAAGAAAAAATTGATTTGGTTCAAAGCATAGTTGGCCGAATCAAGGCTTAAGATGATATATAGACTTGGGGGCAGATTGGACATTATCTAGGTGCCAATTTTAGTTTTAACAAAGAGGGAGTGTTTATGTCTCAGAAACCTTACATAGAGAACTTGGTCCATAATTTTTCTTAAAAAAAATTTAGGTTTTGAATGTGCATTGTGTTGTATTGTCTTGCGCAGGTAAATAATGAGGTCACACAATCTTGAATTGCACGAACAATAATAATACATGAAATAGTTTTCCAATCATAGGATGGGGGGCAGCTAGCGATGGTGATGCGCATGGTTTAGCATTGATGGAGCTTCGGACCTGATCTTCGTGTGTTTGGCGATGGCGTTGAGTGTTGCCGGGATGAAGCTTTCAGATTTTGCGACAATGAAACGTCGGATTGTTCCAGTAATGGCTGGAGCGGACTGTGATAACGATGGCCGGAGCGAGAGTTATTTTTTGAACTTGATAAGTTATGAACTAGGGAATGGGTTGATAAGTTACCGACAGTAGTGGTAGACGCTGGAATCTACGAATTATTAACTTATCTGCAAGTGTGAACGACCCTTAAGATTGATTAATCAGATGGCACAGCAGTCATTGATTGGATCGTAATTAGATCAGTAACACATGGACATAGTAACAGGTTAGAAAGAGGTGCTTCTTACAGTTAAGACTCAAGAGCAGTAGTGAATCTCATTGGCATGCATTCTTATTCTATTCAAGTTTCTATAATCAATATTGGGAAACAGATCCATCCCTTTCCTTTCAGGGTAGAATTCTTCAACAAACACGCCATGCCCCAGGAAGAAATCATGAAAATGATCTTGTCCACCACACTTGGGCAAATTCCTTCATTTCCAGCAGGTATCTATCTCATTTGTGTTTTCATTCCTGTAGAAGGGGTGGAAGATAGTTACTTCAAGCAATTGCTCTTCCCCCATCAATAGGACTTTCTTAAGCAACTAATGTCCTAGGCTTGGGGAGCTACCCAACAACCAGCCATTCCATTCCTTTTCCAGTCTCTCACTCCACTGGGGCCACAAGGCACGGTAGGAAATGGGGTTGAAACCAATGATGTTCATCTTCAAATATGAGCAACTCACATGTGCACTATATTCCAAACCAGGTCAACACTCCAGCCACTTCCAACAGTTTTACACTGGATTTGGTCACCTCCTTCGGCACCCTCAACTACACAGCAAAAGCTATTTAGTTCACCTATATACCATCATCAAGAGCTGAATATATAAAGATATAATTTGGCTTCCTTTTAGTGAAAATGGGTATATTTAAGTGGTCCATGTCACACCATTTCAATCTTGCCCTATGTGTACTAGATATGGAATTGGACCTGGCTTTGGAATTGGACCTGGGTTGGGAGTTTTTTAATTGAAATGTTGGGAACCCAGAAGTCTAGAATGAACTTCTTTTAAGGATAAAAAGGACTGTCACCACATGGCTGGAAAAATCAAATCTGTTGAATGCATATCTACCAGTGTTGTTGGGTGTGGTTCTTTGATTACTTTGTTATAACCTTTGGTTCTGGGATTTTGAACATGTCCAAAATGAAGTAACCTATAGTTTTGGGTTTCCAAAGAAATTCAAAACAAAGTACCTAACCATTGGTTTTGAGTTTTTTGAAAAACTTCAAAGAAGTGGCAGTTCTGATATAGTCCTTGGGAGGACAAGAAATCTTTGGATCATCCAAGGATTATCACATAACCAAAGAATGTGTGCATGTAGTTTATGGGCCCTCTACATTGGAAACTTTTGCATAAGGACTTACTATCTACGGATTCATCCATCATATTAGGTGACTATCTTCAAAATTTGATGAAGTGTTCAACTGTTTTGGATGAGGAAGCACTAAGGATGGACCAGAGTCAATTTGTTCAACTTCATAAGTGTCAAACACAATATATTTTAGTGTCAAGGTGCCAAAAAATTACGAACGATCATGAAAAGGATGAATATTTTAAAAGACCCGTAGCTTGCATAATCTCATAGGTTTCAAGATGACATTTTGCCCATAAGTGATGTATGTGGTTGGTTAAGTGAATACAACGGGAAATTAATCATTCATTTTAAATGTATAACATAACAATCATTCTCTCATTAACATTTATGTTATGCGATTGTTTAATGCAATAAGCGTATTTTGAGTGTTCAAAAGTTTCAAATGTCCAATAGAAAGACTTTTGTGGACTTGGTGAGGGATACCTCTTAGAAAGGCATTTCTGCACATGTAATGGACTCCTCTTGGGGTGTAGCTCACATGAGGACCAAATCTTGGACACATGAGGCCATGCATGAAAGCTTCATTTGCATGCAGTGCATGTGTACTTGTGAAGTTTAATTTATCTGCCTAATTTCATTGAAGTTCCAAACCCTAATGTTTATTAAATGACAGCAAAAAAGTTAATAAACATTAGGCAGCAATGTGCCTAGTAACTTGATAGGCAGGTGCAATATATTGAACTCACAAAGTGTTTGCACTCAAAGCCTCTCTTTGCACAATAGAGTTTGATCAGGATCATGGAAAGAGCTACAAATGGACATATCTCACATCTACTTTGCTATAAGTCATAATCACAGAAGTACTGTAGTAACCCAATTTGTCAAAAAAATTGCAGCAGACAAAAACTTGTAAAAACAATTGCTGCTATCAGATTTTAAGGAAAGATGTGAAACAAGCATCACCACTAGCCACTTCTATACACATTTTGGGAAAGAAGATCTTCCCTGCCTAAATCCAATGTAAATAAGAGTCTCCCACTTGCTTGGTGTTCTGTTGGGCCAGCCCAACTGGTATCAAGACTGTCATCAGAAACCCGTAAGGTGCCTCAACAACTATGCACAGATGCAAGTTTTGTATTGATGCCCGACTATACATGATGCAGGCCAACTCTGACCATCGTGGCATGGAAGCCATCAATATGTAAATTCTTATGACAAAGATAATTGAACTTTGTTGGAAAGTTAGAGCTACAACTCTGTGTCTTGGAAGCTTGATGTAGCCATAACAGTCTCCAAGACTTTGCCAATGCAAACATTCCACATGCAATTAAATCAGGTCCAGGTATACTCCTACACTGCCACAGCCCCACAACTGAAAGAGAATTGAAGGATGTGGGTCACAAACCTTCTTCCTCCAAACTTCAAGGGAAAATTTAAAAATCATAAATGAATTGGTCTTGGGGGGTTTTCAATTGCCAGAAGTGAGAAAATAATAATAAAAATTGTCATATTTTTATACTTGGTTTGAATATAGAAGGTTGATTTTAAAAATTTGTACTTCTTATCTGGTTTATAGCCAGATTTGGCTAATCTTCCTATGGTTGATTGCCATTTTTTCTACACTTTCATCTGGATAATTGACACTTGAGCTAACAAAAAAACTCCTGAAAAAGAGACTTGTTTCAGACAAATGTGAGTCAAAGAGGATGGGGAGAGGATTCACAAGAAGAAAACCCCTTCCATCCTTATTTACTTACCCTAGAAAAATCAATTCATTTTGTAATGAAATGTGTTAAATAGGGGAAAGGAACGTCACAAGTCCCACTTGAATTTGCAATTTTGGATTATGTAACGAAACTAGTGGAAAACTCAATGAGATTCTAAGTCATTTCTAATATGGCAAATATTCTATCAAGTTTCCACAAGCTCTCAAAAGTTGCACAATGATGTGGCAAAGTAACCCACATCATCACATCTTTGGGCATCTTTGCTTGCCACATGGATGAAACCCTAGCTCACACAAGATAATAAGAATTGAAGCACGGACAAGGTTAAACCTCACATGAATGCATCAAAAGGGTATCCCTTTCCTTTAAGAAATATAGGAGTAGAAGGTAATGCATTAGGAATGGGGTGGCCAGGGTGAACTAGCACCCACTTTGCTACCTTCACCTTTTTTACCAAGGCCCCTTAGAGGCCATATTAAGCCCCAAAAATATTAGATTTGAACTCAGTGACCCTGATTTAATCAATGACTGCGATATATTCGTAATATTTAGAAATAATTTAAATGGATTTTGGGATTTTAACCATGGTACTAACATGGATGCAAGTTCACCCAAGGCTTCCTGAAAGAAGGGCTTGCCTGGGTGGAATTGACGAGTATTGGGGGGGGAGGGGTGTGGGGGTGGGGATCCTTAGCACCCCTGAGCATCAGACAGGCCCAATAGAGGCTGCTTTCTTCCAAATAGGCCACACTAGAAAGTTTCTGCCAGTGTTTTACACTAAAAGTAGTAGAAAACAGTTCTAAGAGCAGCTCCAACAGTGCTCAGTATGTGAATCCAGACAGTAAAATTTATTTGGAACAAGTCAAAATGTGCCGGTTTCGTTCAGGAAATTGGTTTTTCAGCACCAAATTCGCACAGCTTGCTGTGTCTTGTAAAATGCGCAACACAGTTGTGCACCTCCAAAAAAGAGTGTAATAGATTGGACCTGACTGCGCTTCAGTAATTCTGATTGGTCGATCAGAATGATTGGTCCAAGTGGTTCGCTATTAATAGTCCCCCAAGTATATACAGTTTCAGTTTTATTGGTGGGGTTTGCCAAAATAAAAAACAGTTAAACTTTGACATTTCATTTGACTATCCAGAGATACATAGTGAGCACCGTTGGAGATGCTCTGATATACATGAATTTGGGAAAGGGAGGAGAGAGATTGAGTGAATGAATGAAGGAAACCGCACACACACACACTAACAACAACAAAATGAAGCCAAAACTCATGGACATTCTTACCTAGAAAAAGGGTCCATTGTCCTCAAAAGTGAGAAAAAGCAATCAAGCTTTTGCACTATTCCAAAACAGATGGTCACTTTACAGTTATTGCATGGATGATGGATTTATTGTGGACCCAAGAGAGTCCAAAGAGTCCACCCATTGTAAAGTCCTGCTTTGAAATTTGCCGGAGCTCAACAGACATCATCCATTCATTCACATCGTGGAATAGTTCTCTTGTCTAACCCATATTCTATCATCTTAAAGGATGTATGTCCCCCACAGGCATCTTCATTTCCTTACTTCATTGCAACTGGCTAGCTTTTGTTATTTGTCACCCAAAACTTTTGGGCTCCAAGTTTTCACCATAGCCCTCCTTTCTACTAGCAATTGCATATATATTGCTTTAACTCCTATTGAAGCTTAGTGAGGTGGATACCTAATAGCCAGATCAACAATACATGCACTTGCATGCCACAAAAGTGTTTTTTTTTGGCTATGTTGGTGAAGGTCGTGGGCAATTTGTTTTTGTGACGTGGGCTTTTTGGTCCTAATCTTCCCGTCTATATGGCTCTTGTAAATTGCACCACATGTCCAAGATTCATATGGACCATAGCCACTTTGCAAGCTTTTGTATGTGACATCTACTACCTTATCATATGGTTGAAGTCTATGCCAAATGTGCAATATGGGTGATTGTAAATGCAAGGGTTTTTTATTAGGGTTTTTTTTATTACAAAAAAAATTTCAGCTTGCAAATTGGATGAGTTATCCTACTTTTGCACAATGTATTGTTATCAATGGTTGTAAAGGTTTGTATTTCGTCTAATGATGCTCTTTATGGCTACAAGTGTAAAAAGGGAGTGTTCGTGAGGTTGATTGCCCATTTCCTTGCAAAGGGGCTGAATAAACATAGCACCTACCAAAACAAAGCTGGTATGGAAATCAATGAATCCAACCAATGATGTAGCATCAGAATTTGGTGGGAGTGTTCATGACAAAAACACACTTCACTGTAGAATGTAAGAACTTACAAACCTCTCTTACTTGAGTCACATATGTTGGGCGTGTTGACAATTTGCACACACAACTCTCTCTCTCTCTCTCTTCCCCCTCTCTCTTTTGGGCATCTTGTCCCTTTTTAAGAAGATCACTCCACCTACAATATCATTTTGGAGTTTTGAATGATTGATTGATACTACACCTGCAAAATACCAAGAGGTCAAAGTTACACTCTCAATAGGTGTACCCCCATGGGCTCTTATGATGATGAATAGTTTTAGGCCTAATAATCATCGGTCATGGCATTCATCCTCTTGTCGCTTCTCAAAGTACCCATATGTATTATCTCAAGTATTAAAAACAAGGTATCACAAATACGGTTGGCCCTGCCAATAGATAAGATATTGAACATCTACCTACTATGTCCACACTCTTAACACACAAAAAATCGGTTTCACCAAAGAAACTGGTTCACGTAATGTGAAATTGGTTTCACCAAAGAAACTGGTTCACCTAATGTGAAATCGGTTCTAATAAGGTAAAGCTTCCCAAAGTTGGATCTATGCGATAGTCCGGGGACAGGGCCCCATAAAAGGCCTATGCACCCAACTACATTCATTAATATGGATGAAAGATGTTATGCAGAGAGATATTCTACAACATTCTAGAAGGAACCAAATCCCCTCCCCCCCTCTCTCCTCCTTCCCCACCACCACCATCACCACCACCACCAAACTCCATGTAACACGACACGTGTCTTTATTATTTCACTACCTTGTTCTCCAAGAGAAGAAGGTGTGGCCTACAAACATGTGACTTGACAATTGGGTTTTGGTTTTCACACGCTGACAATGCTTTCTTTGGACAACACACTTTAGTTTGTCATCTTTTTCACACCATCATAACCTAAGTAAACAACCTCCCCATTCAAAGTAATTAGTTTCTTCTTTATCAAAATAATTGAGCATGCCCAACAATAGGCAATCATCATTTCAACCTCTTTCAATATTTAACAAAGTTGAGGAGCAATGTTTATTAATTAATTAATTAATTAATTAAATGTTAATTCCTCCTCCAATCCCACCCATGAACCTCCAAAACTAGACTCAAGAGGCGTTGGCCCGTGGTGTTAATTGGGTATTGCTCAAGTCAATCATTTTGGTTGGTTCATTGTGGATTATCCTTTTCCTTCTGCCAGTGTTTCTAGAAGGCCTTTTGTAATGTTGGCATATTTACTATTCACCCACCCACAAGAAAACCCCTAAAAAAAAAAAAAAAAAAAGGGAAAGCCCCCTTCACTCCATGATGCTACTTCTCATTGCTTGAATTTGGAAATTCTATTCCTGAAATTGGCTGCACGGGTAGGGTGTTCTTATGAACGGCTAGTAGTGCAGGCCAACAATTTTACACCATTATGATAAATCTTCATCCAAAATATAGTGGAAAAGCCAATCTATTGCTACAATTGGACATGCTCTAATAACAGTTGTCATGCTAGAAGTTGCAACGCGACACTCCCCACGACTAACTTACGCATAAATTGTTGACCCTAAAAAATGTGTACATAACCCCCCCCCCCCCCCCCCCCCCCCCCCCCCTACTTTTCTTTTTTTTTTTTCTTCCTTTTATCAAAAAATATTATATTTTTTTTTTTATCATATAAAAAAAAAAA
>Ga0116227_10007103_pt1 | contig 22122 bp, 13 predicted proteins | sample S1TSphgellanicum_FD_89693 | JGI IMG/M metagenome (GOLD analysis project Ga0116227, IMG submission 89693) | Host-associated microbial communities from peat moss isolated from Minnesota, USA - S1T2_Fb - Sphagnum magellanicum MG | ecosystem: Host-associated > Plants > Peat moss > Unclassified...
AAAAAAATCAGAATAAAAAAAAAAAACTAGTATAATGTCAATTTTAACACTACCATAACCTAAGGTCAGTTTCCAAAAATGAATATTTTTTTTTCAAAAAATTAATTAATTTTTACAATTTGAAATTATTGAATTTTCCATGATTTATTATGATATTGTCACATGAATAAGTGAAATTATTCAAAGTGTAACCCATGATAATAATTTTAGAGGTCAACAAATAGTCACACAGATGTCATGTATGCTCTTGTTCAAGAGAATGGGCACGTTGTATGGAGAGTGCGGTGGTATGTCCTTATGTCAAGAGTTTTATTACAAGTTGATGTTTACATTACTTGTGAGAATTAGGTTTTTGTTGTGATGGTTATTGATTCAACATGGGAGATGATGATTATGAATGTCATTAGTCGACCAATAAGTGTAGTTGTGAAATTTAACACCATTGTTAAAATCCACAAGAATAAAAGGTTTCATGAGGGGCATCATTTCATTTCGATGCCCATGGAAGTGCACAATGCACCCAAACATGATATGGATTGTTTCATTAGGGAATGTGTTCATTTTTTCCACGATAGAAAATTGAAAGGTCATTTATCGTTGTTTTTTTGCATTCAATTTTTAAAGCAACGTGTTAACATTGTTTTTCAATGTGTTTTAGCTTCTGATATAGAGAGGAAGATTGTGTTGGTGGGGGATGTTTATTGTATACCTCCTATTACTATTAAGTTTCATGATTTGCATGTAGGTGACATTAGAAGGGTTGTGGGCGAGATAACTTCCTACCACAAAAGGGACTAGCTTTCTCCTTTCTTTGGTTCTTGTGGGATGTTCGTCTTTTGACCTTCCTTTTTGTCTTTTGTGTGATGGTTTTAGCCATTGGTTTTTATAATGAATATTATTTGTGACCTATGCCTAGGGGGGACACTAATAAAAAAAGTAAAAAATATAGGGTGCAATATATTGGTTGTTGGGTAAAAATTATAAGTTAATTAGTTTTTAAAAAAGATATATTTTATTCAAATAATCAAATTAATTATAATACAAAGTATGTAATGATCTAAAATAATGGATTATAATTAAAATAAGGTGGTTTTAATATGTATATATTAGAAAATTAAATAATAATAAGGTGATAAAAAAATTGGTTGGAATTTTTTAATACCCCCCCTGCCCCCCCCCCCAATGATCTTTTGATGTACATAGATCCCAAACTTTACATTAAATGTCCCCTTGAGGACCTACTATGATAATTATGATGATTTTCAACATATCAATTTCATATTTCACAAAAATTCATTTCATTATAATGAGGATTATTTAAGGATGAAACTAACCTTAGGGTAAGGTATTTAAAAATTAGACCCAAGGTTGGTCCACTTTTTCTGAAACCTTGGAATTGGAGGTTGGTTTTCAACTTGATTTTGAAATTTAACCCAACTTTAGTTCTAGTTCTTGGGTAGTTAACATTCAGTTCCAATTAGGCTTTGGGTACCCATAACTGGAATTGCCTTGAATAATCAACTAACCTAGGTACCCACATGACATTGGCTTTGCGTTTTACCATGGTACCAATGTAGGTGCTAGTTGTTTTATGTGATAGGTAGCCATCATTTTTTTTTTTAAAACATGCAATGGTGGGTTAAAAAAAATGGTGGTTATGTGGGTGGTTAATAAACAAACAAATTTTGTGTAGGGTAAAACCCAAGTTGTAAAGACCGTTGAATTTTTATTTTTTTCTTGTGACACCCATAAAATATCTTATGGATACCAATGTATAATGGAAATGTAATTTAATAAGATTAAAAATGTAACTTGATATAATAATTTATGTGCATAGCTCAAATATCATGATTCATAAAATAATTCATGACACAAATTAATGTGCATGTTCAGTCACATGGTGACTTATCTAAGATGGAAAATTTAATGGTTGCATTTTTTAAAAATATTATTATTTAGTCATAGATTTTGTTAAAAAGTTATTACAAAATTATTTGTCATAATTAATGTAAAAATAATTATAATTATAATAATTGTGTGCATTAAAATTTAGTAAACATATGATTTATAACCAAAGATATCATTCATAATTTTCATTTTTACTTTTAACTACTTGAAGAAATATTCATATTCATTTTAATAACACTATAAAAATATTATAAAATTATATTATAAAACCATTATTATAACAAAAATTATTAGACGAATTATTAGTATTTTTTGTGGTAAAAATTAATTATTTTAAAATAACTATAAACATATTATCAATAAATTCATTATAAAAATTCCATAATTTATATTAAAAATCTATTAGTCATAACTTGTAACTTATAATTTTAAGTTCATTTTTAAAAAAAAACATTTCAAGCAATTTAAGTGGATTAAAAATAATTAATGTACTTACTTTAATTCCATGATGATATAATATTAAATTAAATTATTCATTAAAAAAAACTTAGTATATATGTAAATTTAACAAAATAATTTTATTGTCATTAAATCAATTTAATTTAAATAACTTATATTATACCTAACCAAATCAATTTCCTAACAAAATTTCTTTTTAAAAAAATGTTATTATAACATAAAATATTACACTAATATTTGATATTTTTCATAATAAAAATTAATTTTCTTAATAAGTGAAAAATAAATAATTACATTAATTATATATTAATTACATTAATTACATCTTATTTATATTATTTATAATCTAACTTGGTATTCATAATTTAAAATTTAGAATTATAAATTTTATTAAAAAATAATATTATCAATATAATTAAAGAAATTGATGTACCTGTTATATAAAAAATAATTTAAGCTCAAAATAATATTGTATCTACTATTTAGAATTACCTATTTATTGTAATAATTTTTGTTAATATTTATGTTTTAAATTTTTTAAATAATAATAATAATATAATTATTTTTAATTCCAATAAAATAAATATAATTATTTTATTTATACATTATAGGTTTTGTTTGGTTCATTAATTGTTTTCAAGTTTTCCAAGTTACACAAAGTTTGTTGCTACCTTCTATGTTGTAGATATTATGATTTGGGACCTGAATTTGAAACCTTAAACCTAGTTTTTTTCCTTTGTGTTTTTTGGCTTTTCAATTATTATTTATTGTTTTGTAAGAGTTTTGTTGTTTGCATTTTGATTATCTTTTATTTTTGTAGTATTTAGTTTCTTATAGGGGTATTGCATTACAAACTTAACATTTCACGATTTAGTAAGGAAATCATGCAAAATTTGTTCATTCATGATTTGTATGTTTCACACACTAATATCATGCATTGGAAACACATTTGATACAAGGATTTATAAAAAGATGTGAAATTTGTGTAACATTCATAGATTTATCCTTCATTCATCAACACATTTATTTGAGTGTTAGACATACTTTTAGTGCATGAAATTCATGTGTAAAATGTACGAACCTATGAAGAAACAAACTTTTCATGATTTTCATTATTAATTCATCACACATTAAATTTGTATTGTGAATAGTTGATAAGGTAAAGGCAACAACAATGTATTGTGGAATCAAATAAAACACATGTTATTCAATTTAATATTTCCACAAATGCAAGGTTCCATCGTGTGAAAGTTGTTATTAATAAGGCATCTTTGTAATCCTCAACATCAAAAGTCTTGACAAAATTATCAAAAAATCAAATGTATTGTTTGTCGAAAAGGAGTGCAAAATGTTGGCACAAGTAATGTTTTAACCTACTTCCCCATCTAGCCTAAACTTGAAATTTAGATACTTTTGCACATGAAGTTTTTTCATAAAGGGGTGTTTTAAATTCTATGTTGTGGATTTTGATGAATTTAGTTTATTGTTTTTATCTATTGGTGTTTTTAAAAGTTTAATTAAGGCATTTCCAAAAATTGGAGCAAGGGCATAACCTAATGTTTTATAGATTAACATCAGTTTTCAATTAATTGCTCGATTTTTTATGTGATTGAAATTTTTAAGGAGCTTGTTCATTGATGTCTATTTATGTGGCCTATTGAAAAATCAAATCCACACCCACTATTTTTACATCTTAAGCCTAAATGGAAGGCTTCTAATGAAGTATGGTTTGTGACTAATGTTATTGGTCATAATAATCTTCATCTCATTATGGACAAGTTAATTATTGATTTCCTTAATTTACTCAAAAAAATGTTGTTGAATATGATAGGATGAGGTGTTGGAATTACATGGATGGGGGAGGTGTTTATACCTTGGGAGTATGGTTTGGAGGTAATAAGCCACACAAACCCTATTTCATATGGTAAGTATGTTTTTAAAATTTATTTATTTTTTTAAAGTTTTGATTTTTTTTTTCTTAAAAATTCTATATATATTTTTTAAAGTGGTTAATTTGTTGTTCTTGTAGGTATAATCAGATTGACAAACACTTATGTGATACAATAATGCAACAAATTATTTATGGTGGGTTCAAATTTGTAGATTATTGTGTTTTGAGGAGGCTTTTAATAAGGAGAAGGCTACCTATGAGAAAAGTAAGGTAGGTCAAGTAAGAGGTAAATGATTTGTTTTATTATGTTTGTAATTTTTTTTGTGTTTTTTTTTTATACATTTTTTGATTTTGTTTGTAGTTTGTAATGAGTTTGTTGGAGAAAACCATTTTGATACTAGAGTTGGTGTTTCTAACGTTATGTCTAACAGTGCAACAAAAGTTTCTATTATACCTTGGGTTCATGATTCTTTCATTACTGTTGCATCTAGAGGTCTTTTTGTTGACATCCTTATTAGGGTTCCTTCTTTTAGCTATAATGTTATTGTTGTTTTTGTAGATTAAAAAAAGACAATTACTTTTTGTGTTAGTGTTGGTTCTATGGATTGGCAAAAAAAATGTGGTGCACATTGTAGAATTTAACATTTGTAGATTTGGATCTATCATAAATTTTGAAAATTCATTTTGGAACACCATGAAAAAGAGTTGTCCATGTACAAGGATTGTTTGAATGCAATTATTTGTGTTGCCTTATTGTAATAATCAATGTTAATACTGCCTTTGGCCATTTTTTTAGTCATTTACAAAATTGCCCTATTAACAGTATGTATGTAGTTGATCCTAAGTCTTTGCCCACCTTAGGAATACCAAATGGAGGATATAAGATTTTGCTTTATTATAGATGCTTCATATTTTTGACAAATTTCATTTGATTATTGGGATTCCTTGCTTGTAACACATGCATAATAAAGGATTATTGAGAAAAATTAAAAATTAGGTGAATGTTTTGGATTCTATGAGAATGCCCAAGGTCTTATCTTGGGTTGTGGGAGTTTGGGTTACCATGGTGTTGGGTTTTTCCATTGTTTATGATGTTTGTTAATCACGAAGGAGACATTGGGAAGTTTTATAGGAGTTTTGGGTTTGAATTGTTTTCATAATTTTTAAGGGATTTGGGATTGGGAGAGTGGAATCCAAACAAATGAATGTTGGAGTTGTTACTTTTAGGTTTGATTTGTTTTCATAAGCATTGATGGGATTTGAGATTGGGTGAATGAAAACGAGACAAGTGAACACTAAAAGAACTGATTCACAGGCTTTCCTCTTGTGAATCCTTTCCTTTGTGCATATGATTACAACAATAGATCCACAACCTTCTTTCTTATGAATTCTTTTTTTGTGCATATAATTTTCTCATAGTGAGTGCAAATTGTGAAATTTGGCTTTGTGAACTTGATTTTGTAATTTTTTCACTTTGAAAAATAAAATATTTTTTTTCTTTGTGTTTTTCCTTGTAGATTTGTTGCCTTTGAAAAGCATTTTTAAAGCCTCAAAATTTTTTTTTGGAAAAAGTAATTGTAAAAGAAAAATAAAATAAATAATAGAAAATTTAATTAATTAAATGAATTGAATAGAACACAAAGGTTAAAAATTAAATAAATTAATATTGATTAAAGAAATTGAAAAAATATTAAAAAAGATTTAAATCCAAAAAAAGAAATATCAAATCCAAAACAGCCTAGTGAGTACTCACCAGATTGTCGGGTACCTGACGGCCCAGGGAAGTTACTGCGACACCACCGCTATGAAAAGTTTTTGAGCAACCCTGAAAATACAAAGGAAAAAAATGCAGCAATGCTTTAAGTGAGTAAGAAATTTCCTGGAACATTTCCTTTGCCTAACACTACTGACCTAAAAATTTTTTCCCAAACTTCATGGGATATTTCCTAGCCTGAAGAGTTGCTTAATTTTTTTGTTTTCCTTTAAAACATATTCCAAACATTAGAATACCTAATAGAAATACTAGATGACCAGGGTGAACCAATACTGGTACCATAGTAAAAACCCAAATTTTGTGGGGTTGTTTCTAAACATTATAGATATTCCATTCCTAGACTAAATAGGATCTCAGAGTCTAAATTTGACATTTTCAAGTTAATTATTAACTCTGGAAGGCCTTCAGGTCTCTGTCCATAAGGCTGCTCTGGTCATAGTTACACAATGCTATGATCTCTGTAGATGTGATCACAAGAGCCTGATGGGAAGCCACAGACATTACACACTTTGTTTTTTTTTTCACAAAGACAGTCACTCTCCATTGGAGAGCTGCAAGTGCATTAAAAATTGTAATTAATGATGTTAGCAAGTATGAGAAAAATGTACAGATGTAGTGCATGGTGAGGCACAATTTGATTTACAACTCTCATGACTTGTGCAATTGGTCAATGCTTTACCAATAGTGCTATGAACAGCAACTAATTGAAAAAACTGAATGGAAAGCTGCTGTGATCACAGAATCAGGCAGCCTAATGGAAAGATGTCCTTACTCAAGAAGGTGAAAAAACCAGTGCAGGTGCTGGTTTAATCAAGGGGAGATCACATCGCCACGGCAAGCCATCTGTGTAACTGTATAAGAGCATTTCCACGTTGCTCCGTACGTAACCCTGCTAAAAATTAATTTACATCCAAGTTTAGTTATCTATTTTTTAATTTTAAAAACTGCACCCATAAAATGAAACTGGGACAGCAAATAGGTGGAGGACTACTAACAGCAAACCACCTGGACCAATCATTATGATGAGTCAATCACAAACACTAATCAGCAGTCACATTGTATTTAGTACACTATTTTCTCCAGATGCACACAGTTGCTGTACCTTTTACCAGCCACCGCAAACTGGGTATAGAAAGATTTTTAGAGCCGGCCCCTGGGCATGCTGGCCCTTATGCCAAAACGCGTTAAGGTCGCAGCATTAGGGTTTAGTGCTCGCTCACCACCGCTATTTATTCGCTCGGATCGTAGTGTCGTCGTCACATCTGGTACAGCCTTCTGCATCTCTCTTTTGCATCCTCTCAGCACAAATCGAGAAATTGTTTCTCGATTTGTTGTGAGGTCACGAGCAAGAGAGGGATAGGGGTTTCGACCACAGCACAGGGAGAAGTAGGTACCGAGAAGCTGCGGTTGTGAAGGGGGCGAGAGAGAGAGATAGTCAGAGGACTTGTGAACTCAGAAGAGGGGTTCTCTCGGAGGCATTATTTAGGTTAAGAAGTTTCAGCAGCCTTAATAAGTAGTGCAAACAAACGCTATTCTTTGTTTGAAAAGTTTGAGAGGAGGAGAGGGCAATATATGATTTGAATTTTTTGTCAGAGTTATTCTCGAGGGGTACGGGACAGAGACCAAAGTTGATGAAAGAAAAGCCTTAAGTGTGCAGTTAGGATTTGTTGCTTTTGCTCCATTCTGTTTAGCTTTTGTGTTCCATTTACGTCCCGGAGGGGAGGGGGAAGATCTGCTTGTCTTTTCTGGTTGAAAGAAGCGTCAGAAAGCTTTAGAATCTATCATGCTGAGGGGGGAAGAGTCGACATCACCCATCCGAGGTTTTGTCTTCTTCTCGCTCTCTCTCCAGCACGATCTTCAGCGGATTCCATTCCATTGTGGACTCATAGCCAGTGAAGGAGGCACAAGCGCTTAGCAGTCTTTTCTCTCTCTTCGTTGCCGCCTGGTGCAAACTGTGTCTATCTCTCATCCTTTTTGGCTGGAGGAAAGTTTGGCTAAAGTACTAGGGCTACTAGGGTTTCAACAGCTATACAAGTATGCCGGAGAAGTCGACGGATTCCGAGTCGCCATGTGCGCGAGAGATTTCGAAGATTTCCAAGAAGACGTACTTCTCCGGTAGCGGCAAGTCGACATCTTCCCCCATCGACAGACTCTGCATTCTCTCGTCCTCCTCTGATGAAGAAGACACATCCGTCGAGAGCCCACGAGGTGTCCGGATTTTCGAGAAGAAGGACGCGGGCAACAGTTTTAGCGAGAAGAGCGTCGATGCTCCCGGCAGCACTGGATCCGCCATCGGCAAGAATCGCTCCCGACAGTCAGCCTGTCGAGCATCTGGTTTTGGTTTTGGTCCTGAGGGTTCTTCAGAGACGGCTTGCAGAGTCTCACGTCGATCTCAAGCAGATCCCAGAGCTCGTATCAACGGTGTTAGGTGTCGATCAGATTCCCAGAAACACACTGTTGAGGTTCGGCTGCCCAATTTCAAGAAGAAGCTCTGGGGCGGCACTTATACCACAATGGAAATGGCACTGCGAGCCAAAGATGCACTTAAATTCTACACAGGTTGTAAGAAGTTGCGGTACCACTTTCCTGACTCTCACGCTTTTTTTGCATCCCGGAGCCCCCTGAGCATCTGTTTCAAGGACCTTGATCCCCTTTGCAAAAAAAAGATACGAGTTGGGAATGAGTTGGTTCTTGTGCATACCCATTTCAGCAAGCTGGTGAAGGAAAGGGCTGCTGAATTCAATGTGATGAAGAATAGCACTCCTGCAAGAATCTCAATTCCGGATTCAGTAGCTGTTGACAAGATGCATCGGTCGAGAGTGCCACTCAGGACTCCTGCTCATAACGGCACCAAGGCGCTTCCTCACAGAGCACCCTTAGACTTGGTTTCCTCAAAACCCTTACTCAGCAGCACTGATCAGGTCAAACCTCTCTCCCACCAGCCTGAACCATTGGAGCTTGGAGAAGACTTTCAAGGTGAGGAGCATTTGGACCTTTCGGTGCCTGGTGAAGTTTCTATAAGTTCACCAGCTGAAGAGGCTGTGTTGAACAACCACCTTGAGGCAGCTCACTGTGGAAATTTTGCAGCTAAGCTGGTTTTCCCAGGGTGGAATTTTGATGAGCAAACAGCAGGATTTCACATTGTTACACCAGATGTGGAAATGCCATCCGACCAGCAGCCAAGTGGCATAACCAGCACAATGGATTTCACTGGTGCTGCTCACAACACAGATCCCGTCAGACCTAATTATCTGGAGGGGGATTCTGACAAAGATCCTTTGCAGAACATATCAGATCAAAGTGGTCTGAAGTCACAGTTTATGGAGTTGCACAGGCCAAACTTGCTGGATTTGCCAAACCTTGCAGCTACTGGCATTGAAGAGAGAGATCCATCTTTGCCTGCATCAGAGGACCATGGCTTTTGGTGGTGTCCAGTAGGTCACGGTGCTCTGTTGATTAACAGAAAGAATTCTCAACTGGGAACCTGTATGGCACACAATCCATCAACAGTTCTGCAGTTCCCTTGAGCTTTCTGGCAAGGGATTATCATTATAAGTTTTCTTGCTGGATTGGCTTTGCAATAGCCACCTTCAGGTCTTTTCGCATGTGACATTTGAGAAGAGGGATCTTGCCGCAATCTGAAAGACTGTCAGGAACCTGTCTTGGCTGCTCTCAGTTCAGTATGGTTTTCCAAGAGTGAAGAGAGACTCTATGGATGTTTTCTTCTGACCTTGCTGCAGGTCAGTATGGTTGTCTGAGAGATAAAGTTCAATGCATTTGAACATTTGATTTGGAAAATAGTTGGGACAGAAGCACTGGCCTTATTGTAGACTTATTTCTTCTGTTTCTTCTTTGCTTGTTGATTGAATGTTTAGTGGTTACAATATAATGCCCAGAAAAGAGGAAAAAAATCTATGTAATGAGCTTCTTATTGTAAAGGTACAATTTTGTAATTTTGCTGTGGTCTAGAAGAACTGCATACATAGGAAGTTACATAAGCTATGTCTTGTACATAATAAAGAGTTTTTTGATAGCTAGTAGGTAGTAAGCCTTTTCTCATGAGCTAGAAAGAGCTTGGTGATAGGAATGACAAATGTATTGTTAGGGATTATGAGGATGCTCTGCTTATATGTGCTGGTCAAACTCTTTGTTATTAAGTTCTGTGCAGCATACAGTGCTCTCTGCACAGATATATGATATCTGTCCATGTTGTACACAGGCTAATAGAGAATTTATTTCTGTGTGATCTCACACAGTTTTTGTACCTTTGGTGACTTTTAAGCTCTGTGAAGTTTGGATTACTGCTGTGATGGGTCATTAATTTTTGTATGATCTTGGAGAAAAGGGTTGATCTGGTATTGAATATGATGTTCTCATCTCAATCTCATTTACATCTTGTTATTTGGGATTGAGGAAGTACAGGCAGGTTCAGGTCATGTTTGGTTTAATCCTTTCAAGCAGTGGCCTGAAGATTATCTAGCAACTCTTGAAGTTTGCATTTGGAACAGTGAGTGCAATTGTTGAAACTGCGTGCTTTGTTATGAATCATTGGCAGCAGCATATCTGCAATAATGTCTTGTGAGTTAAATTGTACTTCTAATGGCTTCTTTTGTAACTGATTGGATCTAGCAGTCAAGCAAAGTCGTTAAGATAAATCCTGTGATCTTGTTGATAAACATTCTCAACTGGAGTACGCAGGTAATTGACATGATATGTGTGCCTCCTATTCATTCCAATATCTCTATTACTGCTAAGTCAGGCATTATCAATAGTCAGCTTTACAGTTTCTTGAGGCTTTGTAATTCTAAATTTTTCTTTATTTTGATGGTCAGTCTTATTGTCTTTCTGAAGACTAAAGGATACCCTCTAAAGATTTTGTTATAGAGGACTAGAGGTTTGCTCAATAAAGAGATTTCTTTTTGGAATTTCAGCATTTGGAGTCTTCTGATTGATTTGGTATAGAGCATTGTAAGGTGGGGAGCTTTTTAAAGCCCAATTGGTCCTCGTTTATTTTCTCCTGTGTCTGTTATTCTAATGTTTTTCCTTCTTATTGTGCATGCTTTTTTGTTTTTTCCCTCATTCTTTTCTCTATGTTTTTTGCCCCTTCTATCTATGTTGTTATGTTGCTAGTTGCTAAGCCAGTACCACGGCTGAGTCTTCCTGTTGTTTCTGGACTTGTGACAGAAACTCAGTACACAGGTTAGTGGTTACACTGGCCTATATGCACTGTAAGGAGCTGATGAAGGCAGTGGGGAAGTTTGTGATAAATAAATGTTGTGATAGATAAGTCACTATCATACATATTATTGTCAATGGTCCCTGAACAAGTGAGACTGTCACTTTTGTTAAGACTTCTTGTTTTTATTGTCTCTTTGCTCTAGTTCTTCCCTCATGTGTTGCTCCTCCTTCCCAGTTCTGATAGTCCTTATTTTGAGGTCCTTCTTTGACTTCAAGGCAAAGTTTTAACCTTGTTGTGGCTTCCTTCATCCTGAGTATGGAGATTTCTTGATTCTCTTGAGAGTTATTTTTTGGAAATCTATCATATTTGTATCTGGCTTTTGAAATCAATGTAACTGGTAGTGTCCTATGAACCCTAATATGCTGGAAACAATTTTGGTACTTACATTATCAACATTTTGGACTAGACATGAGAACTTTGGTTAGTAGAAGAGTGTTCAGTTGACAGGAATGTCTACATTCTGATATTGGAAGCTAGAGATAATGCCTCCTCTCTAGAAATCCCTGCACATCACACAGAGGGTATAGTCCAGCTTTAGAAAGATGTCTCATTTACCCTTCCTACTCTTTGTATCCTAGACAACCTCTGTCTGGTAACGTGATAAGTGAAGTATCTGAAGTTCAATGCTTTGTCAAACTTTGGGAGTCATATGTCACATTTATGAAGGTTCCCGCTTCCACATAGTCTAGTTCAGGTTTGTTGGGTATGTGCAGGGTTCTACAAATCAATTTTTTTAGCACACATGCCTTTTCATTTAGAAGCCTTTTTTATCCAAAGCTCCTCTAGTGTTCAAGGACAAACAAGCTAAATGTAAAAGGCTGAGCATGATCAGTGTGTAAGCAGCTCATTTGGACAGGACAACAGAACACCATATCAATCCTGCATAATTGGACCAACTTAGCCTGTATTCTTTAATTTGCCCAAGCATTCTGGTACCAGTTTGAATGCAGAAACAAGGTCAATTCAGTGAGCGAAATTGTCACTCTGTTTCTTCATTTTAAACATTCAAAATGTTGAAGATGGATCTAGAAAATATTGCACCTTTATAATGCTTTGAGCCAATTGACTGTGAGTGGTGGGGTGACACTCAAGAGACAATGGACCTTTGGTTCCAAGGGAGAGTGATATTCTAAATGTAAACTAAAACTGTGCTTTGAAATCATTTGGGGTTTGGCAGTCATTTTGGCACACTACCAAAATCTTATTTTGTGTCAACAGACTTCAGATTGGGCTTTAATTTGAAATGGTCTTGTAAAAGCTGTTCAAGAAATGTTGATTTAAAGTTATTCAAATTTGAGTAACCTCAAACTTGAAATTTGAAGAACCCAAAAAGAAAGGAAGTCATGTGTTGAACTATTGTATTGGGCATTGTTATTAGAATGGGTGATCCCATGATTCTCCCTTAAGGCAAGTTCCCTCTACAATTGATGGTAAAAAAGTCACAAATCCCATTTTGTTGACTAGGATAGAACTGCTCATCACCGATCACTACCTTATCACCAAACATTTATTTAGATCATGAGCATCTGTGCTTCATTTCGATTGATTTAAAATGTTATGGGAGTGCTACCTCAGTCTCTAGAAATCATCTTTGAAGTGCAAATGAAAAGGAGTAATGAAAAAAAGCAAGAAGGAAAACAAGCTTTCCAACTTACAAAATGCATTTTTTTTTCCTCCTCTTCTTTAAAGCTCATAACTTTCTTATTTCTTGTTCATTTTAAACGATTTAAAGAAATTTTTTGGGCGTTCGAAAATCGGCTTTGTACTGTTCTGTGGTTTGTTTGTTTAGTTCTTGACCCCTCTACTTTGGGAGGCCATAACTTTCTCATTTCTAAGCCGTTTTTGACAATGTTTAGCGCATCAGATGCACCAAGAGGAGGGGTTCAACTTTTGTTAGAACAAAAAAAACAACGGAGCCCTCCCCTTGGATCTGGCCTGCCCTGAGCACTTAAGGGTTCGCTCACCAGCAGTTCTACCCTACTGCAGTGTGCCATGGAATCCAGCTGTGTTTTTCAGTTTTCCCGGGAGGAAAAGAACCTGGCAGCTACAGGAACTAGTAACTAGTACTAAACTAGTTCCCATCACCATGCTCCAATTTTTTTTCAATCTTGATTTAATCAGATCATGTGCAGAAGTTAGAACCATGCAAGGCTCCACACAGGAGTGGGATTGGGATGTTGAACAACCTACATAATCTTAATGCACAATCCACTTCTCATGAAAAAACTACTGGAGAATGGACGTAGCTGCCATTCCTCACGATCTCTCTTTATAGTTCTCTTGTAGAAATATCAGAGGAATGTCATCACCCCTTCACTGGCATGCAATGTGGATTGCAGTCATGACGAGGGGAATACTAATAATTCCGCAACTGGTTTATTTTTGTACTCAACCGACCATGATTCTGTCCTCCAATGACTTTGTACTCCATGTTGTAAGCAAGATTTGGAATGATCATTTTTGAAAAAAATAAAAATAAAAATCAAGGCTTTGGCAATAAGTTAGTTATGCAACAAGAAAATGAGACAAGAGCTATAGCTATTTTAACATATCCTTCTGTGGTTAAAATGCAAGGCTATGTGGCCAATTTAGGACAGCCCAAATGTGAGATGGGTTATGTATACCTTTAGAGGATGGGATGACTCAACCTGATGAATCAGGACCTTTGGTTCCCCATGCACAAAAGGGAAGTCCTGATCACGTGATATGATCTATTTTAACATATCCTCGTGTGGTTAAAATGTAAGGCTATGTGGCCAATTTACAACAACCCAAATATGACATGGGTACACACCTTTAGACACTGGGATGACTCAATTTGATTAAGCAGGGCCTTTGGTTCCTCATGCACAGAAGGAAGGGTTCACGTGATAAAGGGCGCTGTCACGTGACCTACCACATGGCCAATTGAAAAAACAGAACAAAGGAGGGAGGGTTTCATCTGGGAAAGTAAGCAGAGAAATTTCCTAGTGTGTTTGGAGGGCACCTTATATCCATTAACTTCCTGGAGAAGAGAGGGTTTCCTATGCCCACCACCCCTTGAGAGTTGGTGGGATATAAACAGAGGGAGGCATATAGGTTTATATACATCCCACACTCAAGGAATAGGTGTAAGAACCCTCCCCACCTATTCTTCAAGATCAACTTAAGTCCATGATAATGTTTGCCTCATGATTTATGATGGATAAAGCCCATGGGTGGTAACTTTACATTACCCTACAGATAATTTGACAACCCTTTTGCCCTTTGGGCAAGAATAGCCATAAGAAGTTCACAAGACTCAATCGAATACTCTCTAACAAAGCCCTAGAGGCTAGGACCGAATATGTTTTTTTTGGGTGAAAAATCATCAAAAGGCAATACGGTTTTCCAAATACAGAATATTCTCTCATAAATTCTCTTTTTTTGGGGAAAAGAAATTGCCTAAAAACCAAAAACAAAACTGGTTTTTTTTTGGGGGAAGGGGTTCACCATATTTATGTGTACTGGCTACAGTTTTAAAGTTCCTTGAAATAATGTTTCTAGTTAAGTTAAAATCTCTTTAGGGATACTCACCAAGCTGGCTCCATCAGGAAATTGGAAAAAAAGTATTGCCTAGGACCACAAAAGTTTGTCATGATCCAGCTCTTCCCAGCCAAAAACTCCATGCTCTTTGTATCAACTCCATCTTCTCAAGTTTAAAATTCAAATTGATTGAAAATCTGGTCTCAAAAAGTTGTGTTGATGTAGGACTTGAGAAAGGGAGAAAGGACCTGCCTCCAACGTGACCATCTCCATGAAAGGATCAGATATTAGGTCTTGTTTCATAAGACATGACTTATATAGGAGGCAAGTTTATGGGTTGCTCAATAACGAACAAAGTTATAGTTAGCTGGGTCTCTTTGCAATAGTTTGTTGTTGTCACAATTGTACATGAGACAATTTGATGACAACACGATGACTGAAAGTGATTCAAATCTTGTCAGGTACCCTAGCAACTTACACTACAACAAAATGTGATTTTTCTCACACAATAGGTTGGGAGCTCACAACCCGTGTGTGAGATAAAGTTTGTCGTTTCATCATCGATTACAATATATGATATGTGTTGGTTATTGTGCATATATACATAAAAATGTAGTATGACATTTATGCAATATGTGTCACAATTCAATATCAAATTGCAATTTTAGTGTAATATGTCACAATAAACATTTCATATTGTAAATAGTAATGGATGAAATCACAACGTTTATGTTACACATGTTTGAGTTATGAACCATTGTCTAAGAAAAATCACATTTTATTAGAGTTGTAATTGTTTTTGTTGTGTTTTACTTTATTTGGGCACTTACATTCATAGATATCAACAAAATAAAACATGCCACAATAATCATGCTAAACAATCGCACACACGTAATAAGTTTCTTACACCTTTTAAGAACATAATATCTCCAAAAATCAAATGTTTCAAACCGTAGTCACACTAGGATTTTGCAAGAACTTGTTTACAAAAATCTTGAATTAGGTGTTCACATTAATCTTGACATTTTGAAAATTTATAATTAGTTAATGTTGGGTGTGTTGAAGATGAAAAATAATAAGCAATAATATTGTATGAAACATTTGAAGGAACATTTGTTCTCATAATGAAAAATGATAGGTGTCATCCTTCAATCATTCATAGGTTGATTCACAATTTTCACAACTTTGCATTTTGCTTATTGCTTGATTTACACAATTTTTTAGGGGATTAAATCTTGTCCAAATTAGGCCTTGTTTAGATCATTGAAAATATCTTGAAAATCATTACAATAAAATGGGTTTGAATTCTAAAACCAAAATCTATAAAAAAAAATTTATTGCCATTTGAAAGGTTGGGGGTTGCATTAACAAACTAACTCATAATCATTTAAACAACATTTAAAAGGGTCAAATCAACTTTGATCAAGAATTTGATATGTGATACGAAAGTTCTTTTCAACAAATGAGGGTCATCATGTGTTTATTTTTCTTATCAAATACTAAAACTAAAAATTAAATAATATAAGGTATCAAAATTTAATACAAAAAAATATAATTAAATTTATGATGCCTTAAATATGTTCATATTTTAAAATTAGATAATAATAGGGTGAGAAAAAAAATCTCTTCACATAGTACCCAACAATTTGTTTTTAAAATGCAAGTAATGTAAAATTTTAACATCTCAAACCCATCTCCCTTTTTTTTTTGCTTTGTCACAATTTGGTGACATTTTTATTTTTTCTTGTTATTATTTACACAATTGCATTCACTGTTCTTCTTTGCACATTTTCCCTCTTTTCTTTGCTCTTGGTCATGGAAAGAGGTTTAAACTTATGTGGTGACTTTTTCATGGAATGTAGACCAACCTGGGGGTACTATAAGCACCTAATGTATAAACCCTATGAAGGAATTGTCCTAAGTAAGCTTTTACTTGTCTTGACCTTTAACCATCCTTCAAGTACAATTGCACAATGGTTTTTTCAAAGGTGTATAGAGAATTAGGTTTTCAATAAGTGTTATCAAATATGTAACATAACTTTTTAAACATATTAAAATTATTCATAAAATGCCATAGATAGGGGATGAAATTGATCACTCAAGGTTCAACTTCGGCCAAAATATTAGGTGAATATTAAATTTATAAATTAATCTACATTGAATGCCATAACTAAGACTAAATATCACATGCGCTAAAAGAAATTTGGTTTTGATTGTGGTGTTTGAGGCAAATTTTTAGGTAGGTAGTCCTCCTTTGCTCTCTAACGCACATTGTGCAATCACATCTGCTTATCAAAATGATTGAGTAGAATTTTGATGTTTGGTCAAGTTTTTTTGGGACTTTATGGATAATAACAAAGTGGGTTGAAAAGACAAATAAGGGATCAACATGATGACACAAATAAAGGGTTGGATTGGGTATGAATTTAAGGATAATTCTATTATAACTATGCTTTTTATTTTGAAAAGTTGTCGTCATTATCAAATTAACTCCTTAACAATGGACACTTGAAACCTTCAAATATATAATAAAAACCTTGTATTACTACCTCACAAAAAATGGAAGGATGTCACAAAAATTCTACTCAATTAAAACATATTTAAAAAAAAAAATCTTATGAACTTTCAAGGTTTACATAAAAAAAACCTCGACAACAAAGTTCATGAGACATGTTGTTTGGCCCAAAACAACAGGAGAAAGTGTTAAAGAAATGTTATGGACTTTAAAATGCATTGTGAAATAATTTGGATGAGAAAAAAAATGTAAAGAATCATTAAAAAAACCTAGGTACAAATTGCCTTTTGTCTAGTCATAAGAATGTTTCCTACAGACAAGCCAAATATTTCATGACAAAAATATGGTACCTATAAGGTTATGCAATGTCATTAGTGATTTTTTGGTTTAAGGTCTAACATTACACCAACACACATTGATCTTCAACTCATGTTCTTGCTTTTATGCCCTATGGCTACCTCACATTTGTCCCAAGACCTTTGGTTTAATGTGTTTGCAAAACATTGAAGACTAAGTTTGTTTGCAAGATCTTTCACCAATGGCCAATGACATTTGGCTTAAGTCCTTTGCAAGGATATTTCATCAATCCTTCAAAACAATTGGCCTAGAATGTTTGCTTTTCTTCTTCAACACAATTAATAATCTTCATAATGAAACAATACCTACACACACAAAAAAACCTAGAGTAGAATGAAAATATTTTTTAATTGTAAAATTGAAACATTTTCATATTTCCCTTCCTCTTTCATGCACCCTTTCTTTTGTTCTACTAATTCAAAATACTTACTACCCACTTTTTGGATCGTTTGGGGCTAGAGGTTCCTTGGCTTCAAAATCCTTTGGCTAAAAAGTCTTATTTTGAGATCACAACAAGCTAAAGGATCTCTTAGCGTAGTTGAAATTTAAATCAGAAACCCAAAAAGAAATAATAGATATAACAAGAGTTTCACAATCCAACAAAGCTTTGCATTGCAAATGGAGTGTTTGGGCAAAAGGAGCTAGACATGACATGTTTGAGGGAAGATTACAACCCTAGGCCAAAATGCCCAAAAACTTCCAACCCTAGACCAAAATACTTAAGCCAAAACACATTTTATCTTCAAATAACACTTTGTGCCCAAGGGCGTGACAATTTGGACTTGAAAAACAAACCCCCAGAACATGCTTTCAAGGTCCTAATGTCCCTAGGCCCTTTTGTTGTAGGCTTTCAAACCATCATGTCTAGGCCCTCAGGCTTGGCCTCATGTTTTAGGCCCTTAATCCATGTATCAGTCCCTTGAGCCTAAATGTCTTAGGCTCTACATGGGTTAAGTCCTAACCCTTCAAGTCCTCATGTCCTAAGCCTTCAGGCCTTGAGATCCTTGGCTTCTTCAAGTGTCAAGTCCTAATGGTAGGGACAGTAGACAGTAGACACTTAAAAAAAGACTTCAATTAACTCACTTGTGATTGCCATCTCCAATACCTTACCCTAAGGTCAGTTTCCTCATTAAATAATTCCTCGAAATAGTGAAACTAAATTTTGTGAAAATATGAAGTTGTCATGTTGAAAATCATCATAATTATCAGAGGCTACATTCTGAATAATTTCACTATTCATATCACAATATTATAGTAAATTATGGAAAATAATAATTTTAAAAATTAAAAAATGGACTCATTTTTTCAAAAAAAAAAAAAAAACGTTTTGCCAATGTGGAAACTGACCCTAGGCTACAGAAGGTAACTATCAAGAGAGCTTATTCTGGTATCAAGAGGGTACTATATTTCAAATTCCAACAGAATTACCAAGGTATCAATAAAGGTATATAATCTCCTAATATTTGGAAGTCGGGTGATTCCCAAGCACGTTGCTTGTCAGTGCCTGTGAATGGCGTTTTCATTCTTTGAACTGGCGAAGTTTCACCAAAAAAGAGAAATTCAAAATTCAAAAAAAAAACTGATTTTGAAGAAGGTTTTCAGTCGCCAGAAGTGAGAAAAAAGAAAATCGAAAAATCGCCAGATTTGTGTATCTGGTTTTCATTCTGTGGCCAAAAAAAGGTAGAAGGATGATTTAAAAGTTTTTTACTTTATTTCTGAATTTATAGCCAGATTTGGCTAAATCTTCCTAGGGATGGATGATCGTCACTTTTTTTCCCATCTTTCTATGGATGATATCCACACTGCGACAAAACCAAAATTCCGCAAAAAAAAACATTGGAACCTGTCATTATGTGTCAGGATATTCATATACAGTACACTTGTCGGTCAAAATCCAGACCAATTCCAGTATCAATCATTTATTATACTGTCTGCTATCACGTGCACGACTTTGACAGCCAATTGCCAATGACCCAAACCACATTTTTCATAAAGGACTTCGCTGCATTTTCTTGGTCAGAAAGAATGGGCGTTGGGGCCTAGGGTCGCACCTTATGCAGGAGAATAAGGCCCGCTTTAGATTGGGGGTCCTGGGTCTAAATCCCTAGGAACCAATTTGGACTCATTTCAAGCAAATTGAATCCTTGAGTTGGACCCTAGCTTGCATCTTGGTTCTTCAAATCATGAGCTCTCCTTTTAAGGTTTTTTTTTGTTTTGGGTTCCAGCTAACTGATTTTCCCTCCAGAATGGTGTCATGTGGGTTTAGGCTCAATTGGCCACTTTTTGGTCTTGGACCCTCATCTAAAGGTCTTGGGTCCAATTTATGTCTCTCATCCAATAGGATTGCTCTATTTCATTGGAGCTTAGACCTTGGAACCTCTTCTAAAGTGGCCCTAAGTCAAAATATATTTGGAAGCTTGGGTATAACCGTATATGTGTAGGAGTCTTAGAATTCAGTGGTCTTATGGCTTCTAAAGGTGCTTTAGCCTTCGTCCCCAGTAAGGGCTTCAGGGAGGCGCGCTAAACTTTGGGGCACCCAAGAACTATTACAAAAAAGAAGTTTCTTTTAAAAGATAATTGAGGTAATTTTATCGTGCAATGATTATTTGTGGATATGGACAGAGCCTAGGCGGCGATCGTGTCTGCAGGTAATCATATTATAATCTCAGATCCAATAATTCTGTCGGGAGCGTGTGTCATTCTTGCGACAAGCTATTAAATCTATTTAAAGGCCGGTGGCCGGCATGTTTGGTGACATGTGCCTGTCGGATATTATTACAAATTAAAATCTAGCCGACAGTACGGACACCGACCACAGTTAAAATGAGAAAACATTAAATAATAGCAGCAGTAGAAATTTCCTACCGCACTCTTTTTTTTTCATGTCTGCCCTTGGCCCGATCAATCTTTTTTTAAAAGAATTGATTGAAGTTCACACACGTTTTGTGTCCATAACATGCTAGGTAGTGTGTTACCCTAGTAGCCGGGCAGCTTCAGCACACAAAGTGCCGAATAATTAATATAATTTTAAATTTTAAATTCAGCACCTGAATTTGTAATTCTGAAAATTTCAATAGTTACTGAATATATACTTAATAAAACCACAACAAATTTTCGTAATTTTGTGATTGAATGACCACATTATGTATTACTTAGCCGAATAGGGCTAAGGTTCGAATCTGGCTGCCTTTGAGGTATTACTATATTGTTTCAATTGGATTTTGGAAAGTTTCAGCATAAAGTGCTGAAATTTTTTTTTCAAAATTTTGATAAAATAAAAAATATATAATTAATTTTGAAACTGCCCAGTATATAGTTAACATGGCATTTTGTAAATATTTTTTTGATTTGACTTTTGAAAGTTTCAGTATAAAGTGTTGATTTTTTTTTCAAAAATATGACAAAATCAAAATAATTTATGGTACAAGCTTTTATATTGAAAAACTGAGTTGAACTTTAGATTTAGAGTTTACACATGTGAATGGTCTTAACTTTAAAATCATATTAACGAATGAATATTAAATTATATATATATATATATATATATTTCTTGATCAAGTGTCATTTTATTGTTAGTACTTAAGTCTACTTTGCAAAGATTTTGTGTTCAAACCTCATTTAGATGAGAATCGGCTTTCTCAAAAACCAATGGTTCTCATTCTGATGATAATCTGAAAACCAACCAATATGTAAAATTTTGAACTTTTTCTAAGAACCAGATCGGTTATCTTCTCTTTTAATTCTTATGAGAACCAAAATCAATGATTCTCTCAAAAAGAATGAGAACCACCCAACACTGGTATACACAAAATGAGCATGTCCTACAAACAAGCTAAAAGGTCAAGATGGTGATTTCTGTGGCGACCAGAAACCGATTTGATTTTTGTCTTTTAGCACCACACAACAACGAGACTGATGAGATAACTTATAGTCTTATGAGCGGTGCCTTAATTTAAAGGCAGAGCTTATCATCTACCACATACATACATACATACATACACACTTTTGTTCCAAAATTTTCTCTCTCACACATACACACACACTTTTGTTGGAATTTTTCCATGCGGGTTTTAAAATATGGTGAATCACAGATTTGTTGGAATGTGTGCTTTTCTTAAAATTGTTTTCTTGCAGTTTTCAAGGAGCCAGTGAAATGGTGATGATAGAAAGACTTGCTATATGCAAACCATGTGGTTGATTTGCCTTCCACATGATTTGGAGCAAAATGGGTCTGTTGTTCCCATCCTGTGGCAACTGTGAATGGGAGTACCCCACAGTTTTTGTACCCCCAGAGTCCTGGTTTTTTTAATCAAAAATTTGCCAAAAAAATCCTTTTTCTTCCGTAAATTTGACTATATATTTTTAAAAAATTGGTAAAATTTTCTAAATTTTTATATCAAATTTTGATTAAATAAAATAAAACCCTGGTGCCAACTGCCAACATCATCAGCTTGGGGTAGGTGTCCCCCCCCACC
>Ga0116227_10007104_pt1 | contig 22120 bp, 9 predicted proteins | sample S1TSphgellanicum_FD_89693 | JGI IMG/M metagenome (GOLD analysis project Ga0116227, IMG submission 89693) | Host-associated microbial communities from peat moss isolated from Minnesota, USA - S1T2_Fb - Sphagnum magellanicum MG | ecosystem: Host-associated > Plants > Peat moss > Unclassified...
AGGCCATTATTTTTATGACACATGTCCATGTTGTACACATTTAATTGCATGTTAGTTGCACACACAACCGTATGGCCCAAAAATTATACAATACCAAATTTGTAATTGCAAACATGACCAAGATAGTTACAAATGACAACCAGCTACAGTTGCATGCTAGTTACATAGTGACTGGTTGCAAATGACAAGATTTCTAGTAGTGACAATAAATGGACCTTGTTCTTTTGTCTTTTCAGTTGCCCATTGCCAGGTGGCCTACACACCTATGTTATCCACTTTGTTTTTTTGTAAGCTACCCCATTTTTTGATTTTTAAAAGTCCCTATAAAGGGTTGAATCTATCGTTGTCTTGAGGGATTCACCATGGTTGTTCTATTTGCTCAAAAATTGTGTCAAAATTGAATGCAATAATGTGATTTAATCATGCATTGAATTGTTAGCGGTCGCTCACCAATACTCAACAATCTATTTGTCATTGTTGGAAAAAATCCAATTGAGATTTTAATATTGGGTAAGCCAATGAAGTATGCGAATTAATAATATTGGCTGGGAGGATACAAAAATTTCTTCTAGGTAATAGGATTGCAATAATATATTAAAGGTATAATCATTGCAAGTGGATAGTGATGATATCAAAAATGCAAACAAACAATAGAGAGTGAGAAAATGTAATTAAGAATTTATTTGGAAATAAAATAATTATGTGATCAATGTATGAATATTTTATAGGCTTGCAGTTGAGTTCCAAGGATTGATTGGGTACTATATGCATCCTTTAGAGTTATAGGAACTGAATGGGTACTGTAGATGTGTCCTTTGGAGTTCCAAAAATCAAGGATTTTTCAAGATTTTTTAACAAGCAACTCCTATGTTTAACTTCAACCCTAATTCATATCAAAAGTCTATTGAACCACAAATTATTGCCAAGAATGGTATTTTGGTTGCTCATTCAATTGTTGGGACGTCTTTTCTTTCTATTATCATAAACACTTCGTGGTTTTAGGGCCATGTTTATCATTTGATGATTCACAAGTTGTTTTATCATTTTGTTCCTTAAATCTTGTGGCACCTAGGTTCACTTACTTGGAGTTGCATTGAATCATCTACTCGGGTTTTATAAATGATGTTGAAAGGAAGTTCCCAAGGATTACCAAATCCTCCATTGACAAATCTTTCAATAAGCTTGTAAAAAAAAGTTCTAGAATTGGTTTTTTCAAACTTACCCATTCTTGGAAAAAATCCATGGCATGTGTAAACATCGCCTAGTGGTAGTCTTCCATATTCTCCTTTGGAATCTTTATAGCTTGTTTGAGCAATGTAAGACTTTCTTTGTTAATTTTCACACGCACCCATCGCCATGCCACCCATTCATTTGTTTTGTCAATTTGCATTTTCCATTCTAATCCCCATGTTTTGATTTTTAACAACTACTTGAAGGGGTCTAGCAGGGTGGGATCTCTTGGATATTACAATGGTGTTTTTATCATTTCACATATTTTATCTAGTATGCTTGAGATTAAAGTGTATTCAATCATAGTTTCCAAGGTGTTTGGTGTGACCATTGTTGTGAATTTTCTTTTTGCCATTGTAAAAGAGATGTTTAAAAATTGTAAATGGGTTATAGCCATAGAAAAGTTAGAGTTAAGTAGTTCTGGTGGAGAGGGGAAATAATTCAGTTTGATTATTTAAGTAACAAGAATGCTCAGAAACATAAGAGGTTTGAAAGATTGAATTAAAATTAAAAATAGGTTGAATGGAGAATGTGCGATTTCATATTGTTTCAATTCATTATGGGAACATACCTCTTGGAGATGAACAGGTGGTGTTTTAATTGACACATGCCTCTCAGTTGTGAAGAGGTAGAATTTGGATTGACATATAACTATTTGTTCTAAACAGGTTTTGTTCATCCTTTTTTTCATTTGTTTTTTTTTTCCATCCATTTTATCCTTCAAGTAGCAAGAATGCTCCTAGACATAAAAGGTTTGAAAGATTGAATTCAAATAAAAACAAGTTGAAATGGTATAAAGAATGTGCAATCTCACATCATTTCAATTCTTTATGGGAACATACCTCTTGAAATTGAACAGGTGGTGTTTTAGTTGACACATACCTTTTGGTTGTGAAGAGGTATTATTTTGACTGACACATAACTCTTGGTTGTGAACATGTTTTGTTCATCCTTTTTTCATTTGTTTTTATTTTTCATGCATTTTTCCTTTCATATGTTATAAAATTTCATCCATTTTCATTTTTCATCTTTGGACACGTGGCAAAATATTCCTCCACATCATGAAATATTATTTGCCATTTGTCAATGGAATATTCTTACAAAATTTCGATCCTACTCACCTAATCATGCTCACCAAATAACAATCCCTTAGAAAGATGTCCCCCTATGTCGCATGTTTAATGTTTTGCTTTGCAAAAATCCACCAAACATTCTTGTGTTGCAAGGATAATTATCAAGCTAACCTTTATTAGTGTCCTTACCCTAACTTACTTAGGGTTATGGTCTTAGTTCCTTGGTGCACCTTTAAAGCTACACAAGTTTTGGTTTTGTGCATATGACATGAATTGTTGCATTGGCAGTATGAAGTGCAAGTATGCATTGGACAAACCAATTGTTTCAAAAAATTTGCATATTAAAGCTTAACTAATTTCACACAAGATGAAATCAAGTCTTAAGAGGAAGTGGGATTTGATTTGAATAGACAACATCCAATCTTTCCTCGAAGCCTATTTGGAGGGGAAATCTACATTCCTATAAATAGGTTAGTGGATGAAATGTTGTGGCCAACATCATGTAATGGTAAGTTTGTTCATTGTATAGAGCCATTCAAGATGTCAAATCCACATTATAATTTGTGGGAGGTTGGTTGACTTCTTGAAACAACTATAAATCCACCCTTGGATGTTCTTAATATGGACAAATCTATAATATTTTGTATGGTAAAATCCAAACAAAAAAAATATGAAGTTACAACAGGGAATTTCCTAGCTTGCACTTGTTTGGATTTTGTAAAAATGATTTCTAGTTTGTTAGGTCGATGAAGGAAATGGGTGCCCTATAAACATATGTATTATGTTTTATAGCATGTCATGATTTGTGGCCAGTTCAAAAGTTTCATCCATTTTCCAACTTGGAATTGTGATGAAGTTCGTCGTTTGTTGAATTACAATGTAACTTTAGTGTAGGTGGGAGTACTATTCTAAATTGTCAATTCCAACGTTCGTTTTGATGTTATGTGTTTGGCTCCTAGACTTCAACTTGCAAAGGATGTTACTTTTCTGATTTTATAAACAGTTTCATAATTGTTCATTCAACATTTTGTTTGGCATGAATGATCATACATTGTTAAATAAAAATTAGTTATCGGACTAATTTAAATGTTCATTAATAATTTAAAACATTATCTTGAAAGATTATGGAAAAAAATTAAGTTTCAATTGTAGACAACTGCAACAAAAATTATGATGTCCTTGTCACTAATAAATTATTTTACCTGCTTCGATGATTATTTTGTATCATTAAATTTTTTTTTCCAGGTTAATATAATATTTTATCCATGTGGATGGTATTTCCGTGGAAAATATTTAATTTACGTGGTAAGAATGTTTTTCAAAGATTATGTGTTGCTCACAAAAATTCAATTCATTGTTCACATTCATGCACTCACACAATAGTTACATTATTTTAAAGCAATATCCACATGCCCCATGGTTCCTTTTATTGTGAATGCACCATTTAGTCAAATTGATAATTGGCCATATTGATTGTTAGTCAAATTTGACAACCAGTCAAGTTCGTTAGTAAAAAAAACCATCATAGCCCTAGTAAAAAAAACTAGAAATCAAACTCACCATGTCAAAATCGACTTGTTTAGTATGACTAACTAATCAAGTTGAACATTATCACATTTAGGTTTTTCTTGACCATATTTTTTGGTCAAGTAAGCCTTGTTTTCTTGCAGTGGCATTAACACCAAATTTTTGGCAAACATATGTCCAATGTTATGAACTAAATAAAGTTATGCGATAATTTGATATGTTTTTCATACGAACTTTGAACAAATTTTGTATAACAATAAAAAATCTATAAGATATTCAATTTGTTATCAATAATCACCAATAAATTTAATTATTCCACATTTATTCTATACAAATAAACTTATGCAAAAAATAATGAAAACATGTTCACTAACACATCAGGTCCCACATTTATTTTCAAAACAATGGACATTAATCACCCACCATGCCCACCATCTTACAAATTTTTGAATGATACAAGTAAAATTGATGGTTTACATTCTATAATTCATATAAAAAAAGATATGTTAATTGAATGATGTGTTCATAATTATACAACATTTGATGGTCTTGTCAATGGAGTTAATGACACATTTAAAACATCAACAACATATAACAACAAAACCATAATATGGATAATGTTTCAAAACTTTTAAATTGAAATATTAACAAGATCATTATTACAACATTTGACAACATTGAATAAAAATGAACACCAATTGAACCTATCACCAAAGATATAAGAGTTGGTAAAACCCAATCATTTGTCATAACAAGGATTCAATTTTTAATTCAACTTGCAATAGGAAGAACTATCCATCATTCCCAAGGATTATCATTAGATGAATTGATTTTTGATCCTACAAATGTTAAAAAACACAACCTAACATATATAACTTTGTTTGGTATTCAAACAAAAGAAAATTATTTTTATTAACTCCCCTCTAACATCAATGTTTTTGTGTGGATCCAATAGTACATATAAAAATGAAAAGGTTAAAACAATTACGACTTGGATACCATTCATTCCTCAAAACCATGACCATAACCTTCAAATGTCTTATATCTTATGTCTTATAAAAGCAAGGAATACACCACATATCAACTGATGTGCACAAATTTATAAATTCATCAATATTCATGTGTTTTAATCCATGATGGTCATGGCTTGATGATGATGTATATGACATACACATGCATTTGGACTCTTTCAATGTAACAACCAATAACAATTCAAAATACATAACATCAACTTTTAGTTTTAATACATGAAAAACCATACATATTGTATGTGTGTATGAAGCCCATTCATATTCAATTTTTACATCCTCAAAAATCTTTTAAATATAATTAACCAATCACCAGAACATTGTCCAATCATTGTATTAGGAGATTTTTAAGTTTACATCCAAGAAGACAATAATCATGCCCAAAAAAAAAAAGAAAAAAAAAGAATTATTATGTTTCATGGATAAATTTGAATTAAATTCCTAATTTAATGGAAACATCACAAAAGCAAGATCTCAATTAGACCATATATGAGAAAACGTTCCCTTACATGAATATAAATTGAATGTAACAAAAGCATATTGACCAAATTTTCACAAAACAATTTATATTGCAGTCAAACTACCTAACACACTCCCAATGTATAACACGAAGCCATTAATATGAAGCTTTCACAACTTTTTTCATCCAAAATTTGTCCACCCATTATAACCATTCTTTGGGATCATCTAGGTGTCTAGTTTTAGATTGTGCATAGTCCTTGACCCCTTCAAAACATTGCATATGCTTGCAAATATTGTGTCTATGACCTTTAAATTATAATGAGGAACTAAATTTCAATATGTAAATATGCAAAACCTTGTGGAAGTGGGGCCAGTAAAAAGTTCAATATGCCAGTACTAATGAAATAAAATGATTTTCATGACTTTTTACCTTTTTAACTTGAGTTTAAAATCATGAAAATATGTATATTGCATATTGTAGGACATTTTACGACAGAGCCTCTCTGTGGCGGAGCCGCTTGTTCACTCATCGGCCTCTTTAGTTCCAGCATCTTGTAGCCATGAATAAGGTGATTGCTGATAGTTGCATGGTCTAGAATGAATTTGAAGTTTGAACTACTTGCAGCAAGTAGCAATGAATGCTACCCACTGCACATTGGCTTTCGACATTCCCATAAACAGAATCTAGATAGAACTGTAATCAGATAGAGCTGATAATCGCACTATTTACACCTACAAGAGATTGATCCACGCAATAGTGTGTGACAGGAGATCAGCGAGAGAGCGTAGACAGATTCTCCCCCACAAAGAGAGTTCCTTAATAGAGAGATTAACGCAAGTTAGTGTAGATAGATGTTCTTCCCCAAAAGACAGCGACGAGGAGGGATCTTCAAAATACAGGAAGAAAAAGGCTCCAGGTGGTGGTGGGTGTAGTTTTTTGACCTAGTTTTTCCAAGTCATGGCAGAGTTCCAGATTCTATCGCGTGTATCTGTTGCGAGTTTGCTGCACCTGTTGCCGCTATCTCTGGTACCTTGATGACCCTTTCGTTTTCTTTTTTCTGGTTGCACGTCTTGGTTCGGCTGTGACGCTTCGATTTTGCGTGCATCACTAAGTAAGAAGTGGGTGTGGGTTTGTGTGTATGCTGTTTGGAGGTGGTGGGTGTCTCTTGGTTTAAGTTTTCCCGTTTCTTAATGGGTTTTGGAGATCGGCGAAGGTAGGCAGTGGGGGTTTTGGGGTATTGAGGGAGTTTCCGGATTCTTCTTCGTTTTCCACCATGGCTCAATCCGTATCAGGAGATAATGGGGGTACAAGGGGAGATGGAGGCGGGCAGCTTGTTCGAGAGCTGGAAGCCCTAAGCCAAGCACTTTACAAAGCAGGCCATGCTGGTGGTCCTCATTCTAGAGTTGTACTACCGAATGCAATTTCATCATCGTCTCCTCAGCTTGGTGGGAGAGAGTCAATGCCAGATCTGCTGCCAGGGATCACAGCTCTCTCTCACGCGCAGTTCACTTCCAGACTTCAATATTTAAGACCTCCAGTTGCTTCTAAACCTAATTCATCTCCACCTGTGCACTCGAGCAAGGTGGTGGAGGAGATTCAAAGACAAGGAATTGAAAGCCCTCGGCCTTTGCATACACAGCAAATGCAGCCAAGGCACTCCCAGGGGTTTGAAAAACATGTCCCTGAGATGACAAACTTGCCAGAGTGGGTGGAACATAATTTTGGGTTCAGCCACAAGCCGGAGGATCCTCAAACAGAGAAGAAGAAATCTGTCTGGACATGGAAACCTTTCCGAGCAATCGCGCATATAGGACAGCAGAAATTCTGTTGCCTCTTTACTGTCCATGTGCATGGAATTGAGCAGCTTCCCTCCAGCATGAATGGACTTCGTCTCACCATTCAATTTGGTCGAAGAGAGGATGCCATTGTCCAGACAGCACCTGCCAAAGTCTTGCAAGGAGCAGCAGAGTTTGAAGAAACTCTGTCTGTGAAGAGCACTGTGTATGGTTCCAAGAGTGGTTCTCAAGGAATGAAGTATCAGGCAAAGCAATTTATTCTCTCATTGATTGCTCCAGATGAGGATCTTGTCCTTGGGAAGACCAAACTGGACCTCACTCGGTTGCTTCCCAAGATCTTGGATGAGGATGAGGATAAACAGGTTACTTGGACCACAAGCTTCAAGCTCATGGGAGAAGCTCAGGGTGGCACTCTAGTTGTCACATTTCGATGCAATATTCTTGGAAATGATGCAAGTCTGTTGTTAAGCTCAAGCTCACAATTTGGAGAGTCACCTGTTTTGCGAGCTGTAGGGAGCTTCAACTCAAGCCCTGGGGGTGTGCATGCTGCAGACGCTGATTTTACCTCACCTGCAACATCAGAGTCAGGAGCAGAGTATCCTGGAATGGAGCATCTAAGCCTTGATGACCCTTCCTCTACGAGTCCTTCCAGGCTCGAAAACAGTGCTCTGAGAGGACCCATGCGATCAGATGCGAAAGCCTCCCCAGTTAGGTCATTTTCTCAATCTGATCAAATGCTGGGACCCTCAACTCCTGGCCAGTCAGAGGCAGATTACTCAGAGCTTGGAAAGGTTACTGATTTTGAGAATGAAGAGGAAGATGAGCCTGGGTTCACAATTGTCGATCAGGGAGTTGAAGTGGGCAGTCTTTTAGATCCAGTCTCTGCTCGAACGTATGTTGATGCAGGAGCTGATAAGGAAGAACATGTGGATGGAAGCTATTCTGTTGCTCTTGAAGCACAAGGTAAAAGCATGTAATGCCTGCCTTTTTTTGTATTTGATGACTCATAATTGATCCCTAGTGTTCAGGAATCAGCTTGTAGTTGCTTAAACAAGCTGTTCAGATTGTCTGCATGATCCAACTATGTTTTGCCATTGAGTTTTGTGCAATTCCATGCAGAGTCAGCAGAGCTTGGTGCACATGCTAAGAAGGGGGAGCATGCTGATGCTGGGAACCAAACATATCAGAACACACAAATCTACAGAGAGGATTTTGAGATCAAGATTTTGGCACAGGAGCTTGAAAACAAAGAGGAGGCAAGGTTGATGGATGATGAGCTTGAAATGCAGGAACTCTTGGCTGCTTTAGATGGGCAGGAGTACTTCTATGATGAACAGGGTTATGAGCCAAACAGTGGTTTGAAAGTGCCTGAGGAGATGACTGATGAAGAACTTTCCGCTTCTTTCCTTCCTGGACACACAGAACCCATTGACCAACCTGAGCACATAAGAGATAGAAGTAAGACTGCCAAAGCAGATGACGAATTCAACCCTGTTACAGGTGAATTTTTGGATCTCTTAGAATCTGAGGTAGAACCTGGTTCTGTAGCTCTTGCCTCAGACAGTGAACCAGATTCCCCAAGGGCTGTCCTGTTGAAGCAATTTGAGCAGGAGGCCATGCTTGAAGGAGGCCTCGGTGTGGAGACAACTGTACCTCATGTACCTGTGCTTCACTCAAATAACTCTGAAGCTTGCCAGAATTTCTTCAATGATATGCCTATCAATCTGAGCTCAGAAGTCCAGACCTTACAAAGAGCTTCCCATTTGGATGATATTATTTCTCCAGGTTAGTAGACCCTTGTGCCTCCTTTGCTAGGTGTTTACTTTGTGGAATTTTCACCAAGATAACAGAAAAACATCATGAAATACATACATGCATTTGATTTGTAAGAGCTGCCAGGAGTAAGAAACACCACTTGCAAGGTTTGTGCTATTCAGTCTGCATGAAAGACAGCTATCACTGAACCCCAATGCTAAGCTAGATGTATAGAGTAGTTCTCCTCTACATGGTTGCATGTGGTGTATACCTGACTACAATGGAGACCAAAACAAAGCAATTCTTTGTGTCTTTGGACATAATCTTCTGCATCACATGACTTGTCAGTTGGAGATTGTTAAAAGGTTTAAACTCCCACCATTATGTTCTCTCAAGGATGCAGTCACAAATGACAACTTGTTCAAGACTATCTAGCAATAGAGAGTAACAAAAGGCCTTGGTGGCAATGAACACTTCTTCTGTAGCTTCTGCTGCTATCAGCTCTTTTTGCAGCAAATGGCTCAGAGCTTAGAATCAACCTGGCAGCAAGTGTGTGATGTCCAGAGCCTGAGATCTGGAGATGATTGATAAAGGCTGATGGTTGATTCATCAGCATATTGGCTGATGAATGACCATCTGAAGGCCTAACTCACAACAAAAACCCTTTCCCCACCCCACAGAAAAATACACACTCGCATGCTGCTAAATTCTTTTTGACCTCCTCACCACAAAGGTATATGGCAGAAATAGTAGGTATGGAAACACTTTGAGGGAATTAAGCACCATGGTTGTATGTGCTGACCTTTCACAAAAGCAATTGTTGACACTTTTCACAGCTGGCTGCTTGCCAGTGATCCATTCATCATGGTGTTGTTACTGTATGTTCTTCTCTTTATGTTGTGAAGGCTCTTGTTTTAATCTTTATACTACAGTGTTCCTCTCTACTCATCCTTTTGTTAAACTTTGTTATCACATTAACTGTCTATTGGACTTTGTTACTTTATTAACAAGTTTTTCTATTTCTAAAGATATACTGTGTCCAGGCTGGGGGAGTGAAGAAGATGTGGAGTTGACATCCATTGTGGAGGCAGCAGAATCAGAACTCCAAAAGGCAACACAAACAATGCAGAGTAAGAATCGGGCAAAACTTCTGGAAGATGCAGAGACAGAAGCTCTTATGGAAGAATGGGGTCTAAGCAAGAGCATTTTTGAAGAAGAGCCACCAAGATCCTCATGGTTGTGTGACTATGAGAAACCTTATGCCCTTGCTGTAGCTGATGCGCCTTTTTTAGGGGAAGGCATGGGACCTGTAGTTGAAACCCGAGATGGTGGATCATTGAGGTCTATGAGCCCTAGTAATTTTCAGGCCAGCTCTGGAAGCGGACAACTGGTAATGCAGGTATCAAAACCTGTAGTGATACCAGCAGACATGGGGTCGACCTCCATGGATATCTTGAGACGAATGGCAGCTGCTGGCATGGTCGGCATGGCTGATCAGGCCAAGCTTGCAATGCCTCTGGAGGACATAACAGGAAAGACTGTAGAGCAAATTGCAAGTGAAGGTTTTGCTGCTCTCAAAGGAGGTTATGAGGGGCACATCAATTCCAGAAGCAGGCATCTTTCCTCCCTTCCTAATTGGATTGCTCACAAACCATGTCAGGAGTTCTGAGCATCTTGTTTCAAAGCTTTCTGCTTGTGAGATTGGTTATGGAGGGTGCTTTGCTTTTCGCATAGCCCATTCTAACACTTACTTTCATTTTAAGAAAAGTTATTTGATACTGGAAGAAGATTTCAAACAAGCTATCCAATTGGATTGTTATGATATAGCTTGTAGTTACGTGCCAATTTTGTTCTCTGTGTCAGGAATCACAAATTGTATCTGGTGGTTCCTGGTGGGTAACACCCTGTTCTAATGGCAGTGTCTGTGTGATACACAGTTGTAGAGCGATAGGTACAGGAGATGACATGCAGCAGCTGTCCTCTTTTGAATCCAGAAGTGGAGCTTCCAGTGCCAGTGGCTATGTGACAGAGAGAACTAAGTCAAGAATCACAGCAACTGCCAGAGGCAGTAGTGGCAAGTGCAACAGCAGTAAAGCAGGAAGTCTATCTGAAGACACCTTCATGTCACTCAAAGATCTGGCACCAATGGCAATGCAGAATGTTGAAGCTTTGGCTCTAGAGGGACTGAAAGTGCAGTCTGACATGGCTGAACATGAAGCCCCTTTCAGTGTGGATCCAATTTCATGGCAAGAAATGATGGCTCTTGAAGGTGGCGGCAACAGTGCTATAGGCTTGCTGGAAGAGGGTAGCAAAGAAGCTTCAGGAAACTCTGATGATGATGCATTGATGTCAATGGCAATTTCATTAGATGAATGGATGAGGCTTGATGCAGGGGCATATGATGAAACTGAAATGAGTCAAAGTTCAATGGTCCTGCTTGCCAGTCATCACAATATCCACAAAGATGTTCTTGCTGTTGGGAATCAGAAAGGCAGGAGGGACGAAGCTGATGCAAGTGACTTAACAGGTGGATTCATGGGTGATACTCTCACACTTGCCATGCTAGTTCAGCTTCGAGACCCACTTCGTAACAATGAGCCTGTGGGTGCTCCAATGATGGCTCTTGTTCAAGCTGAAAGGGTTATGCTACCTCCCAAAGCTAGGATTGGACGATCCATTTCTATGAAAGGAAACACTGAGGATGATGATGAACCTGATGCAATTTCTCCACAACCACAGTTCAAAATTATTGAGGTGACAATGTCAGGATTGAAAACTAGTGAGGAGGCTTTTGATAAAAAGAAGCTGCTGGGTTGGGGGAGCTGGAAACAACAGCAGTCAAGTTCACGGTGGCTTCTGGCTAATGGAATGGCCAAGAACACAAAGCAGCACCCAGTGCTTCAATCCAAGCCTGCATCTGTAGCAACTAGTACCAAGACTGGATCTACCAGCAAGGGTGGAAAAGGTGACTCTTTGTGGAGTATATCATCAAAGCCACAAGGTGCTGGCTCAAAGTGGAGCACAGCAGCAAGTTCAAAGACTCGGAACCCTGATGTCTCTTTTGGGAAAAGTTTTTTCGGCAAGAGGAAATAGGCAAGAGGTTCTTTGTGATTGTAAATGACAAACATGAGGGGCCTTATCACCTGCAACACTGACTGAAGAAACTGCAACAGAATGAAAAGAGTATAAGCATTCAGAGCTTCCTGACAGGGCTAAATCAGGCCTATTTGGGTTGCAGCACGTCAGCCATCCTTTGATAGGGCACAATGCTATATGCACCATATTCCATCAACTGGACCTGAAGGGACTGAGTGGTGAATTTGTCTATCCAGGAAACTGAATCCTTTTGTTATCCCTGCAAAACCTGTTTCTTTAGAGTTCAATCTACTGCATGCAGTCAAATTGTGTTGTTTCATGTAGACCAGTTGGATGTTCATACTTCAAGGTTATGCAAGTGTATGGTTCATCTATCTGAATCCCAACTTTCTGGGTTAGGCTTGCTGAGCTCCTAGTTTTATGGTATCTTTTCTCTTATTCTAGAGTTCTGAACCCTAAGACAGGTTGCTGAAAGTAGTTTCTGAACCTTCTGGGTGACTTCATGTTCAAGAATCAAGTTTGCAATGTCATATCTCAGTTTCAACAATTTGGATTTAGATGTGGCAAACTAGTGGAATCAGCCTTAAGCCATAGGCTTGGTCTGATTGATGTTTGCTACATTTCTTAATGTTCAAGTGTGAGCTTTTATCAGGGCATGGAACAAAAGTGGTATCAGTGTTGGCAGTTTTGCACATGCCTGAGAGTCTCTGTAACTTTGTGGCTCTTGACTCCAATTTCAATTATGATTACAAGGGGTTCACATACATCAAAGCTGAATGTTGTTGCGATGCGTTGCTTGGCCATTTTGCATGAGACTTATATTATGTTACAGTTTCAAGTTCCCAGTTAGACTTGGGTCAGACTTGGGTGCACTTGAGCGCATGCCTGTGAACTCTGAACTTAACTACCTTAGGCTAAAAATAGCCTTCAGGCATTTGTTCTTCCAAGATAGCAGTCCCACAAAGAAACATAGAGGCCACCTTGCATAGCAAATAGCAACTGTTCTAAGCTTATGTAAGAGGCTCTCTTTCTAGCTTTCTAAGAAATATCTGTAAAATAGCTGAATCAGATGTCCTCTTCATGAAATCCTTCTAGGTCTGAATTTATGTTAATCAATAGTTGTTTTGGTCAAACCATAGTGCAAATGTACACCAAACTCTTCTTTATATCTCCCTGATCTGGAGCCCTTAAGATTGTAACACCATCATTCACAAGGTACTCTACAACTAAAATGGGAGGGAACATCACACATCAGCAACACTGTTGAATAACATCAATGAGCTAAAATGGAGGCAAGAATTGTCACTTCTAGGACTTCAAAGCACAACAATGTATACTGTTACAGCTCTGCTGCTAAAATCAAACAATGTACCTTACACTGATATGAAGGAAATTCTTGGCATCAGACTCTAGCTTGTAATCCCTCTCTTAGATCCAATTCCTCCTCTCAAGGAACCCCACCAATTAGATGAATGGTTCAATCTCTTGATGTCTGACACAACATCCAATTCTCGCATCACTCATTCAACTTGATTCATGACTGTCACTCCTCAACATTGACAGACTCCAGCTTGGCCAACAGATTGTTTCCCTGACTCCTCACTACATACACTCTCATGACAACATAAGCTAATTAATCGCCCTACTTGAATCTCATGCCATCAAAAACACATAGTCTAGCATGACCTTTATTGTTAACATATGTCAAGGATCTAAAAATATTGTCAAATTGAGGAACTAACATGAAAAATTCTTCAAGACTAATGGGCAGAAAAGTCTACAAAGAGTTCTGTCCTATCATAATAATCTTCAGGCCCTACTTGAATCTCAAACCATCAGAAAGGGGGGGGGGAAGGGGATCAAAAGCCATGTGAAGCTACTGAGCTCAGGGAGGCCACTTCCAAATATTACCACCTAACATGCAAAAAAATATAGGGTCTCATGTATTCATTGGAGATAAAAACAAATAAAACTTTTCAAAATAAGATTGGGTGTGAATGTTATGGGCAAGAAACATTTTAATTGATATAGGGTTTAGAATAAAGGCTCCAATTACTTTTTATTTAAGATTACTAATAGAGTAGAACTAATGTGGTAGTACACGTATCAAGCAACCATTGGACTTTTTTTGAAAATAAAAAATAAAAACCTCAAAAATATAACAATTACATCCCATTCTACCACCACCCATGTCCACCAATCCCCTTGACCACGCCTAGACCATTTACCCTTTCAGCAACATTAAAACCATATCAATATCACTAGATACTTGTCATTATTACAATGCACTAGAATAGGGACATGTTTTGTAGTAGTGATTTCGTAGTGCAATGCATGGGATATTTCCCACTCTACCACCACACACCACCTTGAACACCTAACCCAAGCCTAGATCACTTACAATACATTGTAAGTCTACAATTGGTTCCATGTGAATCTTGCTCCAAATTTATAAACATTATAATCATGGTAGCTAGGTGTCAACTCTTCATCTAACCTTACAATCAAGCTTACAATATAGTGATCGTACATCAGGTTTGCTTATTGTGGTGGAATTCCTCTCAGATGGGATTGGTTGCAATCTATGCAATGTCCAAGAAATCAGCTCCTAGCCAACATCATTGAAATAAGTTGCCTAAATAAGTTGCCTACTTGGTTAAGGTGATTGTTGGGTGCTATGTTGTGGTGGATTTGTTTGTTTTGGATTAATTTCCTCAATGTACCAAAGGCAATGAATATGGCATTGTGCATGTATTTTGATTTGCATTTGCCAACACTTCTACATCTGTGTCAATTGTATATTGTATAATTGGATAATTTGTGGATTAAAATGTAGATATCATACATATGTGGTTGATATATGTTGTGGTTCAGTTTATGAATATGTACAAGATGATCATGGTGAGGTATGGTTGTCAGGTTTTTGTATGATAACTAAAATATAGACTACAATTATCTAACCATTGGCTATCATTGATGTTGTCCAATTATGTTACGTAGTGTTCTAAACTAGGCCATGAAAATTGATTGATATTATTTGTTTGTAGACAAGATGATTGAAGTGGTTTAACATTTATTAAAGGACAACTATAATGTTTTAATCATTGGGACAACAGTAGACAAATGAGCTTAAACTTGATATTAGACATCTAATCTTGCAATCCATGCACATTTGTATACAAGGTGGTATGTACAAAAGGACTAAATTCAAGCAATATATTCAATTCCTCCTATCCAAAATCTTGCCCAATGTTTTGTTCTTGTTTTTGTGCACATAATATAATGGAGACCTCTGTTTATTGGTGCAACTAACAAATAAAGCCAAATGAAGCCTTGTAGAGGAAAAAAAAGTCGTACTTGCTCTCAGATGTTTTGATAAGGTGAGTTATACATGTTCCAATTTCAGGCAATTTTATTGTGTACAAAATTTGTTGGGTTAGGTGTAATAAAAAAAGTCTAATGAGAATGGATGATCAGCACATGATTTGATTTTCATGCAAAACCAAGATTCAATGTGCAATTATTGTTCTTTGGGTTCAACTTATGGACCTGAATTGCACCCCCTTCCTTCTTCTTTGGACCTTTTTTCCAATGTAGATGTTACTGACAAAATTGCTCACGAAAGATCCATGTCTTTTGAACTTGCTTAATTTTGACGCATTTGGTTGCAATGGAATGGTGAATTGTTACAAGATATTTCCTTTTCATGTTGTACAGTTGCAACCATGTGGAAAAATCAATATATTATGAGGTGGATAGTAGCTTGTTTCTATTGTGAGTCCCCTTTATTATCCCCGGTTTATGAATTGCCAAAATAGAAAAACTATTTCATTTTAGATGCAAACCCCCTGCATTATTAATTATAAGTTAGCAAACATGACTATCATGGCTTGATTTCCCATTTACTTGCATATCATGAGAATCATGGTATGTGGTCATGTAGTCATATGTCTTGACAAATATGCAAATAAACCACATATCAAATATGTTTACACAACATGACTATCGTTTTGGAAGTAGTATCATTGTCACATATATATCATGATATATGGTCTAATGTCACGACTAACATATTTTCAGATTTTGTTTTTTGGTATGCTTCGCATGCAAGGTAGACCATGAAACAATGTAGTGTTCTTATGGTCCCATTGTTCGAAATATGTGTTAGCGATACATTTTGCAGGTAAAAAATTTGATTGTTATTAGATAACTTCAATAATTATATCATTGTTGGGCTCTTGTCCTACTCCATCATGGTGAATACTACGTAGATACTAACTAGGACATCTATTCAATGCACATTAACTCTAGAGAAATGTTCAAAAAGAATCCACATGTAATTGCAAGAACAAAAATATATAAAAGGAAAATTGTTCATCATATTTCATAGAACCATAAAGCTTTACAACACTTTTCCTCCTTCCTCCCTTTTTTAAAAAAAATTCTTTATCTTTTGACCCAGACAAGCTCCAGAAATCTATTGAATGGTCCCTTGAACAATCCTTGGAACCCCCTTTTAGTCTACCGAAATGTCTTATTGAAAAACAATTATAACTATCCAATTATTTAACATGTTGATTTGGCACATGTCAATTATAATAATCTGTCATATCGACATGCTACCATATTGACTTGCCTGATTACATCATCTCAACATGCATACTACACTATATACTTTTCCATGTCATCTTGACTTGACTACACATATTGATTTGTCCTTCTACCAATTTGCCTTAACCTTTGCTGGTATTGAAATGTTTCTCACTAACAATCTGTTCGCCAATGATAATGTTAGTGTGGACTATGAGTTCATTTTTTGCATCCTCGTAAAAACATGCAATGACACTACGAAGTGAACACATGAGTGTGAGCTTGAGCTTGTGAACATGAACAACTCTTTTTGGAATATTTTGTTCACATGTATAAAACATTTTTAGAATATCCCCATGCCATGTAAGAATGACATGGGAAAATATTTTGCCACATGTACATGGATGAATTTTTTGGATGATAACTGGAATTAAATAAATATTTTGGATGAAATTTTTGATTGGTTGAAATGTATGAATGAAAATAATTTGAAAATAGTTATAACCGATGAAAATTACTAGACACACAATTTTCATGTCAAAGTTCATTCACGAAAAAAAGGTGGCAAAAGTGAAACTCCAAGAAAAAACTTTACAATATAAGAAGGAAAAATAAAACTTGTTTAAATAAAATTAAGTCACAAAGCAAGTCATTTATAGGAAGTCCACATAATGATTGATAAATCAATGAATAGTGCATTCCTCGTAACTTGCTAAAAAATATTTCTATTTTTGTAGCAAAATGCATTTTGACACAACTGAACCCATAATAGTCCTATAAAACCCCTTGTCAAACCACATGCTGTAGCCTACTTCTACGACAAGACCTTGGCACAACCTATTAATTTATGAACCTCGTTCCAACTCCAAGATGGATAATGGATGAATGTTTTAATAATCCCAGAAAACATGACATATTGCAAAATGTAATACTTGTATTTACATTGCATTCACAACCTTTGCACACCAAGGGACTCAAACATCATGGGAAAAAATATCCATGCCACTACAAGTCAAGTACTCATTAATTGTTACCTCATATTGCTTACAAATTTTTAGCGATTTTGAGAGGAGGTAGTAAATCCATCCATATCTTGGAGGAGGAATGGTTGTGGGAGTTAATAGTGTGGCTTCGAGAACTTGTCCCACCTCCCACTTGTTTTCCTATAAAATGGATAATTTGAATGTGTTAGGACGATGAATCTTCTTCCCATTCCTTGATTTTGGCCAAGCATCTAAATTGGGCTTATAAACATGAGTAAAAGTAGCATCGCTAAACAAATCTTAAGGGGCACATGTTGAAGGTTAGTTTAGGGGTGCAAATTTATTGTCCCCAACTTGATTGATGAAAGAGTGTTGGTTCCAAGATCCAATTACAAGAGAAGATATCAAAGTACTAAAAAACTAAAAATTGCATTCAAAACTAAATTGAACTACTTATACCATAACATAGTGCTATTCAAAATCAAACAGTCATTAGCTCGTATAACTATCAAAGATCTCAAAATTGAACCACAATAATTACTAATCACATGTTCATCTTTAACATGTTCTATCACCAATCGATTAAACGAACAAACCGGTACCGGTTAAATTAACATACCAATAAATTTAGAAATACCTACTATCCAATAATAACTATCATAGTTTTCAAAATGGTACTACTTCACTAATTACCGATTGGTAACAACCAATTACTATGTAAATAAACATAAAAATTGGGTTAACATTACCCACCCTTGAAAACTAGATTTTCTTTGAAATTAGTCACTAATAACTACTTGTTCTACACCTATAGCTAAGTCATCAATAAGTTTTTCACTTGTTGTATCGACAAGTTCAACTATAGGAATAGGTTCAGGCCCTAATCTTTCAATAACAATTGTGCCATTTAATATTGTGTCTAGAGTCTTAAAAACTTCAAAGGCATGTGTGATGGTATCTTTCGAAATAACCTTTGCTCCTACCCCAATTTGTGGTATAGCTAATGGGACAAGTTTGGGAATAATAGGTACTTCCAACTCTTTTACTTAAGTACTAACAATTACAACATGTATTTCCACAAGTTCTGTGGGCAGAGATAAAGTGCAAAAAATAGTGGCAAATTCAGCTTATCCCTTGATCTATGCCGGTTCCTTCGTGGTAGTAGTAATTGGTTCGTGTTGAGAACTCATAGTTATAGATGTTGTCTGCACAAGTAAAAACCTATGAGAAATTTCAATGAGTACTTCAACCAATTTGGCGCTCAACCGGTCATAATATCCTTGGACCTTCAACTGGTATGTGACCAATTTGTTCAAGTATGCCTCTTCATCCGCACGAACAATTTCCAAAATGTCTTGGATTTGTTCCTTTATGATCTGTTATATTGTTTGCCACCATTCTTTCTATTTTGGATTCTTGTCCACCAAAGCTTGGTTCTACATTTTGAACAAGGCATTATCTAATAGCAATTCCTCAAATTCCCTCAACCAATTATCCATATAGGTAGTTTGAAAAGCTTTACTTAATGACTAACGAAGTGTCTCTAATTCACTTTTTAGTTCTTCAATCTGTACTCGAAGCTCATGGGTATGATTCTCCATCTCCATGTTGACTTTTGTCAACTATTTTTGTTGTTGGGTACAAATATCATCCAAATCCGCAAGAATCCTCTCTTGTTGAACACTAACAGCCTCCATTTTGCCATAATCCCTTGTCAACTGGTCATAGTCAATTTGTTAGGCCTTGAGATCCTTACAACTCTTGAAATGAACTTGGTTCAACTCATTGTACTTTTGCTATAAAACTTCAGCTTTTTGGATTGCCTTTTCAGCTTCAACACATTTGGCAACCAAATATTTATTATCAATTTGCAGTTTAAGGTTTTGAGCTTTTAAAGTAGCAAGTTCCTTGTCCATGTTCTACAATGCTTGCTTGTTATTAACCATTTCTAGACAATGGGCTTGGATTTCTGACTTTTGTAAATAAACATTTTCATGTTTTGTTTTAATATGTATGTCTATATATTTTTTGGATTTTAGATTTGAAGTAGCTAGAACAAATCAGTTAATGCTAAAAACCAATTAAAACTACAAAGTATAAACATTACTTTGTTTTAATTTAAAGGGATAGAAAACACCTTTAATAACATTTAATTAATGTAGGATGTTTTAGAATGTGCGGCTTAGAGTTAGTTCATCTTTAGATTGGAAGCCATTGTAACACATTACTTTTGTTAGATCTTTAACATTGAACACATTTACTTTCTTCTTAATGTGAAAAGTACCAATTACATATGCATATGCAAAACCTTTTGTTCACTATTGCTTAAATATGCTTTTCAATCATAGTATACATTCAAGGTTTTATTTCCTCATGCTTCTATTATCATGTATGTCCCTCTAGTTTTGTTATAATTGTTATCGACAAAATACATTTTTTATCCATAATTACAATTGAATCCATTATATTTCAATCCATTTTCCATTGATTACATCTGATTTCTACATCTAAACATTGCAAATATTATGTTTATTGCACAGTGCGATAGAATAAACATTGTTTTATCGTCAGGGGTTTGGATGTTGTCTTTTTCAACTATCCCACATTTCTTGTCGTTTTGGTGGCAATCCAATCATCCATCGATTCACAGGCGGTTGGAGGACTTTGGTTTTTTCATGTGCCTAGAGTTGCATATAATCTTCGTTGGGTTTTCCAATTTCTATTCCTAATAACTCACAGAGGGTGACCAAGTTTTCTATAAATAAGTCTTTTAACATGTTAATAAAGTAATGTTCTAGGGGTGGGGTTTTTAGGCTTGTGTGTTGTTTCAGAAATTCCATCGCATGTTTGAACATCACCTAATGATAATCTTTTATTTCTTGTTCTACTAACTGGGGGTTTGGCCTTGGCCTTTTCTTGGCAATATATGGACTTTGTTCTTTATTTTTTACATTTGCCCACCATCGGGCAACTCACTCATTTGTGTTATCCACTTTGTCTTTTTGTAGAGTGCCCCTTTTCTTCATTTCTTGTTTACGTAAAAGGTTAAATCGACTGTTATCTTGAATAATTCACCATGGTTGTTCTAGTTGTTTAGAAATTATGTCCAAAATTGAATGCAACAATGTGTTTTTTATCATGCATTGAATTATGAGTGGTAGCTCGCCAATAATCAGTGATCTGGTTGTCATTATTTGGGAGAAAACCAACTGAAATGGTAATACTGAGTAAGGCAATTAAATATGCAAATTAATAGTATTGGATGGGAGGATACAAATATTTAATTGAGGTAATAGGAATGCAATATTATATTAGAGGTATACCGAATACAAGTGGATAGTGATGATATCGAAAATGCAAACAAATAGTAGAAAGCAAAAAAATATAAATAAAATTTTATTGGAAATGTAATGATAATGCAATCATTGTATGGTTGCTTTATAGGCTTCCTTTGGAGTTCCAAGGACTGAATGGGTACCGTATATACATTCTTTGGAGTTCCAAGGATTGAATGGGTAGGGTATATGCATCCTTTGGAGTATAGGGTTTAAATGGCTGTTGAATATACATCCTTTGGGGTTCAAGGACTATATGGCTACTATCTATGCGTCCTTTAGGGTTCTAGGGACTGAATGGCTATTACATATACGTCTTTTGGAGCTCCAAGGGGTAAGATCTCTCAAGCGTTTTGCCAAAAGACCTTTATGTGCTAAAGCCTTTGTAAAATTTTGTACTCAAATTGTTGTCTGGTGTCCATGTGGTGGATTAGTTCATTATTTTAGGAATAGATATCATGAGATTCTTTCTTGTCAGCAAATATTTTGCCATGTAGGATTGTGTTAGAGAATATTTTGCCACATATGATTTTGTTAAAAAATATTTTGCCATGGTGGATGGATATGTTAAGGAATATTCGATGACATGTGGAAAATATATTTTGGAATATCCTTTTCTGCTCATGCTATGTTCACACATTCACGAAATAACATTCTTGTTGGAGATCTTATGGTAAAGATGGTTGACAAAGAATGGACATGTTTATTCCATTATATTCATTCTCTTAACATACACACTAAGTAGCTAATTACACTAGAGTTTTATGATCAGCAGAAAGCTCTCTATTATGAATACCAAAAAACCACGTCCTCGGAGGAAGTTGACCTTCAATATGCTATCATTTAGTCTTGGTGATGCTCATTAGGAGCCACTAACAAGGGCGCCATTCACAAGTTCAACAATTGGTTCAGCTTTTGGTACTTTCATATGCAATAGTGGGGAGGCTTCACGTTGGATGTAAGTTCTTATAAAATATTATGTTTAATTAATATTTTCCATCTGTCTTTCCTAAATATTAACTTCATTATTTTGTTGTCCATGCATAAAAGAATTCTTTGGAGGAGGAAGCAAACATCCTAACTTGTAACTTATTTGAAATAATCCATAACTTTGGCTCTAACAATTTAAGAAAAGGGGTACTTGCCTCTTTGCTGCAATGTCCAATGATTATGTGTGAGCATTAAAGTAGTCATCATTGTATTATGCCTTTTTACAAGGTGGTGCATCTAGGACTAGTTTAAAC
>Ga0116227_10007105_pt1 | contig 22113 bp, 14 predicted proteins | sample S1TSphgellanicum_FD_89693 | JGI IMG/M metagenome (GOLD analysis project Ga0116227, IMG submission 89693) | Host-associated microbial communities from peat moss isolated from Minnesota, USA - S1T2_Fb - Sphagnum magellanicum MG | ecosystem: Host-associated > Plants > Peat moss > Unclassified...
CGTGAACCTGACGTCGGCGACCGTCAACGCCGGTAGCCTCGCGCTGCAGGCCGGGGGCAACCTGGTGCTGAACACGGCGGCGAACACGCTGAGCCAGGTGAGCGCCAGCGGCGCGACGCGTGTGACGACGACGCTCGGGCCGACGGCGAGCATCAACGTAGCGGGCAACGCGGCGATCGTGACCGGTGGCAACTTCGTGCAGGACGCGGGCAATCTGAATGTGGGCGGTGCGCTCGGCATGAGTATCGGCGGCAACTGGACGCTTGGCGCCCAGCAGACCGGCGAGACAAAGGTGGTGGCGCTTGCGAACGGCGTGTCTGACACGAGCATCGTGAGCGACGTGGGCAGCGGCGTGAAGGTGGGCGGCTTGTCTTCGATCATGGTGGGCGGCGATCTCACGGCGACCGGCGCGAACATCAGCCTGGGCGGTGGCGGAGCAGTTGAGGCTGCCGGCAACGTGACGTTGCAGGCGGCGACTGCGACCTCGACCGTCGACGCCAACAGTTCCGGTAGCGACCATCACGGCAGCTACTCGTCGACGCTGCACACCTCCGACGACGCGGTAACGGGCACGACACTCAATAGCGGCGACAGTCTCGCGATCGTGTCGGGCAAGGATATCAACGTGGTGGGCAGCACGGTCGCGCTCGACAAGGGCAATGCGGTGCTGATGGCGGCAGGCAGCGTCAATGTCGGCGCCACGACGGAGACGCATGTCTCGGACAGCTACCAGACCGGTAGCCACAGCGGCGTCGCGAGCCACACGAGTGCGGTCGATCAGGTCGACCAGACCGCGACGTACGCCGATGGCAGCACGATCTCGGCCGATGGGGTGACGGTCGTGTCCGGCAAGGACATCAACGTGACCGGCAGCAGTATCGTCGGTACCAACAGCGTCGCACTCGCCGCGCAGGGCAACGTCAATATTCTTGCCGCAACGGATACCTATCAGGATTCCGAATATCACGACGTCAAGCATTCGGGGCTGTCGGGAAGCGGCGGCATTGGCTTTAGCGTCGGCTCCAGCGAGCAGAAGGATCAGTACGACACGAATTCCGTCACCCAGAGCCAGTCGCGCAGTGCGGTGGGTAGCGTGGCAGGTAATGTATCGATCGCCGCCGGCAAGGATGTCCATATCGGCGGCAGCGACATCGTCGCTGGCCAGGCGGCGAATGACACCACCGGTGCGACGGGCAACATCAGCATTCAGGCGCAGAACATCACGATTGACCCGAGTCAGGACACCTCGCAGGCGCAGGACCAGCAGAGCTCGCGCTCCAGCGGCTTCACGGTCGCGGTGACCGGCACGCCGCTCGATACCGCGCGCAATCTGCAGTCGGCTGGATCGTCGGGCAATGCTTACCAGCGCAGCACAGGCATTGCCACCGAACTGGGCGCCAGCGCACTCGATACGCCGTCGATTTCGTTATCCTATGGAAGCAGTAAAAGCTCCAGCACGACCGACGTGTCCAGCATAAGCAACGCGGGCAGCACGATCCGGGGGGCCGGCAATGTGACTCTGACGGCAACCGGTGGCGCGCTGAAGGACGCGAACGGCAATCCGCTGGACGGGGATATCACCGTCACGGGTTCGACGATCACGGCGGGAGCGGCGGCCACGTTCGAAGCCAACCGCAACGTGACCTTCCAGGCGTCCACGAATCAGACGCAACAGAGCACGCAGTCGAGCAGCTCCAGCATGGGGATTTCGTTGGCGGCGCCGAGTCTGGGGGACGCGGTGCGCTGGATTTCCGGTGGACCGAACAGCGGCGGCGTTGGCCCGTCGCCCTACAACGCAAGCAGCAGTAGCGCGAATGGCAATTCGTCCACGACGCAGCAGACCGCGACGGTAGTCACCGGCAACAGCGTGGTGGTGAAAAGCACAACGGGCGATATCAATGTCATCGGCTCGGGTATCAGCGGCAACCAGGCCGTCAGCCTGATCGCGTCTCAAGGCGCAATCAACGTGTTGGCCGGTACCGATGCGAACACCGACTATCAGGAGTCCAGCAGTCATCAGATCGGCGACCTGGGCAGTAATGGCACGGGAACCGGCTTTAGCGTTGGCGTGGCTAGCAGTCACTCTGTACAGGACACCAACGCGCAGACACAAAGCACGATTCGCAGCCAGATCGTGAGCAAGAACGGCGACGTGACGCTCGACGCGAATCAGGACGTCACCGTGCAGGGTTCCGACCTGTCTGCCGGTAAAGACCTGACGCTGATCGGCAAAGACCTGAACCTCGATCCGGGCAACGATGCGACGCAAAGCAGCGCCAGTCAGAGTTCGAGCCAGTTCGGCGTGACGTTGGCGCTGGGCGGCACGGTGGGCAACGCGGTAGCCACCGTCAATCAGGCGATGACGACGCAGTCGAGTGACGCGAACAATCCGCGACTCGCCGCACTCGACAAGGCTGAGGCAGGACTGGCTGCCTATGGTGCCTACCAGGCGGCGACGTCGAACACGGCAAGTTCACCGGCGCTGATCAAGGCGACCGTGAGCATCGGCGGTGGCACGAGCCATAGTGAGTCGCAGAGCACTTCAACGACGACCGACGGCAGCACGCTCACCGCAGGCGGCGCAGCGACGCTGATTGCCACCGGCAGCGGTGCGACAGATGCGAACGGCAACGCCACCGACGGAGACATCAATTCCGTCGGCACGCAGATCACCGCGCAGAACGTGACGCTGAGCGCGGCACGCGATATCAATCTGTTGAGCGCGCAGAATACGACGCAGAATTCGAGCAGTAACAGCAGCACGAGTGCGAGCATCGGTGTGGGAGCGAGTCTGGGTGGCACGCAGAACGGCTTCACGATTGACCTGGCCGCGAGCGGCGCGAAGGGCAACGCGAACGGTCAGAGCGTCACGAACGAGAACACGCAGATTACTGCCGCGAATACGGTTTCGATCACGAGCGGTCGGGATACGAATCTGATCGGTGCCGAGGTGTCGGGCAATACGGTGGACGCGAACGTGGGCCGCAATCTCACGATTACCAGTCCGCAGGACACCAACACGTATAACAGCCAGCAGTCGAGCGCGGGGTTCCAGGCGAGTATTTGCGTGCCGCCGATCTGTTATGGCCAGACCGTGAGTGGTAGCGCGAGCGCCAGCGATCAGACGATCAAGGACAACTTCCAGTCGGTGGGTCAGCAGAGTGGGATCTATGCGGGCACGGGCGGGTTTGATGTCAACGTGGGCAACCATACGCAATTGAACGGCGGTGTTGTTGCGAGTACGGCGACGGCTGACAAGAACTCGCTGTCGACACAGACGTTTGGCTATACCAACCTGCAGAACACCGCGCAGTCGTCGGGATCGACGGTTGGTTTCAGCGCAAGCGGTGGGGCTGGGCAGAGTACGCCGGACGGTGTGAGCTTTACGCCGCCAGTCCAGACCGGCAGCAGCACGCCTGGTGCACAGAACTCGAAAGGCCTGGGGCCGCTTGGCTTCGGAGTGGCGGGAACGAGCAGCAGCGCATCCGGGACGACCTACGCGGCGGTGAGTCCGGGCACGATCACTGTGCGCGGCGACGCCGGGACGGGGCAGGACAGCACGGCGGGTCTGAGCCGCGACACGGCTAACGCGAATGGCTCCGTGCAGAACACGTTCAATGCGCAGACTGTGGCCAACGACATGGCGATCCAGCAGGTCACGGGTCAGGTTGGGATGCAGGTGGTGGGGGATGTTGCGACTGCGCTGGAGAACAAGGCCAATGCAGCGGTTGCCAAAGACCAGTCGGCTCTTGACGCAGCCGAAGCTTCGGGCGATCCGGCCAGCATCGCGCAGGCGCAGGCCAATCTCACTTCTGACCAGCAGCAGGCGGCGTTGTGGGGTAACGATGGTGCGGCACGCATTGGCGCGCATGCCGCAGTCGCTGCGCTCGGTGCAGGGTTGGGCGGCGGAAGCATCGTGGGTGCCGTTGGTGGGACCGTTGCCGGCGATGAGGCTGGCAACGCGGTCGACAGCATTGTGGGTGGCAATCCGACGCTGGCTGGCACACTCCTGTCCAACATCGCCTCGGGCGCGGCAGGTGCGATTGCCGGCGGCGCCCTCGGCGGTTCGGCGGGCGCGCTGAGTGGCGCGAACGGCGCGTTGAGCGCGGACCTGTACAACCGGCAACTGCATCCAGAAGAACGCACCTGGGCAATGCAGCATGCGAATGATTTTGCAGCGTATTACGAGCGCACTACTGGTCAGGCGATTTCATCGACAGATGCGCAAAACATGCTGCTCGCGAACGGCTACATTCGAGTCGATAACGCCGCTGCGAGCGGGCCTGGTTACAACGCAGTGGCAGCGCAGTACCTTACGGCGAATGCCGGAAGCCTGTTCTCAGCGACGCCGGCTCAAATGGCAAGCCCTCTGTCGGGCGGGAATCCAGATGGTACGCCGACACCTGAGCAGATGGCCTTGCCGGGTTCAACGGCGCATCCGGCGATTGGTTTGGCAATTGCGGGAGCGTTGGCAGCGCCCGCTATACTCCCCGCATTGGCAGCGATACCGGGCGCACCGATCTTGAGCTCAGGCGGTGCATTGGGTTCGGGGGCATGGGCTTCACCTGTTGGAATTGGCGTTATCACTGGCGCAGTGAATGCTTCATCGCAGTATATCCAGACTGGCTCTGTCAATCCTGTTGACGTAGGCTATGCTGCTCTTGCTGGTGGGCTAGGTACTGCCGGTGGACTTCTATGGAATATCGCTGTCAATGCGGGAACGGGAGCAGCGGATACCTATACAAACAATAAGATTTTAGGAAAAAGCGATAGCATCGCTACTGGGTCACTAGTAAACGCTGGTGCAGCGATCATCGGTTATGGTATAGGCCTAACGGCTCAGAATTTGCTTCCGGCGACGAACTGGTTTATTCCGAACAATATACCCGTAATTGGCGCAGGTGCAGCAGGTGCTGCGGGGTCGGAGATGGGCACCAAAGCCATCAATGACGCAAAAAGCAATATGGGAAAATAGAGCATGTCTCATCTGATTTCGATTTATCTTAAGTTGATTATCCTATCGCTCATTGGAATGGCTGCGGTAAAAATTTGGGCAATTTTTATTGTTGTTTGGATGCATGGCGGGAAGTATCAATGGACCTGGATGGATGCCAAATCAATTTTGGTAAATGGCTTGGTACTTGCTGCGGTATTTTGCGCCATTGCAACTATAACCATTTATCGCGAGAAAAATAGATCGTAGGTACCTCTACAACCGGCAACTGCACCCGCAGGAAAAAACGCTCGCGCAGAAGATAGCGTCGCAGACCGGCGGACAGTACAGCGCACAGGACGTGGCGAACCAGCTTGCGCAAATGGGATACAGCCAGAGCGGCGTGACAGAAAGCGGAGCAGCGGCGACGGTGGAAGGGGCGACGCCGCCGAACGACGGCACGACGTGGGCGAAGGCCGGTGTTGACCAGAACACGGGGCAAACGATCTGGACCCAGACGCTGGGGGCACCCAATCCGGCGTTGCAGGCGTTCATCCTGCAGAACACCAACGGGGCGGACGTGCCGCTGCTGCAGCAATACACAGCGTCGCCTGCAGGAGCACAATCGCAGTATGGTCCGCAGGGCACTCCAATGGGATCGTCCGCAGGTTCGATCTGCCCGAGTGGAAACTGCAATGCGAACGGATTGCTGCCCTCTCAAGGAACGGTAAATATTGGACTTGTAGGTAGTGCTACGATTCCTTACACAGGATTTAGCTTCACTGTTGGGGCTGGAGTCATAGCGGATGCCTAGGGTAATGCTGGGATTTACTGGTCCGCTGGGCCCGGCAAAGGAGTCGGCGCTGACGTTTCGGTCGGTGTGACTGTTGGTTCATATCCGGGCGCCACAACGATCCAGGACTATGCTGGGTGGTTCAACAACGCAAGTGTGGGGGCTGGTCTTGGCGAGCATGCCAGTATCGATATCTTCCAAGATCCAACGAAGAGCATTACGAATCCACTAGCCTATGGTTCCAGTACTACCTACGGTCTCGGGATTGGCGGGGGTGCGTCAGTTTCCCGGACATATACGGGCATCCCGATTCATACGCCATGAGTACATATGCCATGAATAAATACGCAAGATTGTTGGCTTATGCCGCTAAAGTTGTCTTGGGGGGAGTAGGGATGCTTCTAGTCGCCGCCTGGTTCTGGGTATCGTCTGCGACTAGTGGTGCGCCAACAGTTCCGCGTCCTGAAACAGGCAACGTTGTGCCATTTAATAACCACGGGAAGACCGTCTATGTGACGCAGTTTGAAGATAGGTTCGTTGTTTGGTGCCCTGCTGCAATCGCACTTGTCATCCTGGCCGGGGCTCTATCGAAGAAGTGGATTGCGTCGGTTGAAAAGCGTTAGAAGATGCTATCGATCATGTCATGCCCAACTAGATGGAACCTCTACAACAATCAGCGGCACGGCGAACAGTGGCGGCGCGAGCCCTTCGCCGTACAACGCGAGCCGTAGCAGCTCCGACGGGACGCAGGCGCAGACCACGCAGACCGCGACGGTGGTGACTGGCAACAGCGTCATATCGGCGAATGGTTCCGGCATGACCATTGCCTACGGAACGTCCTTAAATTTGCATGATGGCCAAGCATATTTGGGCGGCGGCAAAGCCAATCCCTTGTCGCCGTCTGGAAATATCATGTTTGGGTATCTACTGTTTCCGGGCGATAACCCTACGCTCGAAACCAATAATTTCCTCAATGGGGGTTCAGTCCCGATGGGAGGCTGCATGTTTGGTGTCTGCATGGGACTAAATCATTCGATCGGAGGACAGACCTCGGTCGAGTTTGGGCTGGGCACGCCCGGGATCTCGACTGGTGTTACGGTATCGAAGCCTGTCGGAGGTGCGCATTGGTGAAATATCGGACGTGGATGCAGCTAGTGGTAATCGCGCTGCTCATATTTGCCCTCGTAAATCTCGTGCGCTCGTGTCAGAGCGATCCCACGCAGATGCAGCTATTCAATCAGTTGGCGACAATGCGAAATGACATGCAAGCAGTTATCCATGATGGCGGCCATGTCGTTAAATATGACAACAACGGGAAGACTACATTCGCAAGAGTCTATCTTTTGTTAAGTATCGATCGACAAACATGGACCATTGATTTGGAGCGAGCCTATAGAAATACGTTACTTGCACGTGGATGGACGCAAGTGAAGGAAGCAACCAGCGAACTTTCATTTTGCAAGAACGGGGCTTTCGCATCCGTAACTGCTCCTGCGAATACGCGCAACGGCTCAGTCGGGATGACTTTCGATGCTGCGAGCATTTCTCAGTGCCAGAAGGCCATACGTACTACAGGGGCAAGTTGACCTCTACAACCGGCAACTGCATCCCGAGGAGCGCATCTTGATTGCGAATGCAGCGAATGCTATTGCAAAATCGACACGCCCTTTATCCCATTTGGAATGGCTCCCCGTTTTGCCGTTGCCGGCTTATAACGACCCGTATGATTTTATGAAAAAATTTGATATCAATGCGCCGATCGAATAATTGATCCGCTTTGCAATGAAACGCTGTGGTTTTATGTAAACTGTCGCGTTGACCTGAAAAGTGGAAGCTGCGGCACCTTGCCTCATTAATCTTAGTTCTTGTATCGTGCGACGGGATACCGGTAAAGAGTAAAGGAGCAAACATCCCTTGACAGGCTCGCAGCGGACTGACCATCGTGCAGGCATTGGGACGAATGTGACGTTCGGATTCCCGTTGACCTTACAGTTTCGAGGTCGTCAATATCACGGCCTCCGAATCATTGCATTGCTGAAGTGGGAGCGGCCTCCAGGGCTGAAACGCAAGGGGATTCAGGTGCAAGTGGGACTGCCCGCACCTGGGACAACTGGTGCCACGCAGATATCGATCCAACCTTGGTTGCCAAAATCATCATGACCGATCTTCGTAGCAGTGATCCTTCAATTTTAGGCGTGTCTCCTCGCTGGCCGAGCCGCAAGACAGTTGTCAAATGGCTCGAGAAATCCAATCCTCGACCGATCGACGATCTGCTCGCATATAACAGCCGTTCCGACGCGGAAAACACGTTGAACATTCCGCCTAACTCGACATACGGCCCAGTGGGTTCCCTGCTGCGTACCAATGCTGAGTTGCTGGCGCTAACCGGGCGCCCTTGGGAACCGGCAATGTTGAACGCAACGGGGTTTCAGATGTTTGGAACGAAGTTGTATTTCTTTTGGCACGTCAAATTCCGTAGCCTGTATCCAGAGCATCCACGTCCTCTGCGGATGATGAGTTGGGAATCGATGACGGAAGTCATGGCGATGACGTTCATTCTCGGACGCGTTCAGGAGGGTACGTATCAGGGGTATCTGACACACGCCGCTCTTAACCGGAAGTACCAATTGCAGCTGTCGTATGAAGAGCGGCATCGCCGAGTGCACGCTTTCATGCTACGGCTCTTTGCCGACTGGCGTGGCGATGTCGGCCACGAATGGCCGGCATTTGCCTATAGCGAACCCGTCTACGAAGGCATTCTGGAAAGGTGGCGTGAACCGGATGCCGATGTCCTGACGCCATGGCTGATAGCTGCCTGTGACCGGCATACGCACGAATCACAGCGCGACAGCGAAAGCAAGTTTTACGACTGTTCGGCGTTTCCACGCACGCCGCTCGAAATCCTTCTCCTGTTCCGGTTGCGCGAACTGGTCGGCTTGCAGAATCCCGACCTCTGTCACCCGTTAATGGAGTCGCCTTTTGATGCGTTGCCTGAGGCACAACCACCGTACGCTCCGGATGATCTGGTTCGCGGAACGCTTACCCGAGTGCGAGAAGATTGGACCGATTTTGACCGGTTCGTCTCCCTGGAAGCGCTAGGGGCGAGCTAGCTCACGCCGTCCAGAAAGCAAAAAGCCCGGTCACGAGGACCGGGCTAAGTGCTTGAATCGATTGGTGCCCCCTGTCTGATTCGAACAGACCACCTCATGATTACAAGTCAAGTGCTCTACCAAATGAGCTAAGGGGGCGAAAGCAGGGCGTCATTATATGACAAGCTTGGCCATTCGACTATACGTGGACTCGATTGGGCGTTTTTATGCTCGCGAGTTCCACGGCGCGACGGGCCCCGGCGATTCGTCACGTATCCATCCCAGCCGCACCCGGACGGACCCACATGGCGTGATGAAAAATGTTGTTCGGATCGTACGGCTCTTGACCTCCTGAAGGAACCGTACAGTCCACGGTCGCCCGCAGAACACGCCGCCAACGAACACCGCAGCCCGCACGCTGGACACAGGGGGTACTATTCGGGCATCAATCGGCGCCGCCGACGGTCGCACTGGCCACCCGCCGCCCATGACGCGATGTTTCGCCGCGTTATCCCGAGAAAACACTTCCTGGTTCACCATGCCTTTGCCTGCCACTCCCACAGTCCCCGCCACCATTACCTGGCCCGAAGCCGACGGCCCGCGCTCTGCCCTCTGGCGCTCGGAGGCGGCAGTGCCGCCGCCCAAACGGGTCGTCGTGGCCGATGACCGCACCACCGCGGACACCGCCTACCGCCTTGCCTGCGAAGGGACGGCGCTGCTGTGGCAAGGCGATTTCCAGAACGCCCGCCAACTGTTGCAAGCGGTGACGCGCCGCGTCGAACGCAAGCCGCGCAAGCCGGCCGAGACGTTGCTCGACGCCTTCAATTTCCACCGTCAGGCGCAGTCGCAGCGCGCCCGCACGCTGGGCATGCTGCTGATCCCGCTCGACGCCACTTACGCGATCCCCCTGCGCCGCGCGCCGGAAGTGCAGCAGGCCTGTGCGGAGACCTACGGGCCGCCGACCGACGAACCGTCCGTGGTGTCGTTGCGCGAACTGCTCGGTCTGATCGGCGCGCACGAATGGCGCAAGAAGGGCGTGGAGATTCCCGAGCTCGGCGAGCGCATTCATCCGCACTACGGCGTGTTCTCGCCGGTGCGCGGCGAGTATGTCGACCTCGTGGCGCGCACGCCGCTGCCGTCGCTGAACAAAGCGTTCGATATCGGCACCGGCACGGGCGTGCTCGCCGCCCTGCTGGCCAAACGCGGCGTGAAGAAGATCGTCGCCACCGATCAGGACCCGCGTGCGCTGGCCTGCGCGCGCGAGAATCTGACGCGCCTCGGCTATGCCCAGCAGGTCGAGGTGATCGAGGCGGATCTGTTCCCCGAGGGCCGCGCGCCGCTCGTGATCTGCAACCCGCCGTGGGTGCCGGCGCGGCCCGCGTCGCCGATCGAATACGCCGTCTACGATATGGAAAGCCGCATGCTGCTCGGCTTCCTGAACGGGCTGGCGGAACATCTGTCGCCCGGGGGCGAGGGCTGGCTGATTCTCTCGGACTTCGCCGAGCATCTCGGCCTGCGCAGCCGTGAGTTTCTGCTCGCGGCGATCGAAAAGGCGGGGCTCGTTGTGGTCGGCCGGGAAGATATCCGGCCGCGGCATCCGAAGTCGTCGGACGAGACCGATCCGTTGCATGCCGCACGCGTGGCGGAAGTGACGTCGCTGTGGCGCTTGAAGGCGCGCTAGGACGCCAAGCGTCCGCCGGTTTTTCGACGGCGGGCGCGAACCCGGCGCGTGAACCCGACGCGCGAACACCGCGTCAGCCCTGGCGGCCTCAGCTTCCTGCGCCTGCCAGATAGGCCAGCGCGCCGCGCCCCGCCACGAGCCCGCTCGCGAAGCACGCGGTGAGCAGGTAACCCCCGGTCGGGGCCTCCCAGTCGAGCATTTCGCCGGCGCAGAACACGCCCGGCACCTGCCCGATCATCAACTGCGAATCCAGCGCCTCAAAGGGAATGCCGCCCGCGCTGCTGATGGCTTCTTCAATCGGGCGCGGACGCACGAGCTTCAACGGCAACGCCTTGATCGTCTGGGCGAGGCGCGTCGCATCGGTGAAGGCCTCCTTCGAGAGCGCCTCGTGCAGCAATCCGAGCTTGACCCCGGCGAGGCCAAGGCGGCTTTGCAGATGACTCGACATCGAACGCGAGCCGCGCGGCCGGGTGACTTCGTCCAGCACGCGTTGCGCGGTGTGTCCGGGCAGGAGATCGAGCGTGATCGTCACCTCGGCATCGGCCCGTAACCGCTCGCGGATCGGCGCCGACAGCGCGTACACCAGACTGCCCTCGATGCCCGTTTCGGTGACGATGAACTCGCCTTGCCGATGCTGCACGCCGCCATCGACGTCGGTCAGCGTGATGGCTACGGGCTTCACCGGCTGTCCCGCGTAGCGCTCGCGGAAGTAGTCGCTCCAGTTGGCGTCGAAGCCGCAGTTGGCCGGACGTAGCGGCTCGACCGGCACGTCGCGTTCGCTCATCAGCGGAACCCACGCCGCATCCGAGCCAAGGCGCGGCCAGCTTGCGCCGCCGAGCGCGAACACCACGGCGTCGGCACTCACCTGCTGCTCGCCCGATGGCGTCATGAAGCGCAGCGTGGGACGCGCGCCGGCCACGGTATCCGCGACATCGTCGCTGCTCCATCCCACCCACTTGTGCCGCATGTGAAAGCGCACGCCGGCCTCTTTCAGACGATGCAGCCAGGCGCGCAGCATCGGCGCCGCTTTCATGTCGGTGGGAAACACGCGGCCCGAACTGCCCACAAAAGTTTCGACGCCGAGCTCCTGCAGCCATGTGCGCAGCGCGTCCGGGCCGAACGCCGCGAGTAGCGGGGCGATCTGCGGCTGCCTCGCGCCGTAGCGCCCGAGGAACGGCTCGAGCGGCTCCGAGTGCGTGATGTTCATGCCGCCTTTGCCCGCCATCAGGAATTTGCGCCCGACCGACGGCATCGCGTCGTACACGTCGACGCGCACGCCGCCGAGCGCCAGGGCCTCGGCGGCCATCAGCCCGGCGGGGCCGCCGCCGACTACGGCGACACAAACGGATTCAGGCAAGGTGGGCATGCTGTGCATTCGGGTGAGGGGCGAGGCGGTGGGCACGAAGGTGTGAAAAAAGCGGGGTGCGCGGCCAGCTTGCCACGGCTGGCGACGCAAAGCCCGCTATTTTCACACTGCGTGCTGCCCGGGGGCAAACGCGGCACGCGGCCGCACGACTGCCCCGCGACGACCAACTCAAGTCATGCCCGGCATTGGACGCTATCCTGCGACGTACCTGCAACGTGCCTGGTTCTTCAACCCGCACAACGAATCAAACCGGCGAGTGCACCGTCTCCGGCTCGTTGCGTCCGTCCGGGCTGGTCGGCAAGGGCTCGATCTTGCCCACAATCACGAGATAGCTGAACGCCCCCAGAAAGCAGAATCCGCCCGCGACGATCAGCGGAATCGTGAACGAGCCCTTGGTCAGCGCGACCATCACGCCGGTGAAGGTGGTGATGACGATGCCTGCCAGGTTCGACGCGAAGTTCTGGATCCCGCTGATCGACGCGACGTGGTGCGGAGTGGGGGCGACGTCGGCGGGCAGCGACCAGATGCTCGCCGCGGCGAACGCGAGGCTGCCGTAAGCGATGCCGAAGCACGCGAGCATCAGGTACACGTCCGACGTAAAGGCCGACAGGGTAATCACCGACGACATCAGCATCCCGCCCACCATGCAGGTCTTGCGCGACGCGGTGAGGCTCCAGCCGCGCCGGTACAGCGCATCGGAGACGAACCCGCCGAGCCAGCCGCCGGGAATCGAGATCAACGCCGGAATCATCCCGAGCGTGCCGAGCGATTTGAGCGAGAAGCCGCGCGTCTGCACCAGATAGCTCGGAAACCAGGTGATGAAGAAGTAGATCACGAAGTTCAGGCAGAAGAAGCCGAGCATCATGCCCCACAGCGTGCGGTGGCGAAACAGCGACGCCCAGCTCGCGTGCGGCTCGCCGGCGGGTGCCTGGCGTGGCGGCACGATATCTTCGGGGCCGGTCATGTCGCCGTGGGCGGGGCTGCGGTAGATCGCCAGCCAGCCGACAATCCACACCGCGCCGAGCAGGCCGGTGACAATGAACGACGCCTTCCACCCCGCGCTGCTGATGATCAACGCAACGACCGGAATCGACAGCGCCGAGCCGACCCGCGAGCCGCTATCGAAGATGCTGGTGGCGATGGCCCGCTGCGCCGGCTTGAACCACTGCGCGACCAGTTTCGCGCACGACGGATAGGCGCCGGCCTCGCCGATGCCGAGCATCAGACGGCAGCCGAACATCGCGCCGACGCTCGTCGTGACGGCCGTGGCGGCCGTGAACAGCGACCACCAGCCCACCGCCAGCGGCAGCGCAATGCGGGCGCCGACCCGGTCGATAAACCAGCCGAACGGCATTTGCATGAACGCATAGGTCCAGAAGAAACCGCTCAGGATGAGGCCCATTTCTGCCGGTCCGATACCGAGCGCCTTTTCGATCTGCGGTGCGGCGACCGCGAGATTGGCCCGGTCGACGTAGTTGACGGCAATGGCCAGAAAGCACAGAAAAATCACGACCCAACGCATTTTTCTCATGACAACGTCTCCTCCGTGGGCGGCATCCGGGGTGGGGATGGCGCGGTCCGCTTCGATGCCGGGCGGGTGGGGGTGGATCGGACCTGTGCGTCGCGCTCTAGCGGCGAGACTGTTTTGTGTGCGTACTGATATCGGCCTGACCCGTTGCCGATAATAGGAGGGCGCCGCTCACCTGGTCAAGCCGGTTTGCGGATACACCAGAGGGAAGTGTCTGCGGGGAAATGCGGCTCAAATGCCACTCAAATGCCGCTCACGGCCGCAGCGCTGCTGCGCATACGGCCGTATAGGGCGGGGCGGTTCACCGGTTCATCGGCTCAGGACGGTCCGAACCTCAGCCCGGATACTCTTCGTCGACCTTGAGTCCGGCGAGCTTGAAAATCACCCGCAGCGTTTGCGGCTTGATATCGCGCCGCGACGCGAGCGTGGTCATCACGAAATCGAGCACTTTCGCGTATTTGAGCATCGTCAGACAGGTTTCGAGGTCGACGCTGCCGTCGCGCATCAACTCGGCGAGACGCAGCATCTCCACGGAGATGTCACGCGCCATTTCCAGTTCGAGCTGCTGTTTTTCTGTCCACGCAGGTGTTGCCATCAGCTTGGTCAACAGTTCCTGGAATTTCTGTTCGGCGTTGCCGTTGGGTATCGTATCCATTGCCGCCTCAATTATTCTGAGCGCGCTTCCGGTTGAGATCGCGGCGCACTGCAGGTTACGTAACGTTCGCACCCGTGTTCCGGGTCCGACCTCCCCACACGCATGCGGTTCGCCTGAACAGGCCGGCGGCCGGCTGCGTGTCTTTGTTCTTCATGCGGCCTGCCGAGGGGCTTCGGGCTGCATGCTTCGCTTGCTGCGCGTCTCGCGTCGTGTTTTGCCTACGTTCCGCACCCTTTTCAGAGCAGGAAGTGTTCCAGGAAAAACGCGCTTCGCGCATCGTTGGCGGCAATCAATCGGTGGGTGTGCCGCGCTTTGGGTAAACTGGCAGCAACTTTTCTCTTTTTCCGTCGCCTGTCGCACGTTCGCCGTGCAATCGATGGCGGTCCGTACGATGTCCAGCAAAACTCACGAAATTCGCCCCAACCAATCCGTCGAACTGCTGAAGGAACTGCATATCCTGACGCGCGACGGCAAAATGAATCAGGACAGCCGCCGCAAGCTGAAGCAGGTCTATCACCTGTTCCAGTTCATCGAGCCGCTGCTGAAAGATCTGAAAGAAACCCAGGGTGACCTGACCCTCGTCGATCACGGCGCGGGCAAGTCATACCTTGGTTTTATCCTGTATGACCTGTTTTTCAAGGAGCAACAGGATAATTCGCACATCTACGGCATCGAGACGCGCGAAGAACTGGTGACGAGTTCCGAGGCGCTGGCGGCCCGGCTCGGCTTCAAGGGGATGTCGTTTCTGAATCTGTCGGTGGCGGAGTCGATTGGCTCGGAGCGCCTGCCGGCCACGATCGATATCGTCACGGCGCTGCACGCATGCAATACCGCGACGGACGACGCGATTCGCTTCGCCTTGCAGAAACACGCGAAGTACATTGTGGTGGTGCCCTGCTGTCAGGCCGAAGTCGCCGGCGTGCTGCGTCAGAACAAGGGCAAGTCGCTCGGCAACGCGCTGACGGAAATCTGGCGCCATCCCCTGCACACGCGGGAATTCGGCAGCCAGATCACCAACGTGCTGCGCTGTCTGCAGCTCGAGGCGCATGGCTATCAGGTGAGCGTGACCGAACTGGTGGGCTGGGAGCATTCGATGAAGAACGAACTCATCATTGCCCAGTACAAGGACTTGCCGCGCCGCCGCCCGTCGGAGCGGCTCAATGAGGTGATGGAGACGCTCGGGCTGGCGGAGCTGCGCGAGCGGTTTTTCGTCGAGGCTTGAGGCGGCCTGACGAAGACTGAGGACGGTTGAGGGGGTCTTAGGGGCCTGGCGAAGCCTCAGGAGGCCTGAAGATATTCGAGGCGGCAAGGCAAGGCGAGGTGAGGTGGACCCTGTTCGCCGCCTGGAACGCGGCCGCTTACTCGTCGGCGGGCTCGTTCATCCACTTTTCCCAGCCGGCCAGTCCCAACCGCCGCAGCGTTTCCTGATTGCGTTCGTAGATGTCCGCGGCGTCGGGAAACGCCTCTACCGCGCGCTCGATGCTCGCCTCCCGCAGCAGGTGCAGGATCGGATACGGGGCCCGGTTCGTGTAGTTCTCGATATCGTCCGCCTCGCTGCCTTCGAACTGGTATTGCGGATGAAAACTCGCGATCTGCAGTTCGCCTTCGAGGCGCAATTGCCTGAGCATCCGCTCCGCAAAAAACAGACAGTCGTTGTATTCGATGAAGTCGGCGAGTGCGTGCGGGAGAATCAGCAGCGTGGTATCCACTTCGGCTGGATCGGCCTGCGCGAGCGCTTGCAACTCGGCTTCGAGATCCATCAGGATGCCTTCCAGATCGGTTGCTTCGCTGATCGCGTAGCGGATCTGGTTCTTCACGTGCACGGCCTTGGCGAACGGACACAGGTTCAGGCCGATGACCGCGCGGGTCAGCCAGTGGCGAGTCGCGGCAAGGATGGTGGCGGGGGAGTCGGTGGACGGCGGCATGGTGGGGCAACGTGCTTGAAAACGCCATTTTACCGGCGCCGCTCATTGCAACCCGCCGCCCCGGGTTGACGAGCTAGTTCGCGCCCGCTGTCTTTGAACAGGCCGCGGCGATCAACTGCGCCGCCACGCGCGGTGCGGCCAGAATCGGCCCGCAGCCCGGTCCATAAGTCTGGCTCGCGGCATACACGCCTTCGATCAGCAGCCCGAGCCCGTTGGCCAGCGCCACGGGGTCGTCGGCGCCGGCTTCGGTGGCCAGCGCGGTGATGCGCGCCATCAGACGCGCCTTGTTGCCGGCGACAAAGCGCCGTGCGGCATGGGAGGCGTCCGGAAATTCGACGGCGACGTTCACAAACGGGCACCCGCGATAGCCTTCGTTCGACGCCCGCACGGCCAGGTCGTCGAAGTACTGCACAAGCTGTCTGGCCGGCTCGCCCGGATGCTTCGCGACGCTCGCTTCGACATAGCCGAAAAACTGCGTGTCCTTGCGCTCCAGGTAAGCGAGCACCAGGTCGTCCTTCGACGAAAACTGGCGGTACAGGCTCATCTTGTTGACGCCGGCCCGCTCGACCACCGCATCGACACCCACCGCCCGCACCCCTTCCTCATAAAACAGCTCGCCCGCGGCCTGCAGCAGATGCTCTTGCGCCTGCGGCCCGGCGGTCTGGGTGCGGGCACGGCGGGTTGCCCTGGCCGGCGTAGCGGTTTCACGCTCTGACATGGTGGTCGCACACTGGGTTGTTGATGCCTTGACATGTTACCGAGCGGTAACTAAGATCGCAACACCATTGTGACTGATCTGTCACAAGTCCTTTACGAAAGCAGTAACAATAGGCGAGGCAGCGGCGTCAGGAAGACGGCGCGCCAACTGGAGATCCGATGAACTGGGCAGCGAGAATGATTGGTGGGCGCTTCCACTACGGTTGGCTGACCGTGGCGGTGGTGTTTCTGGTGTTGCTGGCCGCGGCGGGCACGCGCGCGACGCCCAGCGTGATGATGGTGCCGCTCGAGCATCAGTTCGGCTGGAGCCGGGCGACGATCTCGCTTGCGATTTCGGTGAATATCGCGCTGTACGGCCTGATGGGACCGTTTGCGGCGGCGGCGATGCAGCGCTTCGGCGTACGCCCGACGGTGCTGATCGCGCTCGCGACGATGGCGGCCGGCGTGGCGCTGTCGTCGCTGATGACGCATCCGTGGCAGATGATCCTGATCTGGGGCGTGATGGTCGGCGGTTCGACGGGTGTCGCGGCGCTGTCGCTGTCGGCGACGGTCGTGAACCGCTGGTTCACCACGCATCGCGGGTTGGTAATGGGTATCCTCACAGCCAGTTCGGCGACCGGTCAGCTGGTGTTCCTGCCCCTGCTCGCGGCGATTGCCGAGCATCACGGCTGGCGTCCGGTGGTCTGGGTGGTCGCCGGCGCGGCGGCGATCGTGTTGCCGCTGGTCGCGTTCCTGCTGCCCGAGCGCCCCGCCGACCTGACGCTGCGCCCGTTCGGCGAACCGGCCGACGCGCCGCTCAACACCCAGGTCACGAAACAGAACCCGCTGGCAATCGCCTTCGGCACGCTGGGAATGGCTAGCAAGACGCGCGATTTCTGGCTGCTGTTTTTCAGCTTCTTCATTTGCGGCGCGAGCACGAACGGCTATGTCGGCACGCATCTGATCGCCATGTGCAGCGACCACGGCTTGACCGAAGTGCAGGGCGCGTCGCTGCTGGCCGCCATGGGCATCTTCGATCTGTTCGGCACGACGCTGTCGGGCTGGCTGTCGGACCGCTTCAACAGCCGCGTGCTGCTGTTCTGGTACTACGGTCTGCGCGGCCTCTCGCTCATGTATCTGCCGCACGCGTTCGGCATCGACTTCTTCGGCCTGCCGATCTTCGCGGTGTTCTACGGTCTCGACTGGATCGCCACCGTCCCGCCTACCGTGCGTCTTGCGACCGATGTCTACGGCAAGGAAGCGGCGCCGGTCGTGTTCGGCTGGGTGGTGGCGGGACACCAGCTCGGCGCGGCCTTCGCGGCGCTCGGCGCCGGCATGCTGCGCGCGAGCCTCGGTACTTACACGGTGGCGTCGATGATCTCGGGTGGCCTGTGCCTCGTCGCATCGGTGATCGTGCTGCGTATCAACCGCGGCGAGCGTCCGGTTGTACCGCAGCCGGTGTAGGACGCGTGTGGGGCGCTAGGGGCCGCCGGGCATTGGCGGCTCGGCTCGCGCCCTACGCAGCGCTCGAATGCGCTTTATCAGTCCGTTCTGAAGCACGCGTCGGAAAGGCCGGTTATGCTATGTGACCCCGGGCAGCCGCCCGTCGATCATGAATTTCGACTGAGAGAAACGCATGGCCAACAAACCCGCCCCAACCGCAGTTCCCATTCATGAACTGATTGCAGGCCGCTGGAGCCCGCGCGCGTATTCGAGCGAGCCGGTCAGCCGCGAGCATCTGCATGCGGTTCTTGAAGCGGCCCGCTGGGCGCCTTCGTCGTACAACTCGCAGCCGTGGCGTTTCGTCGTGTTCGATCGCAGCACTGACGAAGTCTCGTTCAAGCGCGCCTTCGCCACCCTGGTGCCGTTCAATCAGGGCTGGAATGCACCGGCGCCGGTGCTGATCGCCGTCACCACGCACACGCTCACCAGCAAAGGTGAAGTGAACCGCTGCGCCGCCTACGATGCAGGTGCGGCGGCGATGTCGCTGGTGCTGCAAGCCCACGCCCTAGGCCTCGCGGCCCACCAGATGAGCGGCTTCGACGTCCCGGCATTCCGCAAAGCGTTTGCGATCCCCGACGATGTCGAAGTGATCGCGATGATTTCGCTTGGCCATTTCGGCGAAGTCGAGAAGCTCGACCCGGTGCTGCGCGAGCGCGAGAAGTCGGTGCGAACGCGCTTCCCGCTGGGCGAAATCGCTTATAACGGCGTGTGGAAGAAGGCATTCTGAGAGGTTGGCCGGCATGGCCCCGCTAAGCCGGTTTTAACGGCGTAGCCGGTCAGATGAGAAACGCGTGGTCCATCGGGCCGCGCGTTTTTTTATTTACTCGTCATCCGCCAGCGCGGATAACGGAGTGGCGACGCTCTCGAGCGATTTGCGCTCCGCATCGACGCCCCAGATCGCGGCTACCACCGCCGCGCCAACCATCAGCGCCGAGCCGACCAGATAGCCCGTAAAGACCGCGCTGCGCTGATGCGTATCGATCAGTCGTCCGAAGAATGCCGGCCCGGCAATGCCGCCGAGCGCGGTGCCGAACGCGTAGAACACCGCAATCGCCAGGGCGCGGATCTCCAGGGGGAACGATTCGCTCACCGTCAGATAGGCGGAACTGGCCGCTGCCGACGCGAAGAAGAAAATCACCATCCACGCGATGGTTTGCGTGGTGACGGTGAGCAGATTCTGTTCGAACAGGTAGCCGCTGATGGTGAGCAAAATGCCGGACAGCGCGTACGTGGTCGCGATCATCGCGCGGCGGCCGATCACGTCGAAGAGGCGTCCCAATACCAGCGGCCCGAGAAAATTGCCGAGTGCGAACGGCAGCAAATACCAGCCAATATGATCGCCCGGCACATGATAAAAATCCGTCAGCACCAGCGCGTAGGTGAAGAAGATCGCGTTGTAGAAGAACGCCTGCGCGGTCATCATCGACAGACCGACCAGCGCGCGACGCCGATGTAGCGTGAAGATCGCGTGGAACACTTCGCCGAGCGGCGTGTGGTCGCGCGTGCGCAAGCGCAGACGGCTAAGCGGCTCATCCGCCAACCGATTCCCCGCCCGGCGAAAGCGCGTTTCGATCTGCTCGACGATCGTTGTGGCTTCGCGCGCCTCGTTGTGCGTGAGCAGCCAGCGCGGGCTTTCGGGCACCCACGCGCGCATCGGCAGGATGGCGAGCGCCAGTACCGCGCCGATAAAGAAGCACGCGCGCCAGCCCCAGTCGGCGGGCAGCAGGTGCGGGTCGAGCAGCACCAGCGAACCGGCCGCGCCAATTGCAGCGCCCACCCAGAAGGTCCCGTTGATGCCGAGGTCGGTCCAGCCGCGCACGCGCGCCGGCGTGAATTCCTGGATCGTCGAGTTGATCGCCGTATACTCGCCGCCAATACCCGCCCCCGTGAGGAAGCGAAACAGCAGGAAGCTCGCCAGATTCCACGACAGCGCCGTGGCTGCGGTGGCGGCCAGATAGAGCGTCAGCGTGATGAAGAACAGCTTGCGGCGGCCGAGGCGATCGGTGAGCCAGCCGAAGCCGAGCGCGCCGAGCACGGCGCCGGCGATATAGGCGCTGCCGGTCAGGCCGACGTCGCTATTGGTAAAGTGCAGCGTCGGGCTGGCCTTCAGGGCGCTCGCCACCGCACCGGCCAGCGTGACCTCCAGCCCGTCGAGCAGCCACGTCACCCCGAGGGCGACTACGATCAGCGAATGAAACTGGCCCCACGGCAAGCGGTCGAGCCGCGAGGGCAGATCGGTTTCGATCACGGTGCTGCGTTTTTCCTGCATCGTTGCGATGGGCGGCTCGCTCATTGCGACAAGTCTCCTCATGGCGGGAAATTTGAATGGCGTATCCTGTGGAAATGAGCAATTTCCGTTCCCCCGACTTAGTTGATGCTCGCCGCGCTTTCGTGATACAAAGCCCGTCCCCTTTCTGTCCGCGCCAGCCGTGAGCGGCGATTTCCTGCCATGACCTATTGCGCGATTGACTTCGGCACCTCGAATTCGGCAGTTGCCGTGCCTGACGGCACAGCGCTACGGCTTGCGCCGGTCGAAGGTGCATACACCACGCTGCCCACCGCCGTCTTCTTCAATACCGACGAGAACACTACCGGCTATGGCCGCGCGGCGCTCGAAGCGTATATCGACGGCTTCGACGGCCGGCTGATGCGCTCGATGAAGAGCATCCTCGGCTCGCCGCTGGCGGAAAACTCGACCGACCTCGGCGACGGCTCGGCCATCAAGTACACCGACGTGATCGCGATTTTCGTCGATCACCTGAAGCGTTCCGCCGAAGCCAGCGCCGGCAGTCCGATCAGCCGCGCGGTGCTGGGCCGCCCGGTATTCTTCGTTGACGATGATCCACGCGCCGACCAGCTTGCGCAACAGCAACTGGAAGCTGCCGCGCGTTCGGTGGGTCTGAAGGAGATTCACTTCCAGTACGAGCCGATTGCCGCAGCGTTCGACTACGAGTCGCATCTGACGGAGGAAGGGCTGGTGCTGGTGGCCGACATCGGCGGCGGCACGTCGGACTTCTCGCTGGTGCGAGTCGGGCCGGAGCGCGTAAAGCGCGCCGAGCGCAAGGACGACGTGCTGGCGCATCACGGCGTGCACGTCGCCGGTACGGACTTCGACCGCCGGGTCGAGCTCGCCACCATCCTGCGGGAACTGGGCTATCAGACGCTGGATCCGGAAGGGCGCGAGATTCCGAACCGGGTCTATTTCGACCTCGCCACGTGGCACCTGATCAACACGGTCTACGCCCCCAAGCGGGTCAGCGAACTGGTGCTGATGCGGCATCTGTTTACCGAGACCCGCCACCACGACCGCCTGATGCGGGTGGTCGACCGCCGTTTGGGGCACGCGCTGGCCGCGCATGCCGAAGAGGCGAAGATCGGCGTCGCCGCGGGCGGCGAGACCATGATCGATCTGGAACTGGTGGAAGAAGATCTGCGGCTCGCCTTCGACGAGGCGCAACTGATCAAGGCGGGGCACGACGAAACGCTGCGCATCGTGCAGGCGGCGCGGGATACCGTGCAGGCGGCCGGCGTGGCGCCCCGCGACGTGGGCGCGATTTACTTCACCGGCGGTTCGACCGGCCTCGCGTTTCTTTCCGGGGCGCTGTCCGCTGCGTTTCCGGATGCGCGGCCGGTGTTCGGCGATCGCCTCGCCAGCGTCGCCACCGGCCTCGGCATTCACGCGCGGCGGCTGTTCGGTTAATCCGCAACTGCCGCTTTTCAGCCCACGCGTGTCCGCACGCGTTCGTTTTCACCAGGCATAAAAAAACCCCGCGGCGAGGCGGGGTTTTTCGCGTCCAGAAGGAAGCGCGCGCTTACACCGGCTTGATGTTAGCTGCTTGCTTGCCCTTCGGGCCCGTCTTCACTTCAAACGTAACCTTTTGGTTTTCTTGCAGCGTCTTGAAGCCTTCCGTGCGGATTTCCGAGAAATGCGCGAACAGATCTTC
>Ga0116227_10007107_pt1 | contig 22112 bp, 15 predicted proteins | sample S1TSphgellanicum_FD_89693 | JGI IMG/M metagenome (GOLD analysis project Ga0116227, IMG submission 89693) | Host-associated microbial communities from peat moss isolated from Minnesota, USA - S1T2_Fb - Sphagnum magellanicum MG | ecosystem: Host-associated > Plants > Peat moss > Unclassified...
CACCTTAGGATCCCATCCAAGAATGGGATTGTGCAAGTGAAGGCACATGAAGTGCTTAGTGTGGGTGGGACCACCATCCAATTATGCCCACGACTTGGGTTGGGCAACCCCCGAGTGATGCAAGTGAGGAAATGCCCATGGTCACACAACTTGAAGAAGCAAAAGAAATATAGACCGTGATGAGGACATCACCTTTCTTTTAGGGGGCGGAAAGGTACACAAATGTACCACATCAAGTTGTAAGTGAAATAATGGGTGTGTTTTGAAAGCACTAATTCCATTTGCTAGAACTGCCAGTTGTGCTTTAAAAACATTCATCATAATTTTTAAGCACTTGAGGTGTGCTTGGAAAGCATAATCATGCTTATTGGAACTATTAGTTGTGCTTATTGTTGTTAAGTAATAAGTGTGGTTTGGAAGCACCCATAGTGCTTCATGGAACCACTAGTTGTGTTCGGCATCAACTTGTAGTGCTTGCTGGAACTAGTAGCTATGTTGTGAAAACACACCTTGTGCTTATTAATTACTAGTTGTGCTTGGAAAGCACTTATTTGTTTGTTGCCTACATGGAGTTCTTGGGAAACATTCAATGTGTTTGCAAGTAATTTCCAATCCTTGGAAAACACCTATTGTGCTTGCATATTATTGGGGGTGCTTGGAGAATATTCATTGCACCTACAAGTTATTGGGAATGTTTGAAAAGTAGTCCTTGTAATGCTTGCAAGTTATATTGATCAATGTTTGGAAACTATTGTAGGTTACAACAAGAATGCAGGGTACTTTGAATTTTTGTGCAAATATTTGCATAAAGCCAATCGCCATGTTTTTTTTTGCATGAATAATACCTAAGGAGTGTTGCAAGAGATTATTAGTTTGGTGATCAATGTCCAAGGTACCATAATTTGTAAGGTTTTTTTCATGACATTGTTGAAAGTCATGGGGTGCTTCATTGTTTGATGAAATTCATTAAAAGTTAGTTTGGTTGCTTATCATGGTAGTATTTAATTTGATGCATGCTTGTTTTTTGACATAATCCAATTTTAAGATGGGATAGGGCCTGAGACTTCAATAAAACAGATAGAGCTTGGCTTAATAAATATTGGACATTATCTTGCAAATAGGCCAAGTTTGGGGCCCACAAGCAACAACAATGTTGGGCAATTGTCTTGCATAGGTGATAGTCATTTTACACCTCCATCATCTCCACGACAACTTGATGATGAAATTGAATTGCCTTTTAAACATCAAAACCCCAACAATCCATCGTTCAAGATGCGCAATTTTCCTACTACTTTCTAGATGGATGATGAAAACAATGAATTTCTGCTCAAAGAAAAGTGCAAGGCCAAAAACAATGAAGAATTCTCGCACAATTTTACTTCAAAATGGGTTGTGGAATCTATGTGTAAGAAGAATCTAGATCCAAAACTTAATTTTTTATTTATTATTTATAAGTGTTGGTGCAAACATTCTTGTGTCATAAATTGTGCATGTTGGATTGAAACTAAAATCAACTTCCATGATTGTTTCAAATCCAAGTACATAGTTTCCACATGTTGTACATCCGAGACCTAATGTGGTTAGAAAAACTTTAATTACTACATAGTTAAAAATAGAAACAACTTTAATGCAACAAAGGAATTTTCAAGAAGGTGTGAGAATTAATGAGGTTCAAGATGGCAATGCAAATGATGTATGTAAAAATGTTTTAATTGTAGAGGAAATACCGCCTACTCTAGCGAAAAGAATATATTCCTTTCAAAAAAGGAAATGTCCCATACTAGATAAACACCTTGCAAAGAAGGTCCATACCTAAAGCCATTTGTTCAACATTACTCATCCAATAGAACCAAAAGGTAATTGTAAACATACACATCATCCATAATTATTGAACTGAATTTTCAATGTTTGCATTATTTTATTGTAATGTGATAGTGGTCATGTTTGCATTTGAACTACTAACTGAATGTTTCATGGCTTTGCAGCTCCTAATGAAAATTAACATGAAGCTTTTGGTTCTCAAGATGATTCTCATCAATCGACTGATTTAAGCACTATGAAACCTAATGGCAAGTCAAACCAGCCATGGGCTCCCAAATCCAAACAACCTAAGAAGCATTAGGGTCTAGTAATGGACCACACAATTTGTATAAAACAATGACTAGAAAAAGGAAAGGAAGAAACAACACCAAAGTCACGTAATAACCAAAAATGGTATTATGTTTGCTAGAAAGAATGGTGAGTTGATTTTATCTTCCATTCTAAAGACTCAAGCCTTATTCAAGCTATCTTCTTGTAGATCTAAATTTTATATTGAGTTGGAATTTTATCTTGAGATGCATTTCAATCTTTTAGTCATTAACTAATAATTTCATGTAAATTTTCAATACCAAGATTATTTTTAGGAAACCAATGTTGTAATGTAATGGAAAGCTAATTGAAGATGGGGTCTTCTAGCTCGAAGTTTGTGAAATTTTCTTTGCCTGTTTTGTGAATTGGACATTTTGATTAAAGTTTAGCAAGTGGGCACTAATGAAAGTGTTTTCTAGATTTGGTAATATGTTTTTAACTTGCAGGCCTAGAATGGATGGCATTGTTGCCACTTTTGAAATTTCATTGAAGCAATGCAGGAAGTAACCATTTTTATGCATTTGTTTTTTGATAAAGTGGAGACATATTGACAATAGAAGGAACTATCATATAACTATTGTCTATACAAGAAGGCCATACATACATAATCCAATAGGGTAATCTAGGTTAGGTTATGTACAGTAGCCTTTTAGAGAAGGTCTATTGGGAATTTGTAAATTACCTATGACTAAAGTATGTGTGTTTACAAATATAGACATTCTAAATTTGTGTCTTGGATCATTAACAAATCCTTTGATTTAGCTATGTGGGATCCATCTTTAGGTTCAAATGGATCACTTCTTCAAAAACAATTCTTGAATACAGAAACATGCAATAGTTCATATGTGTGGTGGCATTTGGCCAAACAGTTACATGATTTGAATTTGCAATGACCCATGAGTTGTTTGAAGTTGTTTTGCTCCTATGTTAGAATGGGGAGGATGTAAGCCTCATGCTTAATTACATCGACTTAGTGGTTCAAGAGCTTGATGATGATGACGAATTTTCAATTTCTCTTTGGTAGTAATAATGCCTATAGTAGGGGATAAATTTAAGGTTGATTTAGAGAGTGAACTCAAGCAACTTTTCTTGTTAGAAAATTAGACCCATTTGGTCATCATTCACATAACTCATGACAACCCATCTATCATCCCATCTCAAGTGATCTCTTTATTCAACTTGATTCCTGATTGTACACCTCAAACTAATGTTGAAGGATTACATTAAGGTACTGCATTATCACAATGTAATATTCCTTTAGAATGTAATGGTAGCTGGGAGTTAGTCATATGTGAACAATTTTGCAAACATGATCTATTATTTTGAAATGTGTTTTGATTATCTCTTATAATGCTTAGATGTGGACATTCAACTTTCACATGTTTTGCTAGACATTGATCTAGTCTAGGGAGTCAATGACTATGGTTTATATCTTGTAATATGGCATAAGCTTGGAAGTTTGAAATTGTTGTTCTAGGAGGTTTGTCTCATTCATGAGCATATGGATTCTTTGTTTGTAGAACAAGTTCCAATTTTACTTTTACAAATTCACCTTCATCTCAAGAGGCTTTTGGGTGAAATTCCTTTAGGACACACAAGATGAAAAGGGCCTAGTCCTTAATGTAGTTTTGTTTTACCCAATATTTTGATCCCCATTCTAAATAATGAATCAAAAGTTATCAAAATTTTCAAAAGGACTATATATTAGACCATTACAATTCTAAATTCCATCATAATCATCCATAAATGTGTCTTTACATGGTAAAAAAGGACTAGGAAAAAAAGACAAAAAAAGGTGACGTTGTGACAAGTTTTTGGTACACCTTAAAGAATTTGGACCTTCCCACAAAAAGCACTCAAAAGTGAAGTCAATGAAAAATATGTGACCATGTTTGCCTCCAAATAGATCATTTGTGGTGCCTACAACCTCAAAATCACAATTAATCCAATAGATAGCAAAGCTGGATTGACATTTTCACTAATATTTGATCTAGGGAAAACACCTCAAAGGCTTATATTGACAACTTGTAATGAGCAAATGAAATCAAGGATTGTAATTTATGGCTTTTATTGCCACCTCCAAATACATGTAATTTGTACTTTCATCATAAAACTCCCTTTGCACAAATTTTTATAGATACTCTGGTCAAATGGGATGTTCTGTAACTAGGTACAATAGATTTTGTAGAACTTCACCACATTAGGAGTTATATATGTTGCAAGATCATTCATTTTGTAAAATAGTTGTTGTGCACATGTGGCAAGGCTAAGTTCCCCTCCACTGTTTGAAGCCTTCCCTAGTTTCAACTCACCATTCCACTTTGACATCTACAAATGGGAGTGGAACATCTCCTAGCTATTTTGCTAAAAAAATCTTGTGTGGATCCATTGATTAGAAATTCAAATCACTCATTCAAGTCATGCAAATATACTTACATTTTGATGTTTGGCATTACTACATAATGTTTTCATGGAGAGAAGTAGGAAAAACTAAGACAAATAGTCACCACTTCATGCATGCAAAAGCTTAATCCCAAGCAACAAAAAAACATAAATATGTAGGCAATATAAAGGTCAAACTCACCATGATGCATAAAATAACCACCGGTCAATTGCATTTTAGTAGATGGCGAGCAACCGTCCCTTGAACAAAATAATCCTACTCTTGCTAACTCCAACCTAATTCATAGATCTGATAGTACCCAATTACAACCACGTGATATTCAAAACTCTTGTCAAAGAAATCACCCCCTGCTTGTTTTAGAAATCCCTGATCTATTATCTAAAGAGATGAGTAAGTTACCATGGGTGCAAGGAATAATGCTACATTAGCCATGCATGACGTTATAATGAATTACATTTGGTTTGCAAGTCTTAAACACATGTACAATTGGTGTTGCCCCAAGATATGTACTACATCCTTACACACAACGTGAGAATTCCATGTAAGTCAAATTACACTCTGATCCAATTGCAAACTAAAAATCAAAGCAACATAAGTCAAAAAACTATTTGAGAAAGAAAAATGTTCAACGATTAAAATGAAAATCAAAAGAATAGAGAAATGCCAAACTCAATACTCCAAACTATTGCTTGGAAATTGTTGAATCATCTTGTATTGCATTGCATTAATGCAACAACCATTTTCCGATTAGTGATTTGTTGATGCCTATGGTTGAGGACAAGTTGGCCTAAATTACACACAAACCTTCATGAAAGAAATGCAAAAATAAACTTCAGTCACCTCTAATAACATCTCTTCAATTCAAATGATCTTTGTCGAAATATATCCTTCAATTTATTTAAATAATTAACACATGAACAAACTCATGATCCAAGAAAAAAACAAGGTCAGATATGCTTACCTTCTTTTGTGCTTGTAATATCCTTGTAACCACAATAATGGACTATAACCTATAAGTGATTTGCAGACTAGTTTCTTTTCAATGGCATTATTAAGATGCCATTCCAACAAAAATAGTTCCAAAAAAATACTTGAAATAAAGCTCTTCATACTAATTCTTTCAAATGACAAAAATAGGGCCACAAGAAAAGGATCAATCTAGTAATTAGGTGTCTTCTATTTAAGCCAAGATTACACTAATGGCATCATTGGATAGCTCATATGTTGCATAAGCCCCTTTAACCATGTAAGTGGTGGGGGGTAAAGAAATTTTGGAAGCTAGAACAAGATGGCTAAACACATATACAAGAGGCTTATCATCCTTTAAGAGGTATGTTCAACTGCCAATTTGTAACACATCATACCAATAGCCTCGTATGACATGATCACCTTGCTACCACCTATTCCCCCATCCATCTTGAAGGTCTAATTCAACAAAGTGTGGACCCTTGTCCACAAGTAGAATCCAAAATGGATCAATAATTGCCCTTAGTGATCACTAGGAATTGCAACATTATCACCTAGAACTAGATTTTCTACAATCTATTCCCCACCAATCCTAGCTTCAATTTCCTCATCAAAGTCGTACATCATCTGCCTTACCTCTGAACTATTTTTAGGTTTTAGCTTTGTCAATGTCCATTTTAGAACATGCTTCTTATTTTCACATCCCAATTCTGGACTTCCATCCAAGCATGCTATGCAAAAACAAAACAACTGCCTAAATTGGCATAATGTTGAATCCTTGCATGAAATGGACCACACTTGATGCATTTTGTGAATCTTATGCATAGTTTGACAATTGTAAGGTTTTGACCTGTCCATGTCCCCCACTTTCACCAAATGAAAGTACTTGTTGATGTGCCTTTTTAATGATGGAGTTACTACATGGAACTTATTTGCTTATGCTTGAAGGTGCACCGCAATCTCTATTGCATTTTGCAATTTCTTACCTTGGGGCTTGATTTGTTTTTTTTGTACCTCCCATTTGAGTAAAGCCCTTGCTCCATTAACCTCCCCTTTACCATGACCTGTAGCAAAAAAATTCCAAATCATTTGACACCCTTCCATTTTTCCTTGACTTGAAGCTGTGATAATAGGGTACTAGCAGGACACAAAATACCAAGCCCTAGTAGATTTAAATTGTCCAAAACACCCATTTAACCACACTATATGCCGATATGGCTTGAACCTTTTATTTTGTAAGAAATTCTAATGGAGCAGAAATGCATGTTGGACAAACAAGGTGTCATGGCTAGGATCATTAGAGACATAATAATGCATTTCTCTCAGCAACCTAGATTCTGGATTGGTTGGGTTATAATTAGGGTTCTATTTGTAAGTTATGTGCACAAGAGTGCTTATCTGGAAGTTGTATCAGTGCATGTCTTGTATCTCATTTTGTACCATCAAGGTATAGTTCTTTGAAAAATTAGCAAAAGAAATAATTGTGTTTTCAAGCACATTAGTAAGGCAATCCTTGAAGTAGACATCTTGCTACCGAGAAATGAAATTGTGGAGCACAAAAGCTTTTAGGTGAGGTTTCAAATACTTTATGAGTTCACTTGGATGGGTATTGTGGTACTCAACTCTAGAAGCCTTCCTATCCTTACCATCTTCATTTTGCCCAACAACTTTGTACCTTATGCTTTGCCAATGGATGACTTTATCTATTTGCAATTCAACTGCAAAGAACTTCAATGCATGAACTCCATACTAGTTACAGTCACCCATCAAACACTATCTAGAGTGCCACTCATCCAAAGCAGGCTTAAGACATAATATACATGTCCACAACTTTGTCAAGCCCTTATAAATCTAGAATTAAGCAATGTAATTGGTTGAATTGCTTGTAGGGTTTGATTAAGATGCATCACAAATTTTAATAGGTTTGTAGTTACAGTTGGTATGGATGCCTTCTCTTGGTGCTTTTTCATGTCATTGAATCCATTTAGAAGCTCTTTTAGCTTTATATGATATTGGCAACAACACGTATTCCAATTTTTCAACCTTCGTAAAAACCATAGTTTCAATTTTTTAAACATTGTAAGCATGACTTGAATCTCTAGAAATCTTTGTCTGAAAGCAATAAAGAATTTAAGTTGCAAATACATTATCAATGCAAATTAATTGTTGTTAGGATTATCGGTTGAACTTAGCTAAGGATTAAAACAGTCATGGAAAGACTCCATTGGTTAAGCAAGGAACCATTTGCTTTATAAGGATTATTGGTTGCTTAGCTCCAAGGATTAAACCAACTATGCAAAGGACTCCACTAGGTTAAATAAGGATCATGCAAATTATACAAGGACTATAGTAGTTGAGCAAGGAAAAATTTGTTTTTTTAGAACTGGTAGTTGTTTAACAAAGGATTAAACAAGGATTCCATTGGTTAGGCAAGGAATAATTTGCTTTGGTACTACTAATTATTGTTAAACCAAGGACTAAATAAGCTATGCAAGGACTCTAGTGGTTAAACAAGGAAGACTTTGCTTTCTTAGGATTGCTAGTTTTTTAGTCAGGGAGAAAAGCAAACATTAAGGACTCAATTATTTAATAAAGGAATCAAACAAGCACAAAGACTTGATTGTTATTTGAGGAGAACCCATGTTATCCAAGCACCCAACTGCTTTGTCCAGGAGAAGAAAAGTTATACTTAAGACTATTGAATGCTCGGGAAGCAACACAAGATTGTCAAGTGGTTAGGAAAGGAGGATTTAAAGTGACCTAAGATTGTTGACATTAGGACTAGGATTGTAACTATTCAAGATTATTTTACAAATACAAGGGATGGACTCTAAGGTGTTCATTTGATTCTAATTACCCTAGAATGAAACTTGATTTTTGAAATGAAAGGTCGACACATGCAATCCATGCTCAAAATCATAAAAATATCAAATCCGATTTTTACAACAGTAAAAAAATGTGATACAAATATTGGTTGTTCATCTTACTTGTGAAACTTGGAGAAAATGCTTAGGTTGCTCGTCAAATTGCTTGACAACAATTTGCCTCTTAACAACATCTTTTCTATTTGGAAATATCGTTATCTCTCTTGTCCACGAATCCACAATGAAATCTTTGATTGATTCTGGTAGAACATATGAACAACATGCTTGCCTTGGTTTGATCCAAAAAACATTCTGAATTGTATCTAATTGAACTCACCTACCCATTACTTTCTTGATGTTTCATCTTTCCACCCCCAACATCTTGGCAACACTTCTATTGTTGTTGACATATTGGTTAGATGCTAAAGTGTAGACTATGTCTTTGGGAACCACAAGTTCAGTTTTACGAGATCCCAACAAATGAGTTGTCAAACCAGACTTAAAGTTGCTCACAATTTCTAAGTTGTGTTTAATTGAATCCAAATCTTTGAAGTAATCAAGAATCATACAAGAGGATGGGTGATGAATTTTTCAAATGTCTCTTGTTGTAAAGCAAAATCTACGCCCTTCACTTGCTCTATGGAGAATAGTGCCATCCTCCTTAAAATTCTTGTTATTGTCTTTTGAGGTTGACCTTCATATTGTTGCAAGTTTCTATTAGGGGCTAACCTTATTACTCTTTCAAGAGTGACAACCTCTTGTACTTGAGTAGCAACAACAATAGTTTTTTGAGCTATGCACTTCCTAACACGTTCTTGAGTATCATTTTTGTTTTTTGAACATACCAAGTTTCAAGCTCAAATTGTCGTCTTCGTACATATTCAACTTCAGCCCCTTGTTTGCTTGGACTTGTTTCGCTTAATGAAGGTTCCATGAAAACACCAAGTTGGACCTTGAAATCAAGGACCCATACTTTGTAATCAAAATTCAAGAAACATGAAAATATACAATTCAAAGCAACAACTATGGAAGGCATGGGTTATTCATTGATAGGATTGAATTGAAGAACCCATTCATTCCTAAGAATCAAGTAACATGATATTACAAAGTTTCCCATGTGGCATTGATAGTTAATCCTTGTTGGAACACTTGAGGTATTCCATCAAGATTTTACTTAAAACTCATTAAAATCAACACAATACAACATACCTTTTCAATTGCACTGCCAACAATTTTTTCCCATGTCCTTTAGATTGCTTTGATAAAATGATAACCAAAAAGAAAAATCTTGCAAATGTCAAAAATAAGTGTCAAAAAAGTTCCATTTACATAAGCATAATCTAAACCTTTTTAATGAAAATATAATTGGATGTTCCACTATTTTAAATTTTGAAAGCAAGGACTCATTTGTCTTTAACATTCAAACAACACTACATTTAGAATTTCAATTGCACCATTTGTTGATTTCGCAAAATTCCAAAAGGAATGTTAAAATGGTTTATATTTCTTTGTAAAGGTTTTTCAAACCAAGATATAATTGGTTCTTCCACTCTTTTGAATGCTTGGATGCCAAAAACAAAATATAAAACATGCAAATAGGTTTTCCATTAATGATGAGATTGAAACTGAGGAGTAATTTCTTACTAGGCTTAAAGCAACATGATCCTAAACTTTTCAATTATGTTATAAGTTCCAACTTTATGCCATTTCCCTTACACTAGCCTTATGCAATAATAACCACAAGTTGCAATCCTACAAATAATGAATAAAATGTTATATATTGTTATATCAAGGTTTTTTAATGAAGATATTGGCTATTATGATTAGATGCAAAAAATGATGGACAAAATATGTAAATTATTTGGACTTTCATTGTGTAGATACAAACCATAAACCCAAATCAATAGTTATTGCCTCCAATGCTTTCAAATTTCAATGTTCCCCATGGACTTTCATTTTGCAAGTTCAAACCACAAACCCAAATCCCACAACCATGAAAAAAATGCAATCCTAATTGTACCATTTTGATGATTAGTCCAGTGGTCCTTAGTGGCATTCTTCATATCGAGCTCCCCATGGCCAAATCTTGGTGTTATAGATTGACTGCTCTAGCTTCTAATAAAGGAAGCTATAATATTAATATCAATGTTGATGGACCTTAACCTAATCACATGAAAAGAAATAAAATATATATCTAGAAGGTTGATGGACCTTAACCTATACTCACATGAAAAGAAAAAATTGTGTGAATCTAGAAGATTAATGCACCTTAACCTAATCACATGGAAAACAAAAACATTCCAGATATGCAAGCTTGATGTTTTGACCTAAGATCATATGAAAAAAAATTCCAAATTTGTAAAAGAAACTTGGTAATAGACTTGTGTGCACTTGTGATGGACATAACAATTATGTGGATTATTTCATTGGGTAGGCTCAAAATTCCACAAACCCATATCCAACAACAGAACAAAAATGTAGGACTCCAATTGCATCATTTTAGTGTTTAGTCCAGTGGTCTTTGGTGGCATTATTCGTATCAAGATCCCCATGGCTAAATCTTGCTATTGTAGATTGATTGTTCTAGCTTTTGATAAAGGAAGCTACAACCCCATCTTAGCCATGTTTAGATTCTAACATTTGAAAGAGTGTATCAAAATCAAACAACTCCCAACATTCAAGACACATTGCTTTCAAAGCTTAAGCTAATGTTAGAATTTTCATGGACACCAATCAATCAACAAGCCTAGTGCAATATTGATGGACCTTAACCTAATCACATGGAAAACAAAAACATTCCAAATCTACAAATGTGATGTCTTAGCCTAGATTCACATGAAAAAAAACACTATAGATCTACAAGAAAAACTTGGTAATAGACTTGTATTGTGCACCTTGCTTTGTTGAAGCTTGAATACATGTTTAAAGACCACCCCTAACCAATCATGGAAAACTCTATGTAGTTAATTCCTTTGGAAAGCTCATCCAAGGTGCCATTGATAAATACTCATCGCCATCACAATCACCATTATTAATTTCATCTTTGATATGAAACCTTGTTATCACAAGGAAATACCATATTAATGCACTAACCTTAAACCTCTTAGAACTACATGGCTATTGACATTCTAAAGTGTTCAATCTCTTCAAGCATCGATGTGCTTTTATAGAACTTAGATGGTCTAGCAAGTTCTCGCCTATGTAATTTGTAAGTGCCCATCCTTAACAAAAAGCTCAAGTCCGTTTCCCTATTTTCATCAAAGTCCATTTTCCCAACGCCTTCAAACTTCAAACGTCCTAACATCATCATGACTTCTGCTTCTACACTTTTGGAATACTATCTTCAACGATGTAAGAAGAAAAGTTCAAAGCCCGTTTGCCGTTTTTGCTTCCATTTGTGAGGAGCTTGAAGCTTAAACATTCTGCTATTACAATGAAGATTCGTCAATGGGCAATGGTGAGTGGAAGTTTTTGCTAAACCTTATTCCCTAGAATTGACGATTGTGATATTTTACTTTACCTTTTAATTTTCATGGACCGTTGATCTTATGATGGATGTTGATTTCGGTTCATGAACAATTTGTGAATCATTATTCATTCAACTTTTTCACCTTTGATCCAAAATATGGCATATTAACCATTCAAAGCATTAGTTACAATGTTTAATGAGTCCTTTTTGGGATTTTTATCATCCACATTTTTAATTGATTTTTTCCCAGGTGCCATTATGACAAACTTTCAACATGTGTCAAAAATAAATTCAGATATTTAATAATAGGTTTTTTTTAACCCAAAATCCTTTAAAACTAAACACTTGGTTACATTTGCTGTGGTAAATGTTACCATGACTGCACTAGGCAACAATCTTTGGCATTCATTATTACAAATCATGGTTTTCTCATTAGGTTTTTTAGTCAAAAAATACTAAAAATTGACCATTGTTAAAAATACCATCCTGTCAATTCAGACATGTTCATTTAGACCTACCAACATGATTATGTAATCGGTTTGGACCTTGTTGTTTTGATTAACAAAATGACTAATAGAATGATTAACTATTTTACTAGATTAGATTTATACCTAAATTAAAATTATTTATGGATTATTATTTAAAAAATTAATAGGTAGGTAGTAAATAGGTCTAGGTAGGTCAAAAAAATGCATTTAGATATGTAGGTGTTAGTTTAGCCTAGCCTATTTAACCTAACCTAACCTAACCTCACTTCACCTCACTACTTTAATTTGACCTACTTACCTTAGCCCTTTAAACATGCACATAAGTTGTAAGTATAAGGAATTTAACTTCAAACCTTCACAATAATAAACTAAATTTTTACCAAATGGACCACACCATCAAAAGTATTCAACCTTTGTCAAATTTTTTATGTCACACATTTATTTCACATCATTAAACATAATGGTTAAACATATATGACCATTATTGGTTAAACCTAATGATTGAATCAAATTGTTACATTTAGTGGTTAAACTTAGTTAATAAACTTAAGGGCAAAACTTTGGTTAAATTTAATGATTAAATGTAATCACTAAACATAATGACTGAATTTTAGCTAAACATAGTGGTTAAACTTTGATTAAACTTAATGGTTAAATTTAGGGGCTAAACATAATGACTAAACCTTAGCTAAACATAGTGGCTAAACTTGGTGGTTAAATATAATGGTTAAAAAAAAATGGTTAAACCTAGTGATTAAATTTAAGCTAAACGTAGTGGTTAAATTTAATGGTTAAACATAATGATAAAATTTTGATTAAAAATAATGATTAAACTTAGGCTAAACCTAGTGGGTAAATATAGTGGTTCAACCTAGGCTATGCCTTTTGGTTAAACTTAATGGTCAAATTGAATAGTTCAACTTAGGTTAAACATAGTGCCAAATCTAATGGTTAAACATAATGATTACAATTAATGTTTAAATTTAATGGCTAAACTTTGGGTAAATTTAATGGTTAAATCTAATGATTAAACATAATGGTTACACTTAGTGCTTACAATTAATGGTTAAACTTAAGTATTTAAGTGGGTGGATTGGTAGGTAGGTAGGTAGGTGAAAAGATATAGGTAGATAAATAGCTAGGTAGATAAGTAAGTAATAGGTAGGTGGGTGGGTGGATGGGTAATAGATAACTGAGTAATTAACTAAATAAATAAATGGGTGAGTAGGTAAAAGTTAAAGGTAACAAACCATGTTGCATTTGATTAAAAATCAGTGACCATCTTGATTAAATGATTCACTTGATTAAAGAACATTGACCATTTTGATTAAAGATCATTGATCATTTTAATTAGATGTTCCATTTGACTGAAGACCATTGGCCATTTTGACTAAGGTTGTAGAATTTAACTGTACGTATTTAATCAAATGAACCACTATAGTCAAGTTAATTGGTCAAAAAAAAAAAGTGTCATTCAAGCCCCTAGCCTTTAATCAAAATATACATGTCCATTAGTAAAAAATGACAAATTAATCAATTTAAACTTCTTAAAAAACCATGATTTGTAATGGTGATTGTAAGATTATGTGCCAAATCCTCAAGTTCAGATAGTGACCCAAATTGTTATTAATATTTTAGGGCCCATGGTTAAACAATGTGTGTTGAAGCAAAATAAAGGATATTGGTTGTTTCTGAATGCTTTTATTGTTTCCATATCACTTGTATGTTAATTTTGAACAATTGCTTAGTAATTGGCTCTAATGAAAATCAAGATTTTGATGGAAAGCTTCAACTCTTTTGACAAAACATGCAAAACCAAGTGGTACAAGTCTTAAACCCTTTCCTTTCATTTATGCATTTTATCCAAAAGGCCAATATGTTGTGCATGATGTTAGACCTTTGGTACAAGGGTTTGGGGTTGGTCATTTAGTTTGTTGGCAAGGAAAAAAATTGCAAATTGTAGGTGAATATGACCATTAGTTATGGCTTCCATTCTTTATTTTTGCATATAACTTTTAAAACCTAAGTGGTGTAAGTGTTGAAATTCTAATTCTACATCCCAAAGTTTTAGAACCACAAGTTTATATGATCACATGGAGACTAATGAGATGTCATCCTCAATAGTGAAAGAATAATTAAATCATTTCAAAGTGAAGAAGGTCATGGAAGAGGAGGCCAAAACTCCACTTTAATGGTGGAAGGCGCATGAAGCGCAAATTTTCATACATAGTTGGTTTTGTAACTTGACAAATTTTAGGGATTGTTGGTTCCCAAATTAAGGTATAAAAAGTTTTGACTATTGCAAGTATTTGCATAAGCCTTTAGCATTCTCAATTAGGCATAAAGAATCTAGAAATGCTTATAAACATTTACAAAAATTGGTCAAATGATGTTTGTGTTGGTAACTTGGGGTCCATGGGATCAATTCATGGAAATAGAAGAAGCCTTAATGGAGAAAAATAAGGATGTGATCGAGAAAATTGGGTTACTTGAGTTGAAGGAAAGTGGTCATGGGCTTTAGGTAATTTTTTAAGTTTCATGTATTGTTTCAATTTTTTGTTTTTGTTTTTCATTGGACTATGTTTAGTTAACATTAGTGGGCTAAAATTCTTTTTGTTGTTCGATGTTTGATCTTAACCTTGCCAAAATGGAGCAACCTATGGAATGAGATAGCTACCATGAAATTTTACTTGAAGAGTTTATGTAACTTTCAAATTGTTGGGTTCTAGGTTTTAGGTGACAAGAGGCCTTTTTGAGAATGATGGATGGATATTAATTCATGAAACCGTAAAACATAGAACCAAATGGTATTAAAAAAGATTAAATTGTTGATCTTTAATAGACCTAAACATAGTGCAATTTAGACTTTAAATTTAAGAGATAAAAAGTGGGTTAGTTTATATTTGAGTTGACAATGTCAAACTTTTGTAAACATCTTTCATTTTTGGAATAAACATTTAATTTTTTTCATTGTTGATTTTGATTTTTTGCATTTTTCTGATTTTCTGCATTAATTTGGTCTTTCTTGATTATTTTCTTGATTTTTTGGGATTATTTTTCTGATTTTTTTGACTTTTTAAAGAAACATTTCTGTATTATGTTCCAAGTTTTCCAGATTTTTTCTGTGATTCTTTATCTTATGAAATAATTTAGATGGATTTTCTGATTTTTAAAATTTTGAAGTTGGAACTGGAGGTTACCGAAAACCTTAGGTTCTAGACCCAGAACCGCTCTTAAAATAAAAAACTGGAATTGGAACCAAGTCCTAGTTTTTGACATAAAGAAGGACCGAAACCGAACTAGAACCGGTCAGTCCTTTGAAAATTTTAGGAACCAGATTCAAGGATTCCTCCAAGAACTGGGGAACAGGTGAACACTCGTAAATTCCTTCAATGAAAAGGGGTATGGCAACCATTACACTCAAAATTTGCAGTTCCTTTTGAGGCAAAATTGCCAGATCGGTGGGGCTATGGAACAGTTCTCTGTACTTGTCACAAACTCACCACACAGTTGGGCTTACATAATAGAGTTATCAGTAAAGTACAAGGGGTGCGTCAGACTCTGGCCTTGCCATTTACATTAAAAAGTATCTTAAGGGAAATGAAAAATTAAGCATACCCAAATATTTCACCATGCAAAAATATAATCTTCAAAAAATCCTCTAAAAGTAACCAAAATCCTTCAAGATATTATAACTCTATAACTAATCTCAACTTTCAACACAAGCCAAAATATCATCTTTCAAAAATCCTCATATAAAAATAGACTTATTACATAGGAGCCAAAATCCCATAAGCTACTATACTCTATAATGAATCTAAACACGATATGCTTGCCTTGGTAGGCAAAGCCAACAAACTCAGTGTACGAAGCCCAGCTTTGCCAAAGCTGCTGCAGAATCACAAGTCAGGATGAAAACAGCATACAGGAAAAAAGAGGACATCAAACTGGTTTTCTCACCTGCATCTGTCCTAACAAGAGCAGTGATTATTATTTTTGGAGAATTTTTGCCACATGGCAAAACAAAAAAAATTGAAAATTTGACATTTGGTGAATTTGAGGAAAAATACTGCAACTTTTGGAAAAATCACCAAACTTTGGAAACCACAAAACTGAAAAGAAAAAAGCCCTGAACAAGGAATTGCCTTTACCTGTGCCTTCATATTCTTCATTTAAATCAAGTACTGTCAGAATATAATCCTGAAAATCTTGTAAACCATATCCAGCTTCACTCACAGCTTTATGCACCACTCAAATTGGGGATGAAATAGAGATTACAGAGTCAAACTAGGGCTCAAAGAATGGGTGACTTTAAGGGCTAATTTACTGTAGCAGTGTTTTCTTGTGTGTGTAGCCACTTCCTTTGACAAACTCCCCAAATCTTGTTAACATGTGTGCAACCGTGTGACTACCTCCTTTGACAAACTCATATCCTGTAACACTGTTTGTGTGTGTTTCGGCCACCCACCGTTCCAAAGTGTCCTACCCACTAGTACAAGTGTTTTTGGCTGCTAGCTGCTGAGGGACAGAGTCTGCTAGACCTACCCAAACTTGTGTACTATTCCCATAAGAAACTGAGCTGCATTTAACTTGTTGGACCTGGACTTGTATTACCACCACCATTTTTGTTGATATATCTGTACAGAGATCTAATTCCATTAGATTTTAATTTCTGTAACTCATGCTGGTTCTCACTAGGAAAATCACTGCATATCCAAGTTACAAGTGAGATCCAAGACGTGCAGGGTCTCATTGGGTGAGAACCAACCCTTGAGACCTTGCCTTTTTATTTGAATCTAAAAAAAACCCTACCCTGATAGGGTATTTTAATAGAGCAAGGTACAATTCTTAGCTAGGTATTCTAGGTTTTCAAAATAAAAGAATTATAGGGTTTCAGGTTTCAGGCGGCATCTTCACAGTTGTGGAAAGTTGAGAGTTGAAGATTTTTCTCAACTCTTTTTCACTCTTCAAAAACACCATAAAAAGTTTAGGCCCCATTTTTATTAGTTAATTTGTTTTGTGTGTTAAAGCTTTGTGACTTTGTAAGTTGAGTTATTATTATTATTATTATTGGCTTGTTTAGCTTTCTTGCATTGTTACTTGGGGTTTTTTTTTATAATGTTGTTGTTCATTCTTTTTTCATTGTTGCTTGAGCCTTTTGCATTATTGTTTGGGTCTTCTTGCATTGCTGCTTGCTCCTCTTGTGTTGATCTTGTTCTTTTTGCATTGTTGTTAATGTTTTCTTACATTGCTACTTGCTCCTTTTGCATTGTTGTTTAGTTTTTTTGTGTTGTTATTTATTCCTTTTGTTGCTGGGGGTTCCTCTTATTGTGCTATTTGGTTCTTCTTAGTGTTACTTGATTCCTCTTGCTACTATTTGATTTCTTTTGTTGTTGCTTAGCTTTTATTCTTGTTATGTTGGTTGGTTCCACTTGTAGTTGACTCCTCTTGTTATGTTATTCGAGTCCTCTTGCTATTACTCAAGACTCTTTTTGTTGTTACTTTTTTTTTTTCTTGTTGGTACTTGGTTCCTTTTGTTGCGTTGTTTGGTTTTTTAAAAAAAAAAAATTATTTTGTTGAAAATAGTTGAACTTTTGATAATTGACTTATGAGAATTTCCTTTGAAAACCAACTAGTTTTAAACTTGTGAGAATTGACACTTAAATAATTAGTTTATTTTTTTAAAAAAATGATGATACTTTCACTAGTTTTTTTTATGGATTTTTTTTTTAAAGAACTAATTTGATTCTCAAAATGTTATGTGAGAACTAGAATCAATGATTCTCACAAAAAAATGAAAGTCACCCAACATTACTTAAAACCCTATTTCATCCCACATTTGAGTGCATGGTTGAAATGAACAAAATTGAATATTGTTTAATGAAACTAGATTTGAATTTTGAACATTTATAAAATCTTGTTTTGGGAAGGCTTGATGTAACAAGAAAATGAGCTACAACTAAATTGCAAGGAAAGCAAATACAAAACTTAATGTGAAACTCCATTAAGGACCAATTAAGGTGAAAACAATAGTTTCGTCCACTATTTCCCCTTGTGTACTACTTTCATCCTAATTTTTCAATTCATCTATAGTTTTGGCAAATGTGGGCTTAGTACTTCTAGTTCAAAATACATTGTAGATATTTCTAATTGTATGAATTATTGATTAAATATCCAATTGAAATAATTTGTAAGGTATGTATTAAGGTGAAATCAAGGGTGGGAACCGTTGCTAGTTGACTATTGAATTTTGAATTGTTTATCAATTTGGTTATTAACCTATCAATTGATTAACTCATAATTGATTAATAACCTAACCACCTAATCATTTGCGGTCATTTTTTTTGTATTAGAAAACTATGTTAGTAAAAATATAAGGTTTCATATATTGGTTGTTAGGTAAAAATTATAATTCAACTAGTTTTATAATAGGGTTATGTTTGTACTCAAAATTCAAATATAATTGATATAGGGTATGCATTAATAATAGGTATTAGAAAAAAATTAGAAAAAATATAACATATTTACAAGATATTTATAATAGGCTATTAATTGTTATAAATAGGTTCAATTAGTAGGATGGAAAGGGTGTAATTTAAAATAAAAGAGATAATGCAAATGAGGTGGTACTTATTTGGTTAGGACAAGGAAATGATAAAAACTTGTATGTAGCAACTTGATAGTTCACTCGGGTCGCAATGTGCAAGTTTACTTTGATTCTTGAACTTAGTAAAATTATTTTTTGGGTATATTTTTCCCATGGAAATAAACCAAATATTTATTGTTTGTAATGATTTTGTTGGTGCCATACACGATCTTGATCATTTGAGATGTGATTTGGTATTGAAATTTTTGTTGATGTGTTTTAAAACTCAATTTCAACATTTTAAGAATCATGCTTAATTACCTTATTTCTTTTGTCATTCCTCACACCTTGAATTAAAATTAAAAAATCCAAACAAATATAGAATGTTGAAATTTAATGCAAACATAAAATTTAAATTTAGTTTAAGATAATCTAAACATATGGATATTACAAGATTAAATAATAATATGACGAGAAAATATAGAGTTCCTTTGTATAATTCTCCCCAACAATACCCTCTTTGATGTACGTAGTTACAAAAACTAAACAAAAACATAGTGATTGTAGGCTTGGTATTGAATTTTAAAATTTTAATAATCTACTTGGATGACTTGGTTATCATTCAAATCAGTTATCACTCCTAAACACTAAACATTCTTATGATAGAAAATAAAAAAAACACATTGAAAAAAAATTAATTGAAAGAAACCATATGGCAAATGTATAACCAATATGGAAACCAATAATTATGAACTAATTATTTGAAAACTTAGACTATGTATAACTGATGGTAATTTAAAATATTGATAATGTAACCAATGCCCAAATTCTTGATATTGATAATGATAACCTAACCTGCACCTAATATTTAAGAAAGAAACCTACCAGGCGGTTATGAATACAAATAACTTCACCATACATAACACATAGCTACTGAACATTCTAAACCTTGATTTTGTTAATAACCGCCAGTTCCAGGTTTTATAAGATTTTTAAAGAACTGGTGGGTTTCATGAAAGAACCAGCAAAGATCCAGCGTTCAAGGTAGGTTCTTTGATTGGTTTTTTCAAATTTAACTGTGGTTAACGGTAAGAACTGGTTCAATGATGGTTTGAGAAATCTTTGATCACAGCTCCCATAGACCCAACCCAACCCACCCAAGCCATAGTTTTTCTTGTGTGCGGAATATTGCCAAGATGTGCGGAAATTTGAAAAAAAAGAAAAGAAATGTGTCTCAATACTCTCTTTTTCTGAAAAGAAATCGTCAAATTTTGAAAAAATAATCATAATTTTTTTGGCCACATTTTGACTCTGATTTTAGTTTTGTAGCATTTTGTAAACAGTTTTTTTTTGCTATTTACATAAGTAAAAGAGAAACTGCTGTCATTAGATCAGGTTATTTCTGTAACTCCAAAAACCAGCCTACCTACCTACCTACGTGTAGCCCAAAACCAATTTTTTTCCAGTTGCTAGCTTTGTACCACGAATAAAATGTGACCACCTCTATCAACTACATGCCTACACTCACAATTTTTAAATTAAAAAAAAATAAATTGTATACTTGAAACATGTTCTGAAAACAAGAATTGCATGCCTAATTTCATCCCCACCCCATCCCCAAATTATTATTCAAAGAAATTCTTATGTTATTATAAACAACCCTAATTTTTTTCCTCAAACTAGCATGTCTAACCCTAGTCAGAGAAAATTAATTATTAGTAATTTTAAATTAAAAATAAGAATTTAAAAATGAGGAATTGGAACCTGAATAAAACGGGTTTTGGGATCCATTCTAGTGAAAATTGGAACAGACCAACATGTTTTTTACCATGGTAACATGGTGTAGCTGCTGGTTGACCTAAGGCTCCATGGGTCTCCTCTCAAGCAGCAGTTCTTTTTTAATTGAAAATTTTATATAAAATTTCCCACCTAAGAGACAAAAGAAAAAGCCAGTGCAAAGGATTCATTTTTTTGAAAAAATGGCTCAAAGTTGTCAGATTTCAAGGGAAAAAATGGTAAAATTGCCAGATTTAGACAGTAGGTTCTGGTATGTCACCCAGATATACAGGATTCACAATTGTTTCTACTTGCGTCTCTCACCTGTAGCCAAATTTGGCTAAGTCCTCTTGTGGACGATAGCCAGACAACCTACCTCAGAAAATAGAGAAAAACACCCACCCACCCTGCTCTCCAAGTCTCCAGCTTGGGTTGACGTGCCAACAAGAGAGAAGAGAGAGAGACACACACACACATACACACACAAACACACACACATCAATGCTTCACCTTTCAAGTTCCCAAAACACTCAACAATTAGGGCAAGGAGTAGCTAGTAGTTTTGACTTGTAGTCACCTTGGACTCTTGTTGTCTGGTATTACAACAATTAAAAATTGATGAATTCAGAGTCCGCACACTTTGTCCTGAAAAGACATGGATCTGCATTTACTTCAATTGTCGCACAAAAGTGCCCACAATTAAAACTTACTTGCTATTCAGTACCAACCAAAATAATTGCGACTGTACCCGGATCATAGTACACAGCAAATAGAGAGAAGCGAAGAAGTGTGAGACGTACGTAGCAGTACTCCACGCACTGTAATTCAGTGTACCTTTCCTGTACATTCTTTATTATTTTTCCTCCTGCTCCTGCTGCATCACCCTGGCCCCAAACCAAAACAGAAGGGTTTGTAAGTAAGTTGAGTAGCTTTTTAACTTGACTGGTGGCTGGTGCTGGATTTCAAAGACTTCGTGAGATCAAAGTGGGTGTTAAGACTTCAAGTTGAGTAACTTTTCAACTTGAGTGGTGGCTGGTGCTGGATTTCAAAGACTTCAGCGAGATCAAAGTGGGTGTTATGACTTCAAGTCCTGCCGATTTGACCCATCCAGTGTGTGTGCTCTACAACTAGTTAGGTCAAATTAATTCCCCACATGAAACGCCCCCAATAGTAGGTAATAAGAAAAGGGTATTAACCAAACATGACTGGGCAGTGGGAAGTATTTATTGGGTGGTTGCTCGGTTTGGCCGGTTACAATTGTCGGTTTCAGTTCCCATTACCTGGAATCGAATTGGAACTGATTTTTGGAATCGGAACAAGAATTGGGTATAAAACCAGATCCGGTTCTGGAACTGGAACCTGGACCTGTTCTAGAACCAGAACCAAAACTGGAACCAGAATTTTTGAAAAGAAAAATTGAGGAGCGGGG
>Ga0116227_10007108_pt1 | contig 22110 bp, 20 predicted proteins | sample S1TSphgellanicum_FD_89693 | JGI IMG/M metagenome (GOLD analysis project Ga0116227, IMG submission 89693) | Host-associated microbial communities from peat moss isolated from Minnesota, USA - S1T2_Fb - Sphagnum magellanicum MG | ecosystem: Host-associated > Plants > Peat moss > Unclassified...
GGGGGGAGGGTGAGAGTGGGTGGGAGAGGGGGATGGAGGGTGGTGGGAGGATGAGATGGTTGGGTTGTTGGGGGGGGGGGGGGGTGTATGCAGTCCTTTTGTACATGTCGCATTCAAGACCTTTTAATATTTCCCCCCAACTTCCTACCTCCTATGACCTATTTACCAACATAATAATTTATTTACCTACTTTAATTACCTACCTCCTTCCCACGTACCATCCAACAAACCTACATATTTAATTACTTACCTTCTATTTCCCACCTACCATTTACCAACTTACTTACTTACCTCCTACAACCTACTTACCTACCTATCTACTTAGCAATTTATTTACTTATGTAATTGTCTACCTCTTACTTTGCACATACCATTTTATATACCTACCTAAATCTACCCACCTACCTCATATTTCCTACAACTTACCTACCTTTTACCTACGTAATTACTTGTTACCTCTTGTTTATTACAACCTACCTTTTATGGATTACAAGCTATCAATTTACCTACCAACCATCATGCAACGTACTTACTAATTACCTAACTTTCTTATTTACTTACATAACTAATAATGTCAAATAAACAAGTTAAGTGAAAAAATTGACAAGATTTGATGACTTTGGAAAATGTAATCCATTGATAAGGACGTGGATCATCCTTGAAAAGAGGAAAGGTTCAATTCCTAATACTTATAACTTATGTACATGCTTAAAAGGTTGGGTAGGGTAAGGTAGGTTAAGTTGGGTTAGGTTAGGCTAACCACCCACTTACTTACTTGCCTTTTTACGACCTATTTAAACGTATATACTACCTACCAGCCTACACAAATAATATTTTTGGAAATAATCAAAAATAAAATAAAATAAACCAATCAAATGGTCCATTATCTACTAGTCAAGAACACCAATCAACCAATCTAACATTTTATTGATAAAAGACCACTTGGATAAGCCCAAATTGAATTGTCCAAATTGACATGATGGTCTTTTTGACACTCATCCAAATGAGGTCCTTTTTCATTGGATTCTCCTATATAAAAAAACTATTAATTGTAGTAGTGGATGCATGGCTCAATTGATTGGGATTTCCAAAGGGGCAATGATCCAAACATTTGTGGAGGAAATTAAAAGGAAGAGCCCTAAGTAGTGGTAGTTGGGATGTGCATGTCCTTGATCAATATGTACTTTGGGAGGTCCCCAAAGTCCTTGAAGGCCTAATGTAGACACACTTGCTGGTAGCGTGGCTTGAGGTTATTGAACATGTGTTGCCATGTCTTTTGCTTTATAATTAAAGCTCATAGATGAGTATTTGAGATGATCCAAAACACTACTTACATATGTCGTCAAATTATAAGACCAATCAATAAATCTATTTGCATTACACATTGTATATGCATTGTATGTGTAGGTTGCAAGACATGAGATGCACAACCATTCGAGAAGAAGGATCTATCCAAATTAAAATCAAGTCCTTATCAAGTTTACAAAGGAAATCCCACATCTATAACATGACTATTGGGACATTCCTACAATTGTTTGGTGGCTAGCAACTAGTCAAACTTTCCCCCAATTATGTTTAACTCTTGTTGAACTTAGCTACATTGTTGTTTTCATAATGACATTATATACAAGTTCTTGAAACTTGCTTATACATAGGGGGGAAACACTTATGACCATGGGTCTTTAGCCTATACACTTCTTTGGTATTGTTCATAAAACATAAAAACTTAAAACCCAATCATAAAATAATTATTACCACCCCCTCTATTTCCTTTGCCTAGAAAGAGAACCATGCATGGTTGAAAAAAGGCATTCACACATGTTTGCATAGAGCTTCAAATTATCCTTGACATTCATTCTAAAAGTTATAAGGGTTTTTGAATCTTTTGGTCACATTGTTTTAAAAAAAGTTGGCCACTTACGACTAGTGTTAAGGGTGGTAGCAACCAGTGTTGGGCACATATTGTTTTTTTGTGTTATCCAACCAAAATTATTTATCCAAATCGGATATTAAAATTTGTTTTTTCCAATTTAAATATTTGGTTGGATATCATATTTTCAAGTTTTTTTTACCAGGATATCAATCTATAAAATATATGTTGTTATTTATCAGTCGAATATCGGGTTTGAATATGAACAACTTGGATTTCACATGTTTTGTAAAAAAAATGCCATTATGACTTTAAAAAAGAAAGGAAAGTAAATATCAAAGTGAAAAAAAAAAGAATAATAAAATATTAAAAGAATTGTTTACATGTCCAAAATTTCATCTCTATCATAAGATCCTTCAAACTCCTCCAATATTCTTCTAACTCTACATTAACCTCTATGAGTTTGACCAAATTGGTGGGAAAGGAACCTACTTGAGGGTTGTTTGGCCAATTTTTGCTCACAAATATGAGTCTTTATAGGTTATTTGTTTATAAATGGCATCTCTTAAGGTTTATAAGGATATTGGCCAAAGAAAAAATCCTTTCTATCTCTATCTAAGATCCAACTATGCCCAAGGTTTGGTGGGTTAGAAAGGCAACTATAGGAAACATTGACTCATGTTTAGTGCACCAATCCAAAGGGTGCTTGATGTCCATTATATCAAGATATCTCTTGAATATATCTAGCTTTCCCCTTACTAACTATTTGGAAGGCCCACTTGTCTCAAAGGTCATTTCAAAAATGTAAAGGTTAGAGTTTTTATCACTTGCTTTTTCTACCATAGATTAAGAAGTATTTTTTTCATCATTAGTCACATACTAGCATGCTTTAAAAAATGTATGTCCAATGCAATTTCCTTAGTAACATTCCTCAAGTCTTAATGTTTCACAATTCACAACTAATTTTAAAGCAATAGTCATACTATTAAGATTAGATCCTTCATCCTGAACAGAAGTTATAATCTTTTTTCTCAAACCATATGTATCGAAGAATTTAATCAAATTTTTAGCAAGAACTTGCCTAGTTGTTTCACTAACTTCAAAAAGTCTGATAGTGACATGTTTGGGTTGCTAATCAATTCTTTAAAAACTAACAACCAAAGAAAAAATCATGTGCCCTTTTGGACATCTAGAAATCAAAGCTTGTTGTTATGGTTGTACAATCATTTAGTAAAGGTAAAACATATTTTTGCTTAGTTGTTTTTACCAAACTTAGTAGAACATCATTTGAAGAGTTTTTTTGAGGTGGAAATTACATTCAAGGACCTAAATGCATACAAAGCTTCTTCAGCCATACACTTTCAACAAACTGTATTGGTAAGTTATTTTTAACAACCAATAGACCAAAATCCTCCAAAAATTGTTGTTGTTCAACATCGTTTTGTTTATAAAGGTTTTTGGCAACAAAGAAATTAGATATTGATGACCCAAATATGCTTGGACATTTTTTCAGTAGTTGTCTCTCCACATTTCCTTTCAAAAAATTATTGACCACATCTTCAAATTTTTTGTATAAAACAACATGATTTACATCCACATGATTTTTAGGCAAGTTATTCCATTTGTTTTGTAATAAGATATTAAACCTTTCCTTGACTTTGTTTTTTTATTACATATTTCAATAAGTTTAGGATAACAAAAAAAACATCTCATCAGTTGATGACGTTTGTTATCTATTTCTTTATTATCATTCACATAATAAAAAGACCAACATAATGCATTTATGTCGTGGCCTCTCCATTCTTTCCTTTGATTCATTAGCTTTTCCAATTGTAATTTTGATATTTTTGTTTCATTTTCTGGGACAACATTTTTTTGGGTTTGTATGCTAGGATTTTTCCATTAGGTTTGTTTCAATTTTTGCTTCATTCATGAATACTTCACATGGTATGTTTTCCATTCCACTTTCTTTTTTTCACAATGTTTTGCAAAAATAAGGAGAGAAACCTAAACAAAAGTAAGGTTTACAAAAGGTTTGAAAAAAATTTCTAAAAATTTAAAGTGTGCATGCAAACTTTTACAAAAAACATGAGCACTCACTTTTCATTCTTCTCATACCAAAAAATGACTATGATAAGCCAAAAGTAAAATAGAAAAAAGATCCTTTGCAATGTGAAGAGTGAAATTTCAAAAATTTATGTGGTCTTGCAATTTGCAAAAAATAATAATTAAATAAATAAATGAAAAAGAAATTGAAAAACAAGAGGGGGAAAAAAAAAACAACAAAAGAAATTTCAAATTCAAAAAAAAAGTTATTAAAAAAAAATTGAAACAAAGCTAAAACAAAAAAACAAAAAAAACAAAAAAAAAGATTACATCATTATGTATGGAACATTTTCACATGGGAGGTCTAGAAACTGCACAAAATAGGTGCATTTGTTAAATAATCTCCGATCAACAAATTGGGTTTCCAATTCAACAAGATAAATTAGAAGCTTTGATAAAAATGAAATTAGTCAAACTTAATAAATTCATTCTAAACATCAAATTCATTAATATTAAATGGGAAGTAGCATTTAACAATCTTTTAATATCACCTTCATAAATGACTTGGGATGGATATTTTATTTTTCCCTTTCCAAGTACTTCTTTGGAATGTATAAACATTTTTTTTTCCTTCTATTTTTTTTTTCAAATCAATAAAACATATTTTGCCTTTCAATTTAGATTTCTTTTAGAATTAATGAAGAGTTGACTTGTCTTTCCAAAAACAACTTGAACCTTTAAATCATTATGATTGTTGTTAAGTCAAGTTCTTGAAAGGATATCTCAAGATGGAATGTGACTTGACAAATGTTCTCAAATCTGAACATTCTTAGCCAAAAATTTAAATATGTGTGATATTATGATTTGGGAATGACATAAGCTTGATTAACTGCCAAAAACACACCCAACCAACACCAAGGAAGGATAACAAAAAATAAAAAACCATAAACATCAACAATAAATAACAAAATAATAACAACAATAACAAAGGTGTTGAAAAAACACATTGAAAACATCAAGAATACTAGGTTAAACATGCCATTTTACTTTTTTGAACAATAGGAAGCACCAATAGATTGAAGGTTGATTGCATTGGATACAATGTTGGAAGATTGCAAGAAATACATTAAAAACATTGCAAGCACTAGGGTTGAAACAAAATAAATAAATAAATTCAAATCAAGTGTCGTTGGGAAGCATGGTAGGAAAGACACTGGGGATGTTGGAAGAGCCAAAATCACAACAAGGGGTGCCCAAAAAGACATTATGGTGCAAAAAATATTAATGTTTTAGTAAATGAAAAGTAAATCTCATATTCTAAAATTAATGAAAGTGAAAATGATTTTATGAACAATCTATATGATCATGTTTTACCAATGTTTGATAATTAATTAATTTTAGAATAATTTATTTAAGCAAATTTAAAATATATTAATATTTTGACCTAATGTCAATTTATCGTCAGTGGTGGCGAGAAGCAGCGCAAAGCCCAAGTACATATCTGGTTTGCTGCTAATTATTTTGGTTTGATGTTTTGATTGCAGAAGAGAAGGTAGAGGAGGAGGAATCGAAAGTGCAAGCAGACAGAAGTTTGCCAGATTCGAGACAGATTTTGTTTCTCTCCGACAACTGAGGTTGTGTGTGTGTAATGCTCATTATTCACATGGGTGAAAAATCTCAAAATCGAGTGAGCCCCACCACTCTTCACCGAACTCCTTTATTGGGTTGTCCTCTTCTTCTTCCTTTGTAGCAGAGCGGCAAATCCACTTGTTTGCATATGAGAAAAGAAAGAGCCAGAAGAAGAAGAAGAAGAAGAAGAAAGCAAACAAGGAAGGAAGAAGAAGGACAAGCAGCAGGAGGAGGGGGACGAAGCGGATGAAAAGAAGAAGGAAATAGCAGAAGAAGAAGAAGAAGAAGAAGAAGAAGCTTATAATCGATCTCTTACTTTGCCTTCGGCTGAAGTTTTTTGCCACAAACCATATGTGGGGGTACCTTACCTTGAGAGCAAGGTACTGCGACTTTCAGATCTCTCTCTCTCTCTCTTTGTCTGTGGGGTTTGGATTTTTTTACTGTTGTTGTGGAAGTTTTAAAGACGAGTTGCTTAAGCTTGAAGGAAAGAATCTAGTTTGAAGATTAGACTTGTGTTTGAAGGCAAGAAAATCTAAGAATACCCAATACAGCTCTTGAATCTGAAAATGAATTTCGGGAATCCCACGGCATGATGCTGCAGATGGGGTGCTTGCTGCTTCTTGACGATTCGTAATGATGATGATGCTTGTATGCAATCTGTTGTTGTGGAGACAATGAAAGTGGGATTGTCACTCGAGGATTTTGTGTGTCTCTCGTCAGCATTATGATGATGATGCTCTTCTGTTTCTAGAGTTTTGCATTTCCCAACGATCATGAACAAGAGATATCCACAGCTTCCAAAAACAGAGTTGATGCATGCATGCATCCATGCTTGCCTTTGTTAGTCTGATGATCATCTCATCAGCTTCTTCTAGGTTTGTGAGCAACAACAAAGTTTCAAGCAGTAGTAGTTTCTTCAACTCTCTGCTCCTTGTGCATCCTCAGGTAAACTTGTTGAAACAGCAAGTGACAAAAGAAGGAGAGAGAGAGAGAGAGAAGAGAAGAACCCATTTCTTTGTGTTTCTTTGAGGTCTATTGGAATTGTGGGTGCTTGCTCTCTCTCTCTCTCCTTTCTTTGTGTGGACAATTCAATGGCAAGTTTTGTTTTGATGATGGAAAGATGAGAAGATTTTGGTTGGAGTGCAGGTGCTGCTGCACTGGCAACCATGGAGGACACTCTGGTTGCACTTGTACTACCAGTGCTGGTAGCACTGGATTATGTGATAACACTCATCATGGGCTGTTTCCATGCTGAGGGTGTGAGAACAACACCTCCAGGCTATGAGGATCCAACCGTTCTTGCTGAAGAAACAGCATGTATGTATGTTAGTCCCCCCCATCTCTTCTCTCTTCTCTCTACCCACCCACCAATCTTGTTCCAAATGCTCCTCTCTGTAAGAAGCCATAGTTTTTTGCTTTCTGATGAACTTGGTGTAACATTGCATCTCTCCTCCAAAAAGATTTGGCAAATATCCTCTTTCTCTGAAGAAATCTTCCCTACTAAAATTTGCAGATTTTGTGGAGTCTGAGTTCTTGAGGAGTCTGATTCATTGCAAAGCTTCTCCCTTGAAATACTGTCCACACTTCACACATTTTGGGGGGAGTCTTTGAGATTTAGGGGAGTTTGAGGATTTGGGTAGTAGGTTTTTCATTGCAATGCCTGTTATGGGCTTTGGGGTGTTGTTTGCCAGTCAGTGTGAGTGAGGTAGAGGCGCTATATGAGCTTTTCCAGAAAATCAGCAGCTCAGTCATTGATGATGGCCTCATTCATAAGGTTGGGATTTTGACTCTTCTCTGCAACAAACTACTGTCTCCTCCTCCACCTCTTATTTTCTTTGAACACAAAAACAGTTTGTGGTCAAAAGAATCAAATAAGAAGTATGAGAAATGCTGGGTGAATTTCACATGACCAGTTGCACTAGCATCTGTAGATTGATTGCATTGCAAATGTGGATAAACAATCCATTGGCTCTACTAAATACAAAGCTCTGGACACAATGGAGGGTTTAAGACACAGAGCATCAAGCTCTGGACAAAATGGAGGATATGTTTCCTCTTTTCACTGTAAGTCTTGAGACAGGAAATTGTGCCCCATCTATTGCAGGTTTTTTGCTCAGTTTGGAGGTTTCTCAGGTTTGAGGGGTGCAAACCTTGTAACATTTTGTCAGGTTCTCTGCAGGAAGAGTTTCAGTTGGCACTATTCAGAAACAGGAAAAGGGAGAACCTTTTTGCTGATCGGGTAACACCTCTCTCTCTCTCTCGCTCTGTGCCACTGATGTGGTTGGTTGGTTGGGTCACAAATGGAGATTTGTCAGCAGGTGTAGAGAAACTATTTGGAAGATGGGGATGAGACTTCACATACTTCAGAATTTTTCTTTGGGATTCATTTTTGTGGCTGCTGCCTTGCTGTTGTGGCAGGTTTTCCAACTCTTTGATGTGAAGCAAAATGGGGTGATTGAGTTTGGGGAGTTTGTACGGTCACTCAGTGTGTTCCACCCATGTGCACAGGATGAAGATAAAATGGAGTGTGAGACCATCACCACCACCACTTCCCCTGCTGCTTCTATTTCTGCCTCATTCTTGCTCATGCATGATCTTAGCCCACAAGGCCCAGGGGAAAAAATCAAAATTACTTCAGGATACCTGAAATTGCTTTCCGATGGTTCAGGATTGGGTTGCTCAGTTGTGGTCTTTTCTGTATTCATTATTGCAGTTGCGTTTAAGTTATATGACTTGCATCAGACAGGCTACATTGAACGTGAGGAGGTATTTATGATCCATAGATGTACCCTTGGCTCTACCCGCAACTTTGTTTTCTTTTTCTGTTCTTTCTTTATGCCCATGCAAGAGAAAAAAATCAAGGTCGTGGTTCAATTAGGAGATGTGAGGACTTGCGGTCTTGCTTCTGATCTTAGCCTTTATACCTGTCTGCTGCTGAACCTGGAAAGTGTTTGCTTGCTGTGTACCCTTGCCATCTGCCACCATTTTCTGATAAGCAATCTTATTAGTATAACACAACTACAAAATTTAGGACCTTCCACTTTGTGAGGACCCAAGGTCCCAAGGTCTCCTTGATAGGCTATGGATCTGTATGGTAGATGCCCTGGATTTTGAGGATTCCTTGCTATGAGAACAAAATAGCAACAGCCACCGTGAGGTTATTGTGAGAGGCAAGAGTAGAGGGAGAGAGTTTTCAACAAAGATGCATCAACAGGTGGATGGTGACAGACTTAAGGGGATGGTTAGGTGTACAGGTGAAAGAGATGCTCCATGCTCTGTTGTCTGAATCAGACATGAATTTATCAGAAGATGTTATTGAGACCATACTGGATAAGGTGTGTAGAATATTCTTCCTTGTAAGCCTGAGCTAACACACTTTTAACCTCATGCATTTGATTGAGCAGAGATTTGTTCACCCCAGTGGTATCAGTACCATTTTGACCAACCATAAGAGATGATAAGAATTCTTTTCTTTTAACAATCCATGGGATGCTTATGAAATGGGTGATATAGGAAATGACCAAATGCATGTTGCTTGGGTTGGGAAAAATCACAGACCTTTGCAGAAGCCAACACAAAGGAATCTGGGCGGATTGACAAGGAGGAATGGTGCAATTTGGTGAAGTGTAATCCATCACTACTGAGAAATATGACATTACCGTATCTTCTGTAAGCACCTTCTGACACACACTGACTTATAGTGTATATGAGCTCTAAACCTGTGAAAATCTGTTTCTATGTAGTGTACTCTAAAACTGTGAACCTTGGATGCTTTTGGTTGAGATTCAGTTTGAGCCATCCTACTGTATGTACTCTACTGAAACTCTTTGTTTTTTGCACTACTTCAGGGACATTACAATGTCATTTCCTAGCTTTCTCTCACATCCAGATTTGGAGGATTCAAGCTAGCCTAAGAATGTTACGATTTATGATCCCGATTTTTTTTTCTGGGGGGGCTTTTAGTTGCCGATCTCTTTTGCCAGAAGAAAACTCTTCTTTTGTCATTAGGAAATGGTAATCAGGACATTTTTGTGTAAAGCCTTTCTGTCTGTCATGTGAAGAGTTTAGGTTCTTCTCTAGGGGGAATGATGGGTACAATAAGTGGAAGATGTGTTTTGCATAATAGGCAACATTGTGTCGGCAGGATTACATTGAGAAAGATGCATAGGCAACATCATCAGGTGGTGTGTACTGTGTACACTAAGGAGACTCTATTGCAAAATTTGTTGACAAAAAATGTATACTGAATCAGAAAACTCAAGTTTCATGTGTTGAAAGGTGCATTGTAATTACAATGATTGTCATGGTGTCAAATTGTGGATAATTGTTTCTCCACATCTGAGACATGCATCTGGATGTTACCAGTACTAGGAAGAATCCGTCTTGTCCTTCGGTGAAGAAATGGCTCTCAAACCATAGCCTCCTCCTCCACAATGAAACTGTTACTGGACAACTGTTTGATTGCAACTATGTTTTGAGTACACACCCCAGGTTAGTGCAACTACAAAACATGCAATCTCTGCATGATATGACAAGTGAGACCAATGTTTGGCAATATCAAGATTGATAGAGCTGGAATCAATGGGTAGTTTATTGAAGTGGTTCTCTTTCAATCTTCTGCACATTTTGTATCATTCTCAAGCTTGAAAACAGTATGGACTTCCAATCTGAAGGTACCAGAGAAAATCTTGCTCTACCCTGATGTTTTTCTCCCACCAATTGACTGCTAATGTAATTGCAACCACTCCATTCTCTCCAGCTCCAGCTCCCTTCTTGTCCAGTCCCATGTCAAACCCAGACTGGTAGCAGAATCCACCAAGACTGCAGATTATGTTTTGCTAATGCTGCCATATGGCCTTTCTTCAAGTTCATTTCCTTGACCAAATTCATTATGCTCACAGGAAATTCAAGACAGAGAGAGAGGAGAGATCTCATGGCCAGCTACTACTACAGTCAGATCTCCCTTTGACAAGCCTTCACTTTTGTTTTGGTTTTGCTAGACTCTTGATGTGATTCAATGTTGCATGGTTTTATGAAATAGATTTTACTAAGGCAGCTTTAACAATTCCTTCTAATCACACAACCCTCTAGTATCAGGCTTTAAAGAGTGAAGATCATAATTGGTGTTCAGATTCCCTCAGTTGGCAATAACCATGATGATCTGACTGAGTTTACTGATCTGAGAGGCACAGAAAAATAGTTTGTTTGAGAGCTGGCTTACTACTATGAGGAAAAGATCAACACTGATGCTCCTGTAGAAATGATAGAAAGAATGAGCCTGAACATCACAGAAAGATGGCAGCTACTACCACTGTTGGGTAGACTTGGGTAGTCTTGAAGATCTGGAAGAACACAATCATCCCCATTGAAGTAGACACGATGTGGCAATGCCCAGCCATTATTGAATTTGAAAGCTTTTGTCTTCTGGAACAGAAGCTCAGACTGGACATTTCCACTGGGGCCAGCTGCCATGAGCATATCATTGAAGTATTTTATACCCCAGAAAACAGCTGAATCATCTGCAGCATTCACAAAGAAGCAGCCGCACAACACATCAGCAAGTGACAGTCAGTGACTCCTCCCTACCCCCCAACCTCCAAATTTCAGTTTCTCTTCTGCATTTGTGTCTTCTGTCATATTCTGTCCTCTTGTGTTTTTCTGTTATGTGTGCAGTAGTAGTACCTGACGCTATCTCACTCACTCATCTCCCCAATATTATTTCAAACACAGGAATGGGAGAAGAGGTCTGTCTTCTTCTATGCCCTCTCTCAATTGCAATCAGGTTGTTGCTGATGATGATGATGGTCATAGTAGAAGTCCACAAAGATGAAGATACAGGACAACAAAAACAACACCACAAGCAGTGGCATGGATCTGTATGAATTCTGCATTTGTCTTGCCATGAACAGCTTACAGACATGTCCAGAATGAAGAAAAGGGAGGACGATTGATGATCATGAGGAAAGAAGGGTACTTCGGAAGCTTGCATATGGACTTAAGGCTTTGTAGTTGAAACTGAAAGCTTGGGTGAAGTTACTGAAATTTGGGTGTTGCAGAACCAAAGTCCATTGTGTGAAGTTCCTGGAGAAATCCCTGTTGGTGATGGTGATCTTCACCCGCCAATATTGCCTATAGTTTGTCTTCACATGCCAGTGGATTTTCACAGGGCACATGTCCCGTGTGCAGTAGAGAGTATCAGGCTGCTGCTGGTTGTTCACACCCATGCTGCTGCTGCTGCTGCTTAGGTTTGGCAAATCAGAGTATCGTGTGTTCCTGAGCCAACAACAAAATACATGGAGTACACACAACCAAAGAAAAGAAATGAAAAGGAAAAGAAAAGAAAAACAACAGAAGAAAAACAAGCTGTGTTGCATATCAGTCAAAGTCTCTTGAAGCAGCAAGCACAACAAACAATGTGAAGTCAGAGCTGATGAATGTCTGCAGCAGTTCATGAACTGTAGGCAGGATTGATCAGCTTAATGGGTTTTTGAGATTTGAGGAGTTTGGGGTGAAAGAACAAGACTTACGGATCCAGACAGGTCTGCAAGTTTGAATCCTCCAGAAGGTAAGGAGAAGAAGAAGAAGAAGAAGAAGACGATGCTGCTGCTGATGATGATGATGAATTGGTGGAGGAGCATGCGCATGCGCATTCCACACATGGGACAATCTCGGTGTCGTAGAAGGTCGAGAGCGATACACAACAACTGGGTGCCTTGTGCGCCAGATACTGAGAATAAGTGCATGTCACATTCCATGTCACTGCAGCAGCCAGACACGAAGAAACACAACAGATGGGTTTGCGATTTCCGATTTCCTTGCGAAAAAAAAGAAAAACCCACCCATCAAAGACACCCAGCCCAAAAGAGAGAAGAAGAAATTGAGTAGATAAGGAGAGAGAGAGGAAGAAGAAATTTGGTGGTCAAGGAGGGAGAAGAAGAAGAAGCTACGCACTGAAAGCTTGAGTGCGGCGACGTCCGTCTTTGGTCAAGAACAAACTGGGCGCGACTTTGACAGCGGGTCCGCAAGTGTACCCGGGTCCAGGAGTTTTGAGAGCGAAGTTCTTGGGCAGTTTGACAGTGGTATTGGTGTTGCCGGATCTGCCGACGGTGATCTGGAAAGCGGCGACGGCGTTGGCGGGATCCTGTGCAAAAGAGGCGAGAACTCCGCCGCGACAGCAGTTGGAGACTTGTTGGTTGTAAGGGACTCCCGGTAAGAGATCCACGATGCTCGGATTGCGAGCGCAGCTGTGTGGTGTATCGCTGTGGAACTGCGAACAATCTCCTTGCGTCATCGCTTCTGCTCCCAGCATTGTCCAGATCACTTCCTTGGATGCCCATGTCCAGCTTAGAATCCACCCAGGAAGCTCGATGTGCCGATATTGTTGCCAGTTGAACAACGTCACGCTTGCCTGCACACACACGCACACAAATCCATCTCCAAACAAGAAAGATGCATGCATGCATGCAGATGATGATCTTCTTCTTAGAATCCGTGACTGCTTCTGTTTCTGCTTCTGCTGTGTGTGTGTGTGAGAGAGAGAGAGAGAGAGAGAGAGAGAGCCGGACAGACAATCCATCGAGCCGGCAGATCAAATGGAGAAATGTTTAACTGCAGATCTGTCTGTGGGTTTTGGGGCTTGTGGGGATTGTTGCTGCAAGAAGAAGAAGAAGAAGAAGAAGAAGGCAACAAACAACGTACAATGTAGCCGTCGCTCGCCCATGTCATCACATCCCATTTGATTGTGATGTTTGCATTCGGATCCAGAGAATCAAATGCGACGACTGCGATGGAAACACAACAAAAGAGATTGTATCAGAATGGAGAGAGAGAGAGAGAGAGAGAGAGAGAGAGAGAGAGAGAGATAAAAAGGGTGTGCAATGGAGAATGTGCAAAATTGGATCAGAATGCATGCAGAGAGAGGATCGAGAGCTTCTGTTCTTCCCGGGTGGAGACAAGTACTGCAACACGAGAAGCACGGTTCTGCTGAGGGAGGGACTGGGAGATTTGGAAACTCTCACCGCCCCAAGTGTTGTGTGAAGTGCTGCTGAAGAGGATGAGGATGGTTGCAATGCAAGAGAAACATAAATGCTTCACTATTCTGGCTGCAAAAGAAGAAGAAGAATCGGCTCCTCCTCCTTCTCGCTTCATAGCTTCTTTCTTCTTCGCCTCTCATAACCAACCCTCATCAATTGCTTCTGTCTGTCTGTCGTCTGCCCATCCAACAAGGCAAGCAAAGCAAGCAAGCAATCCATCGCACCATCACCCAATTGTTTGTGTCAAAACAACAGCAGCAGCAGCAGCAACTGTCAAGCTCATCATTACCTTCATCAACAAATGGATCGATCATCAACCTTCTCCCCTCAGTCCTTGCTGAGATCGCAAGACAGAGCTTGCTTGTCAACTCAATTGTAGACTAAAACCGCAAGAAGAAGAAGCAGGAGGAGGAGGAGAAAGAGGAGAGCATCATCGACAGGAACAGCAGCAATAACAACTGCAACAATTCTCAACGATGTTGTGCACTTACGAAGCAGCAGCAGCAGCAAATCGTTGGCAGCTAGCTTTGCTAGCTTTGTTTGTCGATCTTCTCTCCAGCACCCAATTCTTCTCCTCAAAAACCTTCTTCTCCAATGTGTTTTGCTACTATTATTAGTGTTGATCCGGAGCTTGCCTCCTCGCTTATCACCATCATCGTCGTCATCGTCGCGGAACTGAGCTGTTTATTTCTGTTGCGTTCAAAGTGCGTGCTATTCTTTTCTTCTCCTTTTTGTTTCTTGTTTTTCAAATTCTTGTTTGGGTTTGGATTGTTTACGATTAATTTGTTGACAGCGACATTAGGATTCCGCAGGGAATTGGGAAGAACTCTCTTCTTCTTCTTCCTCGTCGTCTTGTTGTCATCATCGATCGACAAAGGGAGTAGTAACAACAATTGGAACGCTAACCAAAAGCAAACAAGAAAATGCAGAGCACGCGGTTGGGATTGTTGTTGGGTTTTGCGATAAAGAAAGAGAAGGGGCAGCGGTGACGATTGACAGACAGAAGAGACACAGACTGTGTGCCCCGATCGACCAACTGTCTTGCGCTTCATCTAACAGTGCATGTGTGTGTGTATAACTTCATCAATGTGTAACTGTTTTGTTGTTAGTTTGATTTGCTTCCGGATTTGTGGCAACTGATTGTTGCTTGTGCTGCAATTACAAAGCAAGAAAGAAGCAGCCAAAATGATGAAGCAAGCAAGAATCAGCAGCAGCACAAGGATGGATGCAGCAGCAGTGATTATCATGAAGTAAAAGATGCAGCAGCAATGACTAAGCAAGCAAGCAAGCTCCCACACATTTTGCTGCTTTTGCTACTCTGGAATTTGTGCAAATGGGTTGATGACAATGATAGAACAGCAGTAACAGATTTGAAGAATTCCAAAAGTTTTGAAGAAAAAAAATTTCATTCCCAACAATACCAAAATGGTAGAAGATTGTCATGATGATCCTCATCATTTGTCTGTTTGACAATGACCATGATCTTGACAAAGAAAGAGACTGTTGTTGTGACTGTAAAATACACATATCTTTGATGATGCTGATCATGATCATGGTCTTGAAGAAGGGATTGTTGTGTCTGGAGCTCCTCCATCCAGAACCCATCTGTTTGAAAAACCTTGAGAAGATCAAGATCACGAGCAGGAAGATGATGATGATGATGATGATGATTGCTGGTGATAACAAACAGCACAATGGTGATAAGGGGCACAAACACTGTCTAACAAACCATATTCATTAGCAGTTTGCATGGCAAGCATTGTGCTGCAACTCTTGATTGAGCCAGCTGCAGCAGCTCAATTTCTTTGAACCCACAACTCTTGTACCTACTTTCTGAGATGGAGCTCCAAAACCAAAAAGTTGTTGTGTCAACAACAAGAACATCCACCATTTCACTCAAGATTACATGAAACTTCTGCACTTGACAGTCAAAGAACACTTTGTTGAAGAGTAGGGTAGTAGCAGAGAGAGAGAGAGTCAAGCAATCATCCTCTCTCTCTCTCTCGCTATCCTCTGCTATCTCTTTTTGAGTGATTTGTGCTGAGATATCTAATGGCATACAATTTGCACAATAATGCATACACTTCAGAATACAGAGCTTTTCATGAAAGCAGAAAAGCTGAAAATCCATTGTTTGGTTTCACAACAGTCCAAGTGTGCTTCACAACAATTCTTCTTTTGTGGGAGGACAGTCATCTGCTTCTCACATTGTGACTAATCTGCAATACACACAAAACTCCACCATCAAACATGGAACAAAGCATGGAACCAATAGGATTTTGCTGATGGATCCAAAGCCCCCTTCCAAGGGGTATTCATTATCTGAAGATTGAAGCAGCAGCTGAAAATTGTGTTTTCCCCCATGTTTTCCTTCCACCAGAGAAAATCACAAAATGCATGGAAACAAACAAGGCATGAGGAAACTAACCTCCTCCAAGAAGATCTCCAATTGTTACAAGCTTTGTTGCCTCCAAGGCTGATGCATAGCATACCAGACAAGCTGATGGCATTTTAGTTACAGCGGCACACAGATTGCACTGTCCATCATTGCAATGGTTGTTCTTACCTTTGACTCAAGGAGGAATGGTCCTTATACACATCAAGCAAGCACAGAAGGGATGGGCATTGTTGTTGTGCTGGCAGCCAGATTGCACTGCCACATTTTGGCACTGGAGGAATCCAATTCCCTCCAACAGAAAGAAGAATTCTCCAACCAGAAGAAGAATCCAATTGCCTGCAACAGGAAAAAAGGAAGAATCCAACATCCCAGGAACAGGAAGGAAGAAGAATCCAAGTACCTGGAACACGAAGGCACTTGCATGTCTCCCCATCCGCCTTGTCATTTTCTGAATATTGAGGAGAGAGTTTGCAGCCACGCTGAGAGGTGGTGACTGGTAAGGAGATTGCTGGAGTCTGTTGCCTACGATCTTCTTCTTCTTCCCCCCTCAGTAGGCAAGCCTTGCATGTCAAATTCTTGCTGGGGTGAGGGTTTGGAAATCCTATTCGGACTCACAATCGACGATCCTTGGAAAAGAGTTGCCTTGCCATGCAAACAACGAAGTGACAGAGATCAAGCCCCATTCCATTAGCAAGCAATGCGAATTCCGAAATTTCTGAAGAACGAAAAAACAGATGCCGCATGAGAGTTTAGGGTTCCTGACAGACAGCGCACAGCCAGCCGTTTGGAAGCAGCTCTTGACGAAAAGGAGCCGTTGGAGCCTACGAAAGAGGTGACCGTTGCCGGGGGCGGGGGGAGGGGGGGTGGAGGAGGGATCCGAATGATCTGGAAAGTCTGACAGGCAGCCCTCATCCCCTAGTGAAGGAAGGAAGAGGGAAGAGGGCAAAAAAATCTCGGCTGGATTTGGGTGGGTGGGTACGTCTGTGATCCATTCCTGCTCTTGTTGCTGCTTTACACATTGTGTTTGCATATAAGCTTTCGCACAAGCAACAACTTCCCATTGTCACTCAGCTTTCCAAGTCTCGCATATCTCTGTCTTTTCTTCCCTTCCTCACATTCTCCGTCTCTCTCTGTCTCTCGGACCTACGACCCATTCAACAATTCTCGCACGAAGCCGAAGTCCTCATTCTGATCTCTTGTGGGCGCGCTACAGTGAAAAGCATTTTGTACCTACTGATCAATGTTCTGGAACCCTTTTACTTTTGTGCATTTTTGTGTTGACGGATCGATCTGTGACGCGTGCTATTGCAAACATACTCTCTCCTTCCTCATCAAGCTATTTTTCGCTTTGTTGGAGATTTTGCTGCTTGCCGGGTTCTTTTCACTCTCTTGGGTAAGGGGAGAATTCGTGGAAAGAAAGAGTCCCAACTCGTTTTGTTGTTGGTTTTGTTTGTGTGTCCGTCGTTGCCTTTGTTGTTCGGTAGTGGTGGGTGGTGATTTGTTTTGCAGAGATCAAGAAGAAGAAGAAGAAGTAATGGCGATGGCAAAGGTATTCTGCAAGACACCCAGTAAGAGCGGAGGCAAAGTTGGGAAATGGGAGAGATGTCCATTAAAGGATTGCATCTCCCCTGAGCCTGTTGTCAAGTCCAAAACTCCAGGCAGACCGGTACGTGATGATGATCCTCTCTCTCTCTCTCTCTCTCTCTCTGACGGATTCTCTTGCTATCTGTTGGTGTAGAAGTTATTTTCCTTTCTCTCTGGTTGTGGCATATTCATAGACTGGAGCGATCCAAGTGATTTTGATCATGACGAGCAGCTCCAGCTAGACATCTGCACAAAGATTTACAGCCAAGGCGCACCAATGCCCATGTTTTCTCGTATAGTTTTGCCATGAAAACAAGGTTCTCTGCCAGATCGTAAATGGTTTTGTTCTTTATGTTCTCTTCCACAGAGTGATCGATTCATTACAGATCGCAGTGCTATGGATTTCAACGTTGCAAGCTTCAGGCTGGGGATGAAAGAAAACTCATTCACAGATGCAGTTCACTCTCCCTCGAAGGTCTGTGATCTCAAGCTTTCCCTTTGTTCGTTTTTAGTTTTAGGGCTTAACGAGCTTCAAACCCTTGCTTTCCCAATTCTCAACCCTTCTCCTTCAACCCTTGTTTTTCCTGTTTCAACAGTTTTGAACTTGGGATGATGAACCTGGCTGATAATATTTCGCAACTCATATGCAGGAAGAATACAAGAAGCAGTTGGCTGAGAATTTGCTGAATGTTGAGAATGGACAAAAGCAGACACGAATTCTTGCATTCAAGAGCAAGCCACCACCACCTCCTGAAGGTTTTGACAATGGTCGAAAGCTGCTGTACTCACAGAATTTGGCAGGGGGTCAAACAAAGCCCCGCAAGATGTTCCGCCATATTCCTCAAGCTGCTGAAAGAACACTGGATGCACCTGACCTTCTTGATGACTACTACCTTAACCTACTTGATTGGAGCGTGAACAACATCTTGGCAGTGGCTTTGGGTAGCACAGTGTACCTCTGGGATGCAACTACAAGCTCCATTGAGGAGCTCTTGACTGTTGATGAAGAAGGTCCTGTTACGAGCATTTCATGGGCTCCTGATGGCAAATACATAGCTGTGGGGTTGAACAATGCCACTGTCCAACTGTGGGACTCACAATCTCTCCGATTGGTATGAGAATTTGATAATCTAAGGAGTCTTGTTTTGATCTCAAATACATTCTTGCATGTGTTGGTGGTGTAGTAGTAGGAGTAGCAGTAGACAAAGCATTTTAAGTTCTGGATTTTCGCTTGCAATCCATGAAACAGAAAAGAACTTGAAAGAGCAAGAGTGTATTTGTAGTATAACACTTTTAGTATTATGTGGAAAAGATCTGTCTCTCTTATCTCATGCCTCATAATTGTTGGGTTGGATTGCAGTTGAGAACATTGAGAGGCCACACTGCTCGAGTAGGCAGCTTGGCTTGGAATGGTCCTACACTCACTACTGGAGGGCGTGACACTTTGATTCTCAACCATGATGGTACAGATTCGCTCACACATCCATATGGAATCATACTTGATTTTACGAGATCTGGTTTCCTATGCTAACTCAAATTATAGAAATTAGTTTGCACTGTATTTTAAGATGCAATTCTTGACATTCATTCTTCCTGAAGCCTTGTGGCCAAAACTGTGCAAGGACAGCAGTAAGCTGGTATCCTGGCTTTTTGAAAGCTCATCATTCTTTTGTGCTGCTGCAGTGAGAATCCGAGAGCATGTCATTGGGCGAATGGAAGATCATGAGCAGGAGGTATGTGGTCTGAAGTGGTCTCCATCAGGACAGCAGTTAGCAAGTGGTGGTAATGACAACTTGCTGCATCTGTGGGATGCCGCTGCAACTTCCTCACAAGGTCCTATCCCTTATTTGCACCGCCTTGATGATCATCAAGCAGCAGTGAAGGCCTTGGCTTGGTGTCCTTTCCAGAGCAACTTGCTTGCATCTGGTGGTGGAACTGCTGATCGATGCATCAAATTCTGGAACACCCATACAGGATCTTGTGTAAACAGCATTGATACTAACTCTCAGGTGAGAATCTGCAGTTCAACTAGCCTTCTGGATCCCAACCCCCCTAAATCTCATCTCTTCAAGATGTCAGTTATCTTTTATCACCCACTCACACTTCTGAATACTTACTTTGAACTCTCCTGATGTGTGGCAGGTGTGTGCATTACAATGGAGTAAGCATGAGAAGGAAATTTTGAGCTCACATGGTTTCAGTCAGAACCAACTATGCCTATGGAAATATCCCTCTATGGTCAAGATGGCAGAGCTTACTGGCCATACTTCAAGAGTTCTGCACTTGGCACAGGTGTGCATCCTATTCTTTCCTCATACCGTTATTGGAACTTTTCAACACTGCTATGTGCAGTGTAGTCATGCTTTTGTTTTTGGCCCCTGATACATGGAACCTGATACATGGAAATGTTATTGATAACAAGAGGCTTACTCATATGAGTTGGTTTTTTCAGAGCCCAGATGGATATACTGTGGCATCAGCAGCTGGAGATGAAACTCTTCGTTTCTGGCAAGTCTTTGGAACGCCAGAGACTACAAAAACCACCATTAAAGCCAAGAGTAAGAACATGGGTAGTGCTCTAAACTCATTGAACCGAATTCGCTGAGACTTGTAACTGCTTCAAACCTCTTCTTTACTTGCTGCTGCAACTTGACCCCCAAATCATGCCAGGTACGTTAGTCAAAACCAAGCTAAATGTAAAATGTTATTACACCATGTTTTGAAATATGTTAAGTGTATGTGCATAATAGAAGGAAGATAAATAAGTATGCTACTAACTTCAGTGACTCTGTTAAATATGATGTTGGCTGCCATTTGCCACCATCCTATCCCGAAACGATTCACTTGACGGTGTTTATTAAACGCCAACATATCTATGAGAAAATGGATAAATCCTTCGATCAACAGTTGCTTGATTTTCAAAGCAGCCCTCTGAACAATCCAAAATTCTTCTACTGAAAACCTCTTCAATTTCTTTATTACTCAATACCTGCTTTGGTTCCTTGATAAATAGTTCTCTTTGGATTATAAGCTTGTCAACAAGAAAAAAATTGAATCTACTATTGTGCTGTAACTCCCTACCCTTCATCTATGACAAAGGAAAAAATTGTGGGACAGTGAAATACCACAGTAAATAGCATCTTTTCATGTGAAATATAATTGTGTTTCAAACTAATAATGGCAAACAGAATATATTATGTCACACATATAGTGGCCAAACTGAGTAACATGAAAAAAAGAAATTATGTTGAACAAACAGCATAATATTTTGCAGAGAGAAGCTTACAGGAAATATCCAATTTAAAATTTTTAATGTCTTCTGATATTTGAATATGAAGAGCAAAATATGCCAGGGGGAAAGCTGAATATTGATAACACCTCCTCCGTTCACAAAACATCAACAAAACTCATTTGGTCGTTACAAATGTTATTTCTGCCACGATAGAAGTTTTATTTCTTACATGTCACTGTTTTAACAGTATGCTGAAGTCTTAAAATTTCCAGGAAAAACTTAAACTGACACCTGCATGGAGGAGGAAAGAATCCTTATGTAAACCACTTTTGCACTTCTACATTTCAGTTTCCAAAACTAAAATATCCTAGACAGTTTTTAACACAAGATAAATTACAAAATTGAGAAAAGCTCCACAAGAACAAATGTGCCATCCAAATCTGTAAAAGAATATATGTCAGCAATCAGCGAAAGCAGAAGACATATGGCATAAACAAACAGCAAAACCTCTCATATTCATCCACAGTCCGGGGAAATAACAGACACATTAAATTTCCTTGCACAATTTCCCTACACTAAACTGCTGGCAACCTTTCCAAATTCAATTTGTAAACTGAAAAAATTCAGATCACCAGGGAGTAAAAGGTAAAACAGGAAAATGAGATGCAAAAGCAATGTACTGACGTCAGAAACATTACACTTTGGTGAAAATTGAGAATCAGAAATTTATGCCCTGGAGATTTCAGTAGTCTGGGTCCAACACAGAGGATTGAGACACGAAGGATGAAGTCTAGAAACAGCCACCTGCTGTCTCGAACTAGAGAACAAGAGAACAAAAAAACACATGTTGTAGATACCTTATGCACTGTCCATTGGTGAATCATGAGCAATTAGCATTTGGCTTTGACCCACACATGTGAGAGATAATGCAGTTAGGGATCAAACTACTACATAAAACCAACCATAAGATCTAACTAAGAAAACTTCAATTAGGAAGCTTCACACTACTTTCTTCACTCATAACTAGTGGGTGCCCATGACCTTCGGCCACTGTGAAGTCCCCCGGTTTCTTTAAACTTGGTTAGCGTTTTAATTTTTTTTTAGAAACTTTTAACTTTTTTATTTTTTTATTTTTATTTTTATTTTAATTTTTATTATTATTTCATCCATCCCCTTAATTGGGACGGACAGTAGCTAAAAGAAAAAAAGCTTCCCCAAAATTTGTCTCGTCATCAAGCCGGACGGACATTTCATCCATCCCCTTAATTGGGACGGACAGTAGCTAAAAGAAAAAAAAGGTAGTCTTGGTCAATACAAA
>Ga0116227_10007109_pt1 | contig 22108 bp, 24 predicted proteins | sample S1TSphgellanicum_FD_89693 | JGI IMG/M metagenome (GOLD analysis project Ga0116227, IMG submission 89693) | Host-associated microbial communities from peat moss isolated from Minnesota, USA - S1T2_Fb - Sphagnum magellanicum MG | ecosystem: Host-associated > Plants > Peat moss > Unclassified...
AGGGTGCCAAAGAAACCGCCAGACGTCGCGGTCAGAAGTCGCACAGCGAATGACCGATTTGTCAAATCGGAATGCTAGACCATCAAACCGCCGCATTTCGTAGGAAAAATCTCCTTTTTTTTGCGTACCTCTTGCTAAACCCCACAAATCGGGGGTAGATTTCGCCACACTGAGCGACAGGCGTCTCAAGACCTCTTGCAAGCGCGCTGATTCTGAAGTCCCTTTCCGAGTCTGAAACAGCACACTGATTCGATGAATCAGGAGCGGCGCGAACCATCACTCGATTTTCTCCATTTTCGATCAAGATCTTCATGGGCAGGCACACCGAGTTTACCGAGGAAAAAGCGGAAGCGATCTTGGATTGGATTTCATCCGGCGAGACGCTTCGAGAGTTTTGTCGCAAAGAGGGAGCGCCTAATTGGCGGACTGTGTATGTGTGGCTTGAGCAGAATGAATCGTTTCGTACACGATTCGCGCGAGCGAGAGATTTGGGCGCTGATGCCATTGCTGAGCAAGCGCTTCACATCGCTGACACGCCGCTGACGGGATATCGCACCGAAGAGTCCGAGCAATTCGGCAAGAAGGTTGTCACCGAAGATATGCTCGGTCACCGCAAGTTGCAGATTGAGACGCGGTTGAAACTGCTTGCGAAATGGAACCCCAAAAAGTACGGCGACCGGATCGACGTAAACCACGGCGGCCAAGACGGCAAGAATCCGATCAAGGTCGAGGACATTCGTGACCGCAACTTGGGCGCTATCGAAGCGCTATCCGCACGACTCGCCGGCCATGCTGCTCGCGAGGCTTCCGCCGACCGAGAGGACGCAACTGATCCAAGCGTTGACGCCGGAGGAGACGCGTAACTTTCCTTGGGATTGGCGCGGCTGGTGGGCACGACCGGATCAACTGGCACCGGCCGGCGATTGGAGTAAGTGGCTGATCCTTGCTGGGCGCGGATACGGTAAGACCAAGATCTTGTCGGAATGGGTCCGCGAACTGGTCGACAATAAAACCGCATCCCGTATTGCCTTGGTCGCGCCAACCGCCGCCGACGTTCGCGACGTGCTCGTCGAAGGACCGTCCGGAATTCTTGCGTGCTGCCCAGATTGGAATAAACCGCTTTATGAACCCAGCAAACGGCGCGTGACGTTTGCGAATGGCGCGGTTGCCATTACCTACTCTGCTGACGAACCTGATCGGTTGCGAGGCCCGCAACACGACGCAGCGGCTTGTTTCATTGCCGGTACGATGATCTCTACCGTTCATGGAGAGCGAGCAGTAGAACAACTTTCTGTTGGCGATTTTGTTTGGACCCGCGATGGTCTGCATCGCATTATCGCTACATCTTCACGCATCGCGACCGTCGGAACGGTTTTTTTCAGTAACGATCGGAAATTGACTGGGACCGCAGAGCACCCGGTGTTAACTTCACATGGTTGGACAAGATTGTCCGATCTATCGAAGGGATCGCTTGTATGTGTGGCGAGTGCGTTGAATTCGACGGTAAACGTTGGCACCGATACGGCAGAAACGGTTATTACGAATATAGGGGAACGCGTCGTCTTGGACGCGCGGACAATAAAAAGCGCACTACGTCGAGAGCCTGTCGGCAATGCGGAGCAATCTTCCAGAGCATCTACGGGGAATTTTGCAGCCAGCGTTGTGTCAATCTGGGAGGGCGCTGGGCGCGCACGAGTATTCAATCTCCAGGTTGAGGGTGTCCCAGAGTATTTTGCCAATGGCATCCTAGTCCATAATTGCGACGAGCTAGCAGCGTGGAGGTATCCGGAGACTTGGGACATGCTGATGTTTGGCTTGCGTCTGGGTCAAAACCCGCGCTGTGCCATCGCGACAACACCTAAGCCTGTCAAGCTGTTGAAGGAATTGCTCGCTCGCGAGGGCTCCGACGTGATCGTCACACGCGGCAGCACGTACGAAAACAGCACGAATCTCGCGCCCACGTTTTTCAAAGACATCGTCAGTAAGTACGAAGGCACAAGGCTTGGTCGGCAAGAGTTGCTTGCCGAACTTCTCAGCGACGTGCCGAATGCTCTCTGGCAGCGCGAAAATTTGGATAGGCTTCGCATCTCAAAAGCGAACCTTCCTGAAATGCGCCGCATTGTCGTAGCGATCGATCCTGCGGCCACCAGCGCCGAAGGAAGCGATGAAACGGGAATCATCGTCGCCGGCATTGGGCACGACAAACACGGATATGTGCTTGATGATCTCTCCGGTCGGTATCAGCCGAACCAATGGGCGCGCAAAGCGATCTGGGCATACGATCACTACAAAGCGGATCGCATCATCGCTGAAATCAACAACGGCGGTGAAATGGTCGAAGCGACGCTGCGCACGGTGAATAAAACGGTAAGTTACAAAGCCGTGCACGCGACTCGAGGTAAGGTGATTCGCGCAGAGCCCATCGCTGCGCTAGATGAGCAAGGCAAGATTCATCATGTGGGGACTTTCCCCGTGCTTGAGGATCAACTTTGTGAATTCACGCTGGACTTTGATCGAAAGACGGCCGGGTATTCACCCGACCGCTTGGACGCTCGAGTGTGGGCGTTTACCGAGTTGATGCCGGATCGCAGGAGTTTCTTTTCGTGATGAACGATCAAGCCGCCCTAGAACTTCACCCCGCGCACAATACGGCGCTTCGCATCGTTCACGGCATCGTCCCTCTGGGAACCGAGATCCCAGGCCTCACCGTCGCGACCACCGACCTGCTTCGTCACCAAATGGTGATTGCGTTTCTGATGGGCGTCACTTGGTCCGCGGATCGGACAAAGAACTGATGATCCGCCGATGGGTTGATTGGTTGCGGGGCATGAAGCCAAAGCGCTCAGCGCCGCAACAGCCCGAGAGTCGCGCCGACAAGTACAAGGGCGGGATGCCCAAGATCATGCAGCGGCAGATCGAAGAGCAAAAGGCCAAGATGGCCGCGTTTTTGCGATCGGTTGAGGATTCGATCAAGCGCATTCAGGTGGATGACAGTGGCACCGTGGCGCGCGGCGGGGCGATGGATGCCATGGATTCGAGCGACGGCGGTCTGCCGCAGTTCAAGCTCGCGGCGATCCAAGCCGGCGAGCAACTGCAGTTGATGCCGTGGTTCATGCAGCGCGGGTTCATCGGCTATCAGAATGCAGCGTTCATCTCGCAGCATTGGCTGGTGTACAAGGCCTGCGCAGTGCCAATCAACGATGCCGTGCGCAATGGCTACGACATCACGACCGATACGGGCGAGGATTTGCCGGCCGAGGCGCTGAACGTATTCAAGCGCGCCGATAAGCGCATCAAGATCAAGAAACAACTTCGAGACTTCGGCATCAAGGGCCGCATCTTCGGCGTGCGCATCGCGCTTTTTCTCGTCGACAGCGATGATCCGAATTACTACGAAAAACCGTTCAATATCGATGGGGTAAAGCCTGGATCTTACCGCGGCATCAGCCAGATTGATCCCTATTGGACCGCGCCGATATTGGATATGGCATCCTCGGGTGTGCCCTCCAGTCCGCAGTTCTATGAACCCACATGGTGGTTGATAGGTTCTCTGCGGGTGCATCACACGCACCTCGTGATCTTTCGCTACGCCGACCCGCCGGACGTTCTTAAGCCCATGTATTTGTTCGGCGGCATCCCGCTACCGCAAATGATAATGGAGCGCGTCTACTGCGCGGAACGCACAGCGAACGAAGCTCCCGCGCTGGCGCTATCGAAGCGCACGACGGTGTGGCTCACCGACATGGCCAGTGTCATGGCGGACAGCCAGAAAGCGCAAGAGCTGATGGAGTCGTGGATTGCGTATCGCGATAACTTTGGCATCAAGCTCGGCGACAAGGAGGGTGACGCGTTTCAACAGTTCGACACGCCGCTGGCGGACTTCGATCAACTCATCATGTCGCAGTATGGACTCGTGGCGGCGACAGCCAATATGCCTATCACGAAGCTGTTGGGCACGACGCCAGGCGGGTTCGCGGCCACCGGAGAGTACGACGAATCCAACTACCACGAGGCAGTGGAGACCATCCAAGATGAAGATTTGGAACCGTTCTTGGAACGCCACCATCAACTCGTCATGCGCTCGGAAGTTGTGCCGAACTTCCCCGAGCTGAAAAACTCGCACGTTGTCGTCAAGTGGCATGAATTGGACGCGCTCACGCACGTGGAGCAAGCCACTGTGAATTTGACCAAGGCTCAGACCGACAATGCGCTGATCGCGGCAGGGTCGCTCACTCCCGAGGACTCTCGAGCGCGCGTGTCGACCGACAAGGAATCCGGATATCACGGGATCGGGATTGATTTGGACACCGAAGATTTGCCCGGGGAAGATGATCTGGAAGCGGCGGCCGAGGCCTCGCGCGGCGGTAATCGGGAGGCGTCGGCTGCGGTGAGGGAGCGGCAGGATGCGGATAAGCAAAAGAAAACCGCGCAAGGTAAGAAGGTGACGGAGCCCGCGTGATCCGTCGCCCCTTGCGTAAACCCAAAGCCGGTGAGCGCGTTCTACCGCCCACCACGCCGCCGATCCGCTTAGGCCAGCAGATGGGCGCAGCGATCGCTGCCGAATTGAAAGCGATGGCGATTGAGGCACGCGCTCTCGTCCGTGAGCTCAAGAAAGAACCCGACGCGCAGCAAGCGATGGATTCGGTTTCGGACGATGCCGAACGGCGCATCACTGCGCTGATGCAGAAGTGGCAAGGGAAGTTTGAAACCCTCGCCGATATCTGGTCTAAGCGCATGGTCGGCGGAATCATCGCGCAGTCCTCCGCGCAGTTGAATCTCTCGCTCCACGACATGGCTGAGCATTACGAAATTCAATCGACGTTGCAGTCGCCGAGGCTTCGCGCGGTGGTCGAGGCGGCGACCCAAGCGAGCGTGGGATTGATTACCCGAATCCCTGAAAAGTTTTTGGGCGCCGTGCAGACCCGCGTCATGACAGCGATCACGACCGGCTCCGGCCTTGAGAAATTAGTGCCGTACCTCACCAAAAAATACAAAGGCGATGTGCGTCATGCGCATCTTACGGCGCTGGATCAGATTCGCAAAGTATCGGAGAGCGTCAATGCGACTCGTCTGCAATCCTTGGGCGTTCAGGAGTACGTTTGGATGCACACCGGCGGCGAGCGGTATCCGCGGAAACTTCACCAATCCTATTCGGGTCGAGTCTTTCGATATGATAATCCGCCGATCATTGACGAGAGAACGGGCGAACGCGGACACCCAGGTGCCGCGATTAACTGTCGATGTCGCCAAAGGCCGATAGTCAATTTCACCAAACTGAATCAGCCGCTCGTTCAGGACGTCTACATCGACAAAAGGCCGGCCGCATGAGCAATGTCACTCAGTTGAAAATCGAGCCCAAATCCGACGATATCACGTACGCCGTCAAGCAATTGCGCATTGATCAAATTCGGGCATTCAACTTTCAGCCGCGTAAGTGGTTCGATGAGGCTGAAATACGCGCAAGGGCGCAAAGCATCAAAACGGTAGGGCAGCAAGCGCCGGTGACGGTGGAACCTTTGGCAGGCGATCCCGATCACGACTACGAATTGATTGACGGCGAATCTCGACTTAGATCGGCCAAAGAAGCGGGTCTGAAAACGTTGTGGGCCGCTGTACGTTCCGTTCCTTTTGGGTCAAAGGTCGAGAAACACTTGGCCGCGCTGGTGGCGAATTTCAATCGTTCGGAACATACGCCGATGGAAATCAGTGACGCCTTGGTAGTGCAAACGACTCAAGGCGGGTTGACTCGCGATCAAGTGGCCAAAGCGTTAGGACGCACGGAAAGTTGGGTGTGCTTTTATCTTTCCTTGCAAAAATTGATTCCTGAAATTCAGGCGTTGATGCATCCGGCATTGCCAAGGAAGAAGCGTCTTGCCGCGCATGTGGCTTTCGAGATCGCGCGCATGACGACGGAAGATCAGAAGCAATTGCTGCGGTATTCCTCCGATCGAAACGGCGAGATGGTTCTTTTACGCCGCAAAGTTCGAGACATGGTAAAAAATCGCCAAGATGCGAGCGAAGAACGGCAATCGCGAGATTCAATGCCGGGCCCCAAGTACGAAACGAATTGGACGCTGGAGCGCGAAGCGCGGCGTCAAGCGATGCACACGCCGAACCCCACGCACGTGGCTCGCCTTCGCGCGGGCATCGCAGAATTTCGCGCGCTCCTGAATCGCTGAGAGATTTTAATGGCTGATGCTCCCTTCGCTGCCGGCGTGATGATCGCCGACCCCGGCGGCCGGCTGCTGTTCCTGAAGCGCAAGGACGGTAAAGGCTGGGCATGGCCGGGCGGCAAGATCGAACCCGATGAAACGCCCGAGCAAGCCGCCGGCCGAGAGACACTGGAGGAGACTGGATTCTCCACCGGGAACCTCACGCAGATCGATGAGGGCATGGGCTTCGTGACGTTTCGAAGCGAAGCGGATTCGGAGTTTGATCCGAGTCAGCATGCAGATTTTGGGCGAGAGCATGATGAGCACGTGTGGGCGATGCCCGACAATGCGCCGCAGCCTTTACATCCGGGTGTAGCGGCTACCCTCACGAAAATGACGGCCATGGATTTCAACGTGAAAGAGGGTTTCAGGCAAAACGCGGCGAAGGCAAAAGAACTCTCTGAGCGCACCGATATGCCAACGATCAAGAATGGGCTTGATCCCGAATTACTTGATGCAGCCGCGTTGGACCGTCGCGAGTATGATTCGAATAATTGGTACGAGGTATTGGACAATCCGCTGTCCAAGGTAGGCGTCTATCAATACTCCGAAGCTTCTATTCGTCGCGGTGGTGATCGCAATAAGATGGTGGGCGTGTATCGCCCGGCTGAAGAACTTGGCTCGCCGGAATGTGTCAATTCATTTCGATTGATGCCATGGACCGACGATCACCCGCGCGATTTGCTCGGCGACCCGGCCCAAGGGTACGTCGCCACCGATGAGAAAGGCGTGCACGGCGTCATCGGCGAGAAAACCTATTTTCAAGACGGCACGCTATACGGGAATTTGAAGGTGTTCTCCCAAGCGCACGCGCAAAAGATTGCGGCGGGCAAGCGCGAACTCTCGTGCGGCTATCACTGCGACTTCGTGCCCGAGGAAGGCGTCTATAAAGGCACGCCCTATCAGTACGTGCAAAAGAACATGCGCGGCAATCACGTGGCGTCCGTCAAAGCGGGACGCATGGGCTCCGACGTGCGGGTACTTGATGCCGCAGAGGCGGCGCTTACCTTTGCTTTCGACATGAAGGAAATCGCTATCGACGCCGTGCCGTGCGCCATGTGTGGCCGCGCTCACGAAGGCGATGATTGCTTAGACGCCGAAACCGCCAAATTCGTTGCGGATTCGTTCGAATCTCTGGTTGGCGAGTTAGAGCGCAAGGGCTACAGCAAAGAATACGCCACGAAGGTGGCCGGAAAAGTTGCCGCCGAAAAGGGCATGACTGGTCACGATTCGAAATCAACTTCAGAGGACAAGACAATGGCAGCGAAAGACGCAAATGGCGACGTGAAAGATCCGGTGAAAAAGGACGACAAGCCGTCCGACACCGCATCGCCCGGCGCCAAGGATTGGGAAGAGAAGGAAAAGATGGAGGCGGCCAAGGACGAGGAAGAGGAAATGATGGACGCCGAGGAAGAGAAAAAGGACAAGGAGGATAAGTCCATGGACGCCGTCGCCCGCATGCGCGCTCGAGATCGTCGCGCGGGTGCTCGAGACGCTCGCCGTTCGGCCCGAGATTCGGCGAAGTCCGCGCGCGATGCGAAGGCCGCAGCGGATGCCAAGGCGGCGCAAGATGCACGCGGTGGAGCAATCGACGCCAAGGAGTTCATCGCCACCGAAGTCGCCAAGCAACTGAAAGCAGGCGCGTTGGATGCGAGCGATATCACCCGCCAAGTCATCGCCCAGGTCGTGCCAGCGATCCGCAAAGAGGAAGCCGCCAAGTCCTCGCTCTATGGCAGGCTGTCCCCCATCGTCGGCGCGTTCGATCATTCCGAAATGACGCACACCGACATGGCGTCCTACGGCTTGCAGAAGCTCGGAGCGCCGAAGGCGAGCGACCCCGTGATGGCGCTGGACTACCTGCTCGCTGGCCGCGCACAGGCTGTGCAAGCGCAAGCGCCGCGCTATGCTCGAAGTTCCGCACAGGATGGTTCGGGCGCGTCGTTCGTCGATTCTTACCTCGCCCCTACGCACTAAACGCCGACCCACCGATACCCCATTTTGAAGCCGCTTTAGTGCGGAGGAGATTCCTATGCCTTTTCAGTCTACCGTCAACGTCCTGATGAACCTGGGGGTTCCGGGCGATGTGTTGCTCGATGAACCGAGTCGTGTGCAGCCCTACACGCTGGCAACCGCCGGCGCGATCGGGCAATTTTTCACGCTGGCCAATGGCACCGGCCTGGCATCGCTCGGTGGTACGCCGACCGCAGGATCTGTCGTCATCGCCGGCATTGCTGTCAACCCCAAGATCGAACCGCTGTTTGGCAGCTCGGCCGCCAATCCGCTAACGCCGAACCTCAACTTGGCGGCGAATTCACAGGCCGCGTTTCTGACGTTCGGTTCGGTGTGTTTGTACATCCCGAACTCTTGGAACATCGGCGATTACCTGCAATTCAACACCACGACCGGCGTCATCTCGACCTACAGCCCGAGCGGCGCCGTCAGCGGCGGAAACTTGCAGATTCCGAATGCCGTGATGACTCGATTCGCCAGTGCGGCGGCCGGCCTTGGAATCGCTCGGTTGACGCTCGGCGCTTAACTTTCAACGCACACATCTTTTTGAGGACATAAAATGCCCATTCAATCCGTCAGTCATTCGCGCCTTGCACCTCAGCAGGTCAAGCCGCTGGCCATGTCCGCCAAGGATGTGGAGAATTTCCAAGCATTGGAGAAAATCGGTATCGGCTTCGAACCGCGATACCTGCGTGGCGCCGCGGCGATGGACGAGGTGATGAACCAGTCCTTTACCGCGCCGTCTCCCGTAACGACCTCATCCATCGTCGCTCCGATCCAGTTCTTGCAAAACTGGCTGCCGGGGTTCGTCAAGGTGCTCACCGCGGCACGCAAGATCGACGAGCTTCTGGGTATCGAGACGATCGGCAACTGGCGCGATGAGTGGATCGTGCAGGGCATCATCGAGCCGATGGGCGCGATCGATGTCTACAAGGACTCGACCAACGTTCCGCTGTCTGACTGGAACCCGAACTGGATTCAGCGCACCGTTGTGCGTTTTGAGGCCGGCGTTTTGGTCGGACGCTTGGAGCAAGCCCGTGCATCCGCAGCGATGATCAACTCCGATGCGGAAAAGCGCGCGGCTGCGGTGTTGCAGTTGGAGATCTGGCGCAACCTCGTCGGCTTCTACGGCTTCAACGCGGGCACCAACAACACCTATGGCCTGCTAAACGATCCGCTGTTGCCGGCCTACGTGACGGTGGCCACGGGTGCGGCGGGTTACACGTGGGCGGTAAAGACGTTCAACGAAATAACGCAAGACCTCATCACTGCGTTCAACCAACTGCAGATCCAGTCGCAGGACAACATCGATCCGGCGACCGCAAACACCACTCTGGCGATCCCGATGCAGGTGGCCCAGCAGTTGAGCAAGGTTAATCAGTTGGGATCTTTGGATGTTCGCGATTGGCTTCGAAAGACCTACCCGAAATGCCGCGTCGTGAGTGCTCCTCAGTTCGGTGCTGCGAACGGCGGCGCCAATGTGTTCTACCTCTACGCGGATTCGGTCGACGACGGGGGAACCGACGACAAGCGCACGTTTGCCCAAATCGTGCCGACCAAGTTCATGGCGTTGGGCGTGGAGCAGCGCGTGAAGTCCTACGTGGAAGATTTCACCAATGCGACGGCGGGCGTGCTGTTGAAGCGACCGTACGCAGTGACACGCTGGACCGGAATTTGAAACGCTGAGCGCATTCCGTTTCTTTCACTGGAGTTACTTTTACATGAAACACGTCATTTCAACGCTTGCCGCGCCTACGGCTTACGCGGGATGGCTCTCGAACGCGGGACTCAACACGATCGAAAAGAAGGTCGTCATCAACGGCGGCGCGGGTGTCGCGATTTTGGGGGGCGGCCAAATCGTGGACACGCCAAACGCTTCGCGCACGGAGGTATCCGACGAGGATGCGGCGTGGCTTGCCAAGCATGACCACTTCATCGATCACCAGAAAAGGGGGTTTGTGAAGATCGTCAACGTTCCAATCGACCCCGAAAAGGCAGCAAAATCGATGTCGAAAGACGATGGCTCCAAACCCAAAACACCGTCCGACGTCAAAGCCGCAGCCGAAGCGAACGCCGCAAAGATGGAAGCCGGTACGCCTCCCCTTCAGGTGGTCACGAACAAGGACAAGTGACGTGGCGGACAAAGATCAGAAAGTAAACTGCCGGGTAATCGATCATCCGGACGGTAGTCATCATCTGGTGTTCATGGTGCAAGGCACCACGAAATGCGTTGGTGAAATTAAGGTCGCGGCGGACGATCGATACTTGCTCGTGATCGGTCAGCTGTTCGGTCAATGGACGACGCGAAAGCGCGGTCGTCTACCTTCGACGATCACCAAGATCCTGCACGGCACCGCTGCGCGCTAGTTGTCGTGTCTTTCGTCCCGCCCACGTACAACGATGCGAACTTTCGAGCGCAGTTCCCGCAGTTCGCAAGCACCGCGCAGTATCCACAAGCCACCCTGTCATTCGCTTGGACCATGGGAGCGAACTGGATGAGCCAAAACGAACCCACCTGCTGGGGCGTGGGCGCGACGGTTCCCGCCAAGTTGCAGCAAGCCGCGGATTTGATGGGAGCGGTGATCGCATATCAACTCTACGGTCCAGCAGCCACCGGAACCATCACGCCAACGTATTCGCAGGCAGGTGAGGCGCCAGGAGCGGTGGCAAGCGCGACTGAGGGATCGGTGAGCGCATCGTTTCAGTTGCCTGCCATCGGAAGCTCTGCGTTTCGGTCGATGCTGCTGGCGTCGCCCCCGTACGGGCGCATGTTGCTGGCGCTGTTGCAGATCGCTGCAAGCGTCGGTCCTTATATCGGAAGTGGTCGCTTTTCAAAGGTACCCCCATGAAATTTTCCTCAGTTTTTCGCGTCGTTCTTTGTTCGGTTGCCATTTGCGCTGGCGCTCTTGCGCAAACATCGGTGGCGCCCGCAGGGTTTTTGTTGTTCAGCTCGTACGGCAACACGCCAACGATTGGCCACTGCATTCAGATTTTAGGGGTCAACTCAAGCGGTGTGACCGCTCAAGATGCGGGCGCCGCGTGCGGCGGCAGTGGAGGGTCTCCGGCGTTCAACAACATTTTGTCCGGAACGAATGTGTCCGCCGCGATGCTGGTTGGCAGTGGCTCATCCCTCGGCACCACGGGCACCGGCAGCATCACCGCAAGCGCCGCGCCGTTGAGCGGCTTGACCGGTCTTGGAAGCAACGTCAGTACGTTTCTCGCCACGCCTTCATCGGCCAATCTCGCGGCAGCGCTGACAAATGAGACCGGTTCGGGTCTGGCGGTGTTCAACTCAAGCCCCACGCTCGTGACTCCAGTGTTGGGTGCTGCCACGGCCACCAGCATCAATGGCACACCGATTCCTTCGTCTGTGACGTTGCCGTCCATTTCCGGTACGCCCACCAGTGGTCACTGCGTCAACTGGGCGACCTCAAGCACCTTGGGCGACGCGGGCTCTGCGTGCGGGAGCGGCGGCGGAAGCTCGGCATTCGCGTCTTTGACCAGCGGCACGAACGTCACGGCCGCGATGCTCGTGGGTTCTGGCGCGTCGCTCGGGCCGACTGGAACAGGAACGCTGACGGCCAATGCGTTGGCGTCGGGAATTGCGCTCGGAACCCCAGCGTCGGGCGTGTTGACCAACGCGACAGGACTTCCGCTCACGACCGGCGTGACGGGGGTCTTATTGGTGGCGAACGGCGGCACAGGGACCGCTACCCCCAGCTTGGTAGCCGGCAGCAACATTACGATTACCGGCAGTTGGCCGAATCAGACGATTACCGGAAGCGCCAGCGGCGGCGGCGTCACGTCGTTTGCATCGTCCAATGGATTTGCCGGAACTATCGCTTCGAACGTCGCCACGCTGTCGACTTCGATTACCGGGCCACTCAAAGGCAACGGCACGGCGCTACAAGCGGCTGCGGCATCGGACATCGTGAACTTGTTCACGGGCGGTGCGACGTGCTCAAGCACGACCGTGCTTTTGGGTAACGGGCAATGCGGCTCCGGTACGCCCATTCCCTCTCTTCCCTCTTATGCAAGTCCCGTTTCGGCGGACTTGATGATCGTCTACTCTCAAGCAAATTCTGCGGCCGAGCAGTCGACCATCGGTGTGCTGCAAGCTGAGTTCTTGGCGCTGGGACTTCGAATCCAGACCGCCGCCACCTCGACCACCATCACACCGACCGTGGGCACCGCCGATCAGGTCAACCAAGCGAATACGCAGGCCACAGGCACGCTCACCATCGCGAACCCCACCGGTACGCCCACCGACGGCCAGCGCCTCACCATCAGGCTGACCAGCACGAACGTGCAGACGTTTGCCTGGGGGACTGCTTACCACGGATCGACAACGGCTGCGCTGCCGGCGGCGAGCACGGGCGGCGGCAAGCATGACTATTTGGGATTCATCTACGATGCCGCCACGTCACAGTGGGACTACGTGAGCTCAGTCACGGGATTCTGATATGGGTTTGATCGCTGGTGGGGGTTCGTTCATCAGCGTAAGCGCCGGACCCCTATCGGCAGGAAGCGCGTCAATTCCCGCATCGCCCACGCAAGTGCAACTGCTGTTGCAAGGGCAGACGAGTCAGAATCTCGCGACGGACGCGGGCGGCAACGATCGGTTTCAGCCGCAAAACGCCAATTACACGATGATCGGTTGGTTGGGCGTGTCGGGCGCGTCATCCTATAACATCTATCGCGCAACGATTCCGATAGGCCAGCAAGCAACGGGTCTCACGTACAGTTTTTATGACAGCGTGACATCGGCGGTTGCGGCAAGCACGTACGCAGGCTATGTCAGCGGCTCAGGATCCGCGCCCTACCAGACGGCGGTCAACTCAGCCTACGCCGACACGGCGGCCACGGGGTGCGTGAATGGCACTCGAGGCGGCGGCAGCGGATCGACTCCAACCGCTGGCGACCTTTGGGCAGCCACGGGCTATTCGTACAAGGTCTCTGCGGTCGTAAGCGGTGTGGAGAGTGCGCTGTCTGCTGCGCACTATGCCGTATACATTGAGAACGGGTTGCAGATCATGCAACTGAACTCGTTCAACAATCAGCCTGCCATACTAAACTCCACGGCTGCTGGCACCGATCCTTTAGGCAACACCCAGTCGATTGTTTGGACGAGCTCGGCGTCGCCTTACTGGAACCCCTATTGTGGTAATGGGGCGACCGAATGGAACTTGAACATTCGCGCGTTCAACAATTTGGTGATGTATATGAAGGCCGCGCAAAACGATAGCGCGTCGCTCACGAACGCTTTCGAAAACGAAGGCGACAATCTCATCAATAGTGGCGCTGGTGTGAACATGGCGACTTACGCGACGCCTTCGGGAAATTTGCAGGCGGGTGTTTGGACTTTGATTGATTATCCCTTATCCGTCCTTTACACGGACTCGGTTCGAGGACGACAAAATGCGTTTTACAAGCAGATCCCGAGCGTGAACGGCATGTCGGGAACGTGGTACGTCGGCGGATTTAGGTTCGTCACTTAATAGCAGTGGAATCGTAGTACATGGCAATTATCGGCGGCGGCGGATCATTCATCAGCGTAGGGACTGGGCCATTGTCTTCCAGTTCTCCGGTGTCCCAGGCCGCAACTCCTACTTTCTCGCCCGCCGCCGGCACGTACTCCTCCGCGCAGAGCGTGACAATCTCTTGCGCAACCAGCGCACCGACGATCTATTACACGACGGATGGATCGACGCCCACCACTTCAAGCGCGGTGTATTCGTCTGCGATCACGGTAAGCAGTTCCGAGACCATCAAAGCGATTGCGACGGCCACCGGGTACACGCAAAGCGCTGTGGGAAGCGCCGCGTACGTGATTAGTTCAAGTTCCGAATTGCCCATGGGCATGAATCTGTTTCCCGTTTCTTACTACAGCACCGAATTTCCATATCTCAACTTAATGAAGGCTGCGGGTTCAGCCGTGGCGGCGGCAAATACCACGGGCTGGTGGACTTCAACATCCAGTAGCATCGGCTTTAGTTCAACGGGGGAAGAAGCATTACTTCCCTTGGACAGTGACGGATATCCTACGACTGTGAATGGTTCGTCAGTAGGCGCTTCGTTCACCTCCGTGTGGACCTGCATCAACGTCAATATCGGAAACCAATCAACCAATCAGTCTTCAGTGGCCGGACTCACGTATCCGTATGGGTATGCCGGCATCAGCTACACGGTGCAGTGGTCGGGCACTGGTACGGTCGAAATTCTTGGCGACGCTTCCGCAACGCTAACGGCCTCTGGCCAAACGTTCACAGTAGCAACTCCGGGATACACTGGTATCCGATTTGCGATGACTTCTACAGGAGGCACCGGCTCCCATATGACTAACATCAGCGTGGTTGAAACCTCGCTGGTAAGTCAGTTCAACGCAGGTGCGATATTCCATCCCAACTACATCGCGTCGCTCGCCAACCTTTCGTGCTTTCGCTTCATGGAAAGGATGCGCACGAACATTCTTTCCAGTTTTCCGAGCGAGATGCAGGCTTTCTCCACTGCGTCGGGCACGATCAACGCAGGCGCCACCAATCTTACGATGTCGGAAAACTGGCCCAATGCGACTAGCACACGGACCATTTACTTCATTGATGGGACGCAGCGCACTGCCGTTTTCACCGCGAACTCAACCTATGTCGATTGGAGCGCAGATTCTCGAGGCGGCATTCCAAACGCATTGACACAGACGTACTGCGGCCAGAATTTTTACTGCAATTTTTCCGTGTCCTATCACGATACTTGGTCACAGCGCTCCCTACCGAGCAATTGCTTTTGGTCCCTGGCGGCTGGCGAGCCGCTCGAGATTAGTATCGCGTTGTGCAATCAATTGAATGCCCACGCCTGGCTCAACATGCCTTTGAGCGCGCCGTATTCGTACATGACGAGCTTCGCTCAAGCTCTCTACAACGGCACCGGGCTGCAATCCGGGTTCAGTCCTCTCAATTCCGGTTTGCGCGCTTACATGGAGTTTTCCAACGAAATTTGGAATTTCGGTACCGGAAACTATGCTCGAGCGGGTTCTTTCGGTGCGGCAATTTGGCCAAGCCATTACAACGACAATCTGTACACCGGCAATACTGGTTGGTGTCAGAATTTTTTTGGTATGCAGACCGCTCAGATGGCGAACATCTTCAGCACCGTACTGGGCAGCAACTTCTCGTCCCGCTGCACCATCGTGTTGGGCGCAAAGGGTGCGGATGTGAGCTGGGCGCAGAATGAACTGGCCACTGCGTATTGGACGAGCGCGGTCAACGGACTCACCGGGCCGGCGTCCAACTATCAGATCACCGGCTGCGCAATCGCGCCTTATTGGATGCTTCAGTATCCCACGCAGTCCAGCGTCACCACCATGACCAATCAGTCCGATGGCGGGCTTACTTACTTGTTTGAACTGATGACCACGAACGTCATGAGCGACGGCACCAGTTTTGCGAGCGATCCGGCGTGCCCGTCGAATGGTTGGATAGGGACAGCGGAAAGTTGGGCGACGAATCATTTGACGGAAGTTCTCAATTCGTACCCCAGCATCAAATTGCTCGCTTACGAAGGTACGCAAAACTTAGCCCCTGGACTAAGTGCAACTCCTTCAGGATGGGACACGCTTCAAGAGGCCGCTCAGATCGACTCCCGCATGGGCACGCAGTACAAGAATTATTTTCACTGGTGGTACACGAACGTCGGCAACACAACCGCCAACATGAATTGCGTGTTCACGAGCTGTACGCCTCGAGGAAACAAATCTTGGGGAATCATCGAAGACACCCGACAAACATTTTCCGCGCAGCCTAAGTGGGCCGCCTTGCAATCCTTGATGGGAGGAGGCTGATATGACGATTGCAGTAGGCCAGATCGGATCTTTGAGCGGCACCTACAACGGCACGGGGACCATTCAAACGACAGCGGTGGCGACCTCGGCCACGGGCAGCGGCTTTACGATCAAGGTGCTCACGCTCTCAACCACGGGCACAATCACGTACGCGGCCACCGACACGTTCAACAACAGCTACACGCACAAGACGCAACAGGTCTTTGCGGCTGGCGGCGGCACATACAGTATCGACACGTTCTACTGCGAGAGCGGCACGGGCGGCACAGGGCACCAAGCAACGCTCACACCCACGACCTCGGACGGAACCTCATACCGCGGCACGTACCTTGCGGCGCTCATCGAGGGCACCGGAGCGCCGTTTGTGTCAGGGTTTGGCCAGTCCACTTCCCTGTCCTATCCGTACGTGGCCAATCCACCGTATGCATCGACCACGCTCACCGTGGCGCCTCCATCGGCCGGCATCATGGCCATCTCGTCCGCGATCATGTCCTTTGCATCGACGAGTGCGACGCCCACCGAATCCACCGGCTTTACGGTTCAAAAATACTACGACGCAAGCACCGCAATTGCGTTTGCGATCGCTACCAAAATCATCTCAAGTTCCGGCGCGGTGACGCCAAGCTGGAGCGGCACCAGCGCACAGGAAGCGTTCACCTCGCTCGATAGTTGGAACGACACGCTAGCGCCCGTGACGACTGCGCCGGCCTCCATGCAATTCATGTTCCCCTAATTCAACGAGCGCACATTATGAACATCTGGACGATCTTGATAATTTTTCTTATCTTGGGCGCTTTCGGCGGCGGCAAATTTGGATATTTTCAGCCCACGTACGGCTACGGCGGTGGCACATTGCTCATCGTCATCCTAGCGGTGCTGCTGCTTTCTGGTCGCCTCTGACCGCATTCGCATGGCCAAGACGCTGGATTACTCCAAGATCAACCGCGCGCTAGCTGATCGTGCGAAATCGTTGGGAGGCACAGTGGCGAAGGTCGGGATTCCCCAGGGCAAGACCTATCCCGATGGCACATCCATTGCGTACGTCGCGGTGATTCAGGAATTCGGGGCACCGGAGCAAAACATACCCTCGCGCTCGTTCTTGAGGTCCACGCGGGACAAGAAAAAAGGCGAGTGGGCCAAATTGCTTAGCGACGGCGCTCAGGCGGTCGTAGAGCGTCGCATCTCGCTCAACGGCATGCTTGACGCGGTGGGCGCGGCGGCCGCAGGCGATGTGGTGCAGACGATCGCCGATCGCATCCCCCCGCCATTGAAACCAGCCACCGTTGAGGCGCGCATCCGGCGAGCGCGTGCGACCAATCCAAAGTTCGGTGCAAAGTCGATGCCTGTGACGATCTCGCAGCCGCTAAATGACACGGGAGCGCTAATCGCCCACATCGCGTACGGCACCGGCCCATCCGAAGAAACCTTCACAGGCGGGAAAACGGTCAAATGAACCTTCGCGGTCTAGTTCGAGGCGCAATCAACGCCGTGAACAACGACAAGCTGATTCAGTGGCTAGCATCCACCGGATCAACGTTTGGTCCGTCTGGCACGTTGAAACCCACCTACGCCGCTGTACAGAGCGTGTACGCACAGATTCAGCCGGTTCCCACTGACCGATTAGCGCAGTTGGAAAACCTCAACATCCAAGGCGTCATGCGATCGGTGTACCTGCGAAACGGCGTGGCCTCGGCGGTGCGCGCCGATGGCACGGGAGGCGACCTTTTGCAGTTCCCCGAAGTGTTGAACGGATCGCCGCGCACGTGGCTCGTCGTGACGGTGGAGGAGGCCTGGGATAACTGGTGCCATGTCATCGTGAAACTGCAAAACGACATGAACAACGCGCCATGGACTTCGGACAGTAGTGTTCCGTCCGATTCTGGCTTGACCTCGTGACACTCAACATCACCGATCAGCAGATTTATGCTGGTCTGATCGGTTTTTTGAATATTTTCATCCCTCAAGGTACGCCGATCATCCAAGGGCAACAGAATCGCGTGCCAATGCCCAACACGCCGTTTGTTTTGATGACGACGTTGGGAGCGCCCGAGCGCATCGGCACGAACTTCGACAGCACGACGCCTGTCACGGATACGGCAGGAAGGATCGTCTCGTATGCGGCATCGGTGTCTGCGGACTACCAGTACCGCGTGCAAGTCCACATGTATTCGCCAAACGCCGAATCGTGGGCAATGACCGCAGAGCTTCTGTGGCGCGACAAAATCGGCATTTCATCGATGCCAACTGGGATGACGCCTCTTTATTCTGAGGATCAGAGGCAAATGCCGTTGGCACCAGGAAACGAAGATCAGTACGTGCAGCGTTGGACCATGACGCTGGTGCTGGATTATCAGCCAACGTGGGTACAGCCAACCGAAGCGGCCACTTTTGTGAACATCATCCCCGAGCCCGTAGATATTTTCTTCGCTCCCGAATGGAACTCTGACGGCGACACGACCAGCGATTCAGAGAAAACGACTTAAACCCGGAGACCGTAAATGACCACGTCCACGATTCCCTTCAGCAGCGTAGTGAATATCCTGCCAGGGGTTATCACGGCGGCTGGCAACGCCATCGATTTAAACGAGGTGGTGCTGTCGCAAAGCCCGTACGCCCCTCAGAATCAAGTTTTGAACTTCGCGAGTTCCACTGCGGCGTCGTCGTATTTCGGACCCACCAGCATCGAAGCGCAGATTGCGGCGGGATATTTTCAAGGTCCGGACAACGCGCAAGCGACACCCGGATTGCTCAAATTTTTGGGCTATGCGGAAAGCGCTGTCGGCGGTTGGCTCTTGTGCCGAGCAAGCACGCCCGCGACGCTGGCCGCGCTCAACCTTTTGTCGGGCACGCTCATTATCAACGTAGGCGGCACGGTGTTCACCAGTTCTACGATCAACCTAACGGCAGTGGCGAGTTTTTCTGCGGCGGCGGCAGCCATTCAAGCCGCGTTTACCGCGCCCACGTTCACGGTCGTTTACGACGCTTTGCATCAAGCGTTTTTCATCAACACGACCGCCACTGGGTCGGCTGCGAGCATCACGTATTGCACGGGCACCTTAGCGGTGAGTTTGGGTCTTTCATCGACCTCTGGTGGCACTCTATCTCAGGGAGCTAATGCGACAACCCCGGCGACCACCTTGAATTGGCTGATTGCCAATGACCAGAACTGGGCGACTTTCCAAACGACTTGGGCCGCGACGCTCACCGAGCGCGAGGCGTTTGCGGCATGGTCGAACTCCAATCAGCCGCGCTATCTGTATCTTGAGTGGGATGAAGACGCAGCCAGCAGCGTCGCAAACAACTCGGCGTCTTTCGGCGGCTACCTGCAAGGAAACAGCTCGATTGGCACGCTGCCGACCTATGGCACCGCGCTGCATGCCGCGTTTTCTGGCTCGTGGGCCGCATCGCTCAATTTCAATCAGTTGAACGGCCGCAAGACGCTGTGCTTTCGATCTCAGTCAGGCCTCGCCACGACCGTCAATGACCTCACGACCTACACGAATGTCATTTCCAATGGCTACAACGTGTATGGCTCTTTTGGCTCAAACAATCCGGCGAACAACGACCAATGGATGACGCCCGGTTCCGTATCGGGTATCTGGAAATGGGCGGACACGTACGTCAACCAGATTTGGCTAAACGCGAATTTGCAGTTGAGCATCGTCAAGGGGATGCGCTCGGTCGGACAAATTCCGTACAACTCAGACGGCGATGCATTGCTGTCCGGATTCTGCGCGGGAACCATCTCTCAGGCGCTTAACTTCGGCGCGATCCGCACGGGGGTCAGCCTGTCGGCTTCTCAGGTGCAGCAGGTCATCAATTTGGTGGGCTCCGATGTGTCCAAGACCATCACCGCCATGGGCTACTACCTCTTCACAAACGCGGCCGGCACCGCTGCGAGCGTGCGCGTTGCTCGAGGTTCGCCGCCCGCTATTCTCATCTATCAGGACGGCGAATCGGTTCAATCCTTGACGATGCCGTCTTTGGTCATCCAGTAAATTTAGGAGCATTTGAACATGGGCGGTAAGTCAATCACCTCGGCCAATTCATCCATCACCCTTACCATTCCTGGCGTGTTCAGCTCGGGTCGACTGCTTCAGCAATTTGCGGTCAACGACATCTTGGATCCCGAAGCGCAAACGCTCACTGAGTCCCGCGTCGGCGCGGACGGGCAAGTGGTCGGCGGCTACGTGTTCAATTTGGGTAAGTTCAAGATGTCCTTTCAGGCCAACTCGAACAGCATTCCTGTTTTTTACCAATGGAAGCAAGCGCAAGACGCGCAGACCGACGTCATTGCGGCAAGCATGACGATCATCACGCCGTCGCTTGGACTTAACGTGAATCTCGTGGACGTTTATTGCGAGAGCTTGCCTTTCTTGCCGCCGCTCAAGAAAGTGGCCGAAGAATTGCAGGTTTCCATGACGTGCAACCCGAATTGGGCCACCAGTTCCTTGAGTTTCTTCTGAGTCATGGCGCGCAAAACCACGGTCATTACCATCAGCGATGATGGGCGTGACAAGGGAAAGAAGTTTCGCATCAACGAGCCGCCCTGCTATCAGATCGACAACATGGTAACGCGGGCCGTGTTTGGCTTGGGTCGCGCCGGCGTCACGATACCCGCGGAGATCATCCAACTGGGCGCAGCGCCAACCGCGTATTTCATCGGCACGCAGTTCAATAAATTGCCGTGGCGTTTAGGGCTTCAGTTGGCGGATGAACTCATGGCGTGCGTGCAGCGCGTTGAAACCAAACTAGATCGCTCGCTGGTCGAAGAGGACATCGAGGAGTTAACCACGCGCCTCAAACTCAAAGGCGAGGTGCTGAAATTGATATTCGGTTTTTTCGCGATCGCCGCTTCCCAGACCTCGGGGGTAGCGGCGGTAAGCGACCCGCCGCAGAAACCGTAAACGTCAATTCAGTCATGGCGGCTGTGGTCGAATCGAAGCTCGCGACGTTGAACGAGCTGCAAACGATATACGGCCTTGAGGATTTGTGGAACCTTTTCGAGATTCACGCAGTCGCGAAATATAATGAGGCGAAAGCGGCGGCGGTGAAGCGTGGGTAAAAACATCGTCGATTCGCTGTTTCTTGAACTTGGGATCGACACCAAGAAATTCAGCGCGGATCAAGCCAAAACCTTAGCGCTGATCCAAAAATTTGAGGCGCAAGCCAAAAAATCCGGCAAAGGCGCAGGCGAAGCCATCAATTCGGTGGGCGATGCGTTTTCGGACCTCGCCAAAAGCACGCGGGTGGGCGCCAGCGCCACGGGCGTGGATAACCTTGCCAAGAAAATTACCGCGCTGGGGCAAAGCGCACGCCTCGCAGGCGGCGCGGGTGCGCCGTTGGGGTTAGTTGCCGAAGGTATTGGAATGATGTTGCGTCCAGCCGCTCTAGGCGTCGCTGCGGTTGGCCTCTTGGGAAAAGAGATGTGGGACCTTAACAAGGTCATGACGGAAAGCAACGCCACGATCTACCGTCAAGCGCAACTCTCGGGAATGAACGCCACGAACCTGTGGGCGTGGGGCGAAGCGGCCAAGACCGTCGGCGCAAACCCTGCCGATGTCACAGGAGGCATTTCGGGATTGCAGACCGCCATCATGGGCATGGGCATTGGCGCAGGGGATGCGACCGGACAACTGGTGGCGCTGTCGCGCTTGGGTGTCGGTTTCGACTTCCAAAATGGCGCGAACATAGAACAACTGTTCGCCCGCGTCCAGGCGATGGCGAAAGCGAAAAACTACCAAAACTTGGGCGCTCTGCGGGCGCTCACCGCACCGGTGATGAACGACGCCATGTTCAATCTGGCGACGACTCCGGGGCTTGATCCCAACGAAATGCGAAAGCAGATCAACGCGATGCAGCCGCGCAACTTGGGAGACATCTTGCAAAACTCGCTCAAGAGCCAGCAGGTTCTCGGTCGTTTGGGCATCTCCAAAGACATTCTGGAGGAAACCGCGTACCGCGGCGAGCAAGGATTGATGCAGGCTGGGGTGACGTTGCTCACGTCTATCTTGGACGGCGTCATGAACATCGTCGACTACTTCACTTCTCC
>Ga0116227_10007110_pt1 | contig 22108 bp, 19 predicted proteins | sample S1TSphgellanicum_FD_89693 | JGI IMG/M metagenome (GOLD analysis project Ga0116227, IMG submission 89693) | Host-associated microbial communities from peat moss isolated from Minnesota, USA - S1T2_Fb - Sphagnum magellanicum MG | ecosystem: Host-associated > Plants > Peat moss > Unclassified...
ACATGTTGCTTGCCTCACACTTTCTAGAGCCATTGAGAAGGAAGAATACAAAAAAAGCTTGGAGCAAGTCAGAAAGGACCTTGCTGAGGAGATCAGCAAGAGGAAACAAGTGGAAGAACTGATCTCAGATTATGCAACAGTGCTGAGGCAAATAAATGGCAGGCAGGCACTCATTGGATCAAGTTCTGCAAAACAGATTGAAGAACTGGAACTGGAAAATCTCAAGCTGCAAAGAATGCTAACAGAGAAGACACAGGGAATTCACATCAAAGAGGAGCTGCAAAACATTCAGCCACAAGGAGGTATGCATCATACTTCAAGATCTTCAGAAGAGATTGATCCTGACAATTCTCAGGTCACAAATTCTGATTTAGATAGTGAGTACATCAACTAGGTATCTCAATCATGGTCAATTGCTTTCTCCTTGAAAATGTTGAAGACCAGTAAAGGCCCTCAAGGCAGCAATAATTGTGCCCCATACTTGCTTCAGATTTGACATAGTAAAGTGATTCCTCATGATATACAGGCACAGTACACTCTTAACCAGTAACGTTCTCAGATCTTAACCAGTCAACTGCACTCTGCTGTGACCAGGGCAAAGCAGATTCAGAGCTTCATGCTACTGTGACATAATAGTCCTTCAATCACACAAGCTTTTCTTGAACAAAAGTCTCTGCATTGAACAAAGACAACCCATTTCTAGTAGTGAGACAGGTGCAGCTTGGCTTCATAATTTCCATTCATGTAAAATCCACTCGAAATGAGAAACCAAAACTTATAAGCTATCCAGTTTGCACATAAAAGCCTGCTCATCAACACTTTGTGCTAACATTCCACAATGACTTTCAATCTACAGCTTGTCTGTGAAACCATTTTCTTGGCCATAGAAGATTCTATCAACGATGTCCACAGGAAGAGCGTATGCAGGGTCAACAGCTTTGACACCAGGGTACTCCAGTAGTGACAGACCTGATCAAAAATGTCAATACAAATTTCTTCAACAGTACGTCCAGGTATGTATCTGCTCTTCCCTGATGCAAAAAGAGACTTGAAGCCCCACTTGATCATCTTGCTTCTCACTGATCTTCCACAATAATCAATTGCTATCACTGAACATTGGGTTATACTTTGACATCGGATTGTCACCATATCTATAAAATTGCAGACAAATATCCACATCAACAATTTGAACATGACATAACAATGAGTGCTGTCACAACCTTATGAGACTTGCTCACAAAGTGTCAGACCGTCATCACCTTCATCACAAATACCAGTGATGGACTGCCATGACCACCCACTCTGACAACCACAACAGAAAAAAGAAGACAGTTATACTAGAGGTAGTACCTGCTACACCAAAAAATGTATGGAACACATCCACAGCATCATCAGGTCGGTCAGATATTCCACCATTCTCAGAGTCCTGCCCACACAAACAATGACAGAGTTTGGGATCTGAAGTTCAAATTCTGGCGTATTGCTAAAAGTGCAACTGAGGCAGGTTAACAGAGATTTGTATGGTTGAGAAGTTGGTTTCTCTAAAGTTGACCTTGTCTATAAAGAAATGTTGGAGTAGCAAGGTGAAGATGAGATCCAGTGAGTAACCTGACAATCCAGAATGAACTCCTCCAGTTTCTTTTTGTCAATCCAGTGAACCCGGTTCATTATCACCAAGCTAGAGAGCACCCACCATGAATAGCACACCTGTTAATGCAGGAAAGCCACAAGAATATCACTAAAGGTCTCATGATAACACTTCAATGCACCTGCAAATGTTTTGAATGAAAGGAATACCACAACAACAACATTCACACTTCAACATTGCTGCTATTGTTAAGAGCTTCATGTCAGTAACCCATTTGCAGAAAGGTACATGTCTTACATCAGGCAGTTTCTCAGGCCGCCCATTGAGGCCCCCAGACTTGACTTGGCGTTCACATAGCCACCAGCCCAACAAATCCTTGTCAACATGATGCAAGGCACCTGCAATGGCAAGTGCTGCCACACAGCAGAAAACTGCAAAAGAAAACAGCCCCACAAGCATGCATGTCATTACATACCTCCATCCCCTTCTCTCCACACATATCTACCATTACAAAAGTTGCTGGTCATGCAATGGCTTCATCTAGGTTTGCAACTCTGCTGAAGGTCTGAACCTCGCCATTCTTTACCATGACCACACAAAGCTCACATGTGCAGAGCCAACTTTTGAAACTCTTCATTTGTCACTACAAGCACACAAAGCTCTATTCACTTGTCAAACCAAACACATTAATCAAACAACATTTTCTCAACCCCTTTATTACCAATAACACAAGTCCTCCACCAAGAACTTGCATGAAGTGAAAGCATGCCAAAAAGATGGGATGGGCCTACTCTGGCCAGCATGAGACTCTCCACCAGGTGTGCAACCAAATCCACCATCAAAGTTTTTACACCTTGCAACAAAATCTGTCGCCTTCTTTAAATCAATTTTGTCCAATCGCTTTAACAAAGAAAGGCAACAAATTGCACAGTAAGAAAACCTGTCACCCAAATTCCAAGTACCAAATGTCAGCACCACAAAAAACACAGGTTCCCTCAGACACAGCTGCCTTTGCTTTCATTCATGAACAAAATGGGGATCTGCTCTCTAAGTGCTGAGTCAAGACCAACCACACGTATAGTAATTAAAAAAGTCATGAAGAAACCTTTGCAGCTCAAATTTATGAAAAAAGTCATCTGGCCATTAGTTGGGATGCAAAATGGTCTATTCCAGAACTGCTAACCACCAAGTATACAAAGATGACTTTGGTATGCCAACTTAAACCTCATGGCACTATACATGTCTTGAGTGTGTGATAATGAGAAAGCACTTGCTTTGCGTAAAGAAGGCAACATGGTTGGACTTTTGGTCACTTTGATGAATACTGAGGAGAACTCAGGTAGCAAGTCTCTTCATTGACAGGATTATGATCCTCTACTTTCAGATATTTGAAATATGCAATCAACCTTGAGAAAGGAGGCAAGAACTAATTCACCATTTTACTTGATGAAGGAAACACAGCATAAACACAGCATAGAAATCACATTGTGATTGAGAGTAAGAAAATTGTATTGTGATGACCAACACATGTTACCTTGTACAGTGTATCAACAATTATTAAAAGATTAAAAAGATGGATATACAATGAATAGAAATACATTTGGCAAGGCTGTTAGAGCTGAAAAAAAATTGAGCATGCCAACAAGAGAGTTTTTAAGAAAATGCTCAGAGCCAAAACAGGGCATATACCGTGTGTCAATCTCCCCCCATTCATCACCTGCAAATGACCCATCTTCATTCTGTAATCCTGCTATATCTGTCCACCACAAGCAAAGGTCCTTAGATTGCTGCAAACCCCTCTATGTTATATGGTTGCAGAATGAACATTGACATCATTGTTAAGTCTAGAAAACTTAACACCTAGCCAGTTTACAGGACAATATTCCAGCACAGAATTCCAACATCAGCTGAGGTAGACAGATTTTGGTCATTAACAGAAAATAATTCTACATTAAACAAATCACTGATCCCCATAACCACATTCTCCAAAATCCCATTGTCCCAATACTCATAGATGACAAACACTCACCTGATGCAACTGACTCCTTAAAAGTGTATTAGAATGATATAGGCAAGAATAGGAACATACATGACGCAATCTTGTCAGCATCAACTGCATTTAGTTTGTCAAACAATGCCAATATTTGCACAGCATTAAGTGTGTAAATAACGTGTGGATCATGTCCATGATTGCCCCCAAACCCACCTGCCAAGCATGCCCTGAGACTCAGAACCATAGCAATCTTAGTCATGTTTTCTAAATTGAAGAGACAACCACTATCACACCAATGCTGCACAAGCTTTCAGTCCTCATACACATGATACATGTGATCACGATGATCAACAGTTCAAGCATCCAAGCATTACTCAAGGATGCTCAAGTTAAGATTCACAAATGTGTTAAGGGTGGTCAAAGGAGCTTCATAGTTTCCTGATGTGAAGATGGAAACTGATATCCTAATGAAAACCTAATGCAAGAAATTCTGCCCCTGGAAAAGAGAGAAGCCGAGGATGGGACGAGTACCACAATCATGCTGGCACTTCAGAAGCCAGGCAACAATTTCATTGGCATCCATATCTGCAAGGTGGCCCATGAGATCCATGGCAGTGAGTCCCCAGTATGCACCACTCATGCGAAGATGCTCCGTCACCAGGGAATCGAAATCCGATTTCTGAACCAGAAAAATTATGATCAACCAACTAACTCAAAGACCAATTCTCTTAACACAAAATCAAATTGCTGAATCCTTGACGATCTGAGAAGAAGAAATCACAGAGGAAATAAAGCAGCTCAAGATAAACCTTGACCTGAAGATCATGAGCATACTCCAACAAGCAGTTTAGAGTTTAATTCATGGGAAAGAAAAAACATGCAGGAGGGAGGGAGGGAGGGGAAAAAAAAGAAAAAAGCAAGTCCAAGTGTGTTTATACTCCGGAAGGAGAATTCAACACATAACTTATCAAGAGACATGATGTGGCCCACATGCTTGTGCAGATCCACATACCTTATCAAGAGACTTGATGTAATCCACATGCTTTTGCAGATGCAAAGTGGCCATAGCTACTGGTACCCGATGTGTGTTGTTAACACCCCAGTTTGGCTTGTGTTGTTTGGGTTCAAAAGAGTGAGAACAGGTTTTGTTTTCTAAGGAGGGTAGTTCAGAAAGGGAGAAACCCTAAGTGGCGCGATGATGGGGGGGGAGGTAGAGTTCTTGGCCTACGGTTCTAGTTTTCTGTTGTTCCGTTGAGATGACGCGTTCTCTGTTTCGGGTGTGCTTCGCAAATAGCAGTTTTCCCCAAAGCTTTCCGTGGCATTAACGGTGGTCCAGATTTAGGGCCACTTTAGACAAGGATCCAGGGACCAATTTGAAGCAAATTGAACCTTTAATTGGACCCTTCTTCACATTAAAAAAAAAACTAAGGTACAATGAATGTGTTTAAAGGTTTGGGGTCCAATTCCAGGATCCAATATCAAAATGTGTGATTGGCCTATGAAAGGATTAGGTTAATTTTTGGTCTTTTCTGTCTTCTTCTTCTTTTTCATGGTTTTTTAATGTTTTGTTTTTTCTGTTTTTTTAACTCTTATTACACAGAATGGATGAACGTAGGCACAAGATAGTAGCTCTTGTTTTTATTATGGCCATGCATTGAATGGTTGCACAAGTGATTGCATTGTAACGAGAGTAGCTATTGGATAACATTGGAGTTTTAATCCTCCACTTTTTACTTCACCTTCTAATTCACCTTCATTTCTTGCACTTGGAAAGGCTAAAAATGTATTCTTTCTAGTAATCGCCTTGTGAGGATTCATAAAATTAACCATGTTAATTCTAGAATTGGTCAAATATGGGGGAGTTGGTGTGCTCTCAACAACATCCTCAATCCATAGCATGTCTTCCATTCCCACATAATTTGAGCAATAAAGATAGAAAAAAAATAATGGAAAAGAACAAAAAAAAATGAACAACCTTGGACCTTAGCTTACAGTTTGGTTCTCCAAACCATGAGGTCTTGTTTAAGCTCTTTTATTTTGTTTTAGACGAATTGGTTTTCCCTTCAAAATCATGCTATGTAAACTAAATCATAATTTGAATTGTCTTGGTCCTAGACCCTCATCTAAAGGCCGTAAGATCAACTTAAAGTTCCTAACCAATAAGAATGTTAGATTTCATTGGACCTTGCTCCTTGGACCTTTGTTTAACGCGACCCTTAAACAAGGCAAATGCTCTTGTGAACCTAAGCATATTATTTTGTAATGGGCCCCATCTACCCAAGCTATCTGCAAAGCAATTTGTTGGTTCAAGGCGAGCACAAAGGGTCACCCACTCCTTTATTAACCTTGGTTTTAGCTAAAAATGATTTTTTTCACAAAACTCATGCTATTGAAAGGAAGTAAACTAAGAGGGACAAAAAATTTAAAAAGTTAGACAATCTAAGGAAAAACAAAATTCAAAGAGCAAAAATTATAACCAAGGCTTCGGAACATCATTTGTTTTCTTAATATTTATTGAGTTATGGGTATTCTTTTCTTTCCTGATGTTTTTCCAAGTTTGTGAAGGATGTTATAAACAACTTATATGGGTTTTTAGAATTTTATTTTGGTGAAATTTGTGTTTTTTGGGACTTTTATCATGCATTTCAAAATTTTAGAATATCTTGTTGTTTTCAAAATTTGTGTTAATGGATATGGCTTCACTTTAGCAAGTGTTTCTTATTTTGATGTTATTCTCCATTACACTTGGGAATTATGCAACATCTAAATCTAAAATGCATAATGTGCTTTGAAATTTAGATAGGAATATAATAAGATTCAATGTCTTTCCAATCTTAGCAAGTGTGAGTAGGAGGAGACACCTTCTAAGTTTTTGGTGGAAAGAACCTCAACAATACACACATTAAGACCTTTACTAAGTTTGTGGACCTATATTATTTGTATTTAACCAAAATAATTGTTTCCTTAAATTTCTTTGTTGGGGAGGGTGAATTTTGATGTTCATTCCTTTTCCTTCTTATTCAAGTCAACCTTTACAAAAACTCCATTGCAATCTTTTTATCCTTTGGGATTGGGGTTGAAGAAAAAGCTTCATCTTTAGATGACAAAAGAAGGCAATAGTGTGTTTGGGGTCTAAATGTTATATTATGTCTTTTTGGATCGTGGCAAGAATCAAAGTTCTAACATTTGATTTTAATAAAGTTGGAAGCATTCATGAAAATTGAAATATAAATAATTATTTCAAAGGGGAATTATTTTGGGGTTTCAATCTTGTTGCATAACCTTGTTTTATTACTTGAACAAAAGGAATAATTTGAAAGCATAGGTATCCTTTCTACATTTATTTGTACTAATTCTTGGAACTAGTCGTCTCTATATTTAAAAGATGTTTTGATATAAAACTAGATGTTGGATGATTTGCAAATTAATGTAATAGGTTCCCATTTACCCGTTTGTTTGTTTTAATGTTACAAATTACTTTGGCATTGTTAACATTTTTCATAAGTTGATGAATTTTGCTTGGGTTTTTTTTGTACATGATCACATGACTTCCTTTAGCATTTCACGACCTAGCTAAGTGGCATGACTTGAGGTTATATTGTCAAAGGTTGTGAGTCTTCTTATTAATTTCATTTATTATGTTTTGGAAGTGGATATGGGTTTTATTAAGTGGCATAATGCCTTTCATTTGTTGCATTAATTGAACAAACATTACATTTAAACTTTACTTTGGTGTATCATTTGAAATGATGACCTGGTGTCAAAGGTTTTTAATATATCCTCCAAGTTCCTCACCCTTGGCTGATTTGCAATTTTGGCCACGTAGGTTTTTGTTAAAGTTGAACTTTGAAAACTTTGCAAAAAATGATCAAACATTTCTCATTCCCAAGGTATTGATTAAGTGTAAAGAACTATGTTAATACATGGTATTGCAAGGTGAATGCATGGTTAAGTGATTCATTTTTGTTGTCATAGTGGTCATTTATGTAGGGTGCATTATGTTTAAATGTGTACAATGGCAAATAACATAATTTTGAATATGTCAATTAAATATTGATAATATATTAACATGATGGTTATGAACACATTTTTTTAAAAAAAAAATTGAAAATAATGCATTCATTATCAATAGTGGATTGAAAAGTTCAAAAATATGAATTGGTTGACTGACTATTAATAAATTGAAAAGTTCATATTAAATTCCATTCCAAATTTTTTATACTAATTAAGTATGACTTGAAGAATGAAATAATAAAATTAAGTGTGAAATATTATTTTAAAAAACCTTAACCAAATGGTAGTTATGGATTTTTAAAAGGTCAAATTGGACTTTATTTTCAAAAGTATTTTTGAAATGGATTTTTTTGTTTCTCAAAAAAATTTGGCCCAATGAACATATTTTTAAAATCTTTATGTTGGCCTTCATTCATGTGGATTTTATGGGCTTTCATTTTAGGATTTTCAAATGACATTCACCATAACAAATGTCATCAATGACTTTTGATATAAGTTTTGGGTTAAGTTTAGGAAATTTCATAGGTGAATGAATATTTGGTAATCAAAAATTACAATATGAAAATCTTGAAAATTAAAAAGCATGTTGATTTGACCATTTCTTAAAAGCTTGTTATGGACTTGTATGGAATGTTTATTTGACAAAAATGACCGACCATGCACTCACCTTCCAAGAGTGAAATGGTTTCCTCTTTAATCAAAGAGAAGCAAAGATTTTAAGTTTTAAAATGACCTCTAAAATTGAAAGAATTGTTAAAAGTATGAATGTGACCTTTGTTCATTGTTGAAAATTGCGTCAAAGAAGCCATTTCTCATAAGAACCACACCTACCCAAGTCTCATGGAATGTTTCATAAGCCCTTCATTGTTAATATTTGGATCTCAAGCTCTTACCTTTGGTCATAACTTGTTTCTAGTGTTTCAAGATTTTTTGATTGTCTTTCATGAGTGTTGAGACATGACAACACCATTTTCACAAGTTGGTTTTGTTATAACACCTATTAAAGTCGAAGATTTGATGGTGGAATACGTTGTTGCTTAACCATGTCATCATGTAGTCATAGTTGTGTGTTTGATGAAAATTGTTGCTTAAGCCAATGGCTAACCCTACCTTGTGTGCAAAATGCCCTTGCTTTGTTGTGCATCGATGATATCTTTGCATGACACTACAATTGTCACCCCTCCCTCCCTTGTTTTGGGATTGCCTCTATTGATTATTCCCATGCCACCATGAAATTGTTAACTTAATTATTACATGACTATTGAACCAAGTGATCAACTTAATTGTTAAGATGTGTCCTTTCTTAAGAGGTAGGATAGTTGTGATTGTTAAATACTCTTCCATTGCTATGTTTGATTTGCTTCTTTGATGCTTGGTGTGCTATGAGTGAACTTAAATGAAGCATATGCACATATAAACTACGATAGTTGTGATAATTATTCATGAAAATTGGACATCCTCTTCTTTTGTCACGAGGGAAAAAAAGAAAAAAAGTTTGGCAAATGAGGGAGATTAGACCTCCCGAAGAAGTGAATGAAGTTTGGCAAACAAAGGAGGTTAGACTTAGCCCAAAAACTAGTTGAAGCATGCAACTAAGGTAGATCAGACTTAAATCCAAAAAAGTGGATGAACTTTGCAACCAAGGGAGATTTAGATGATGTACCCATGAAGTGAATGAAGTTTGGCAAAGAAGGAAGATTAGACTTTAATTCAAAAGAGTGGAAAAAGTGTGCAACCAAAGGGAGATTGAACTTCACTCCAAAAAAGTGGATGAAGTTTGCAACCAAGGGAGATCCTAACTCACCCAAAAAATGAATGAGGTTTGTTGGCAAACAAGCGAGGTTAGACTTACCCAAAACGTGGATGAAGTTTGCAACCGCTTTCTCCTCTCCTCCTTCCTCACTAGAAAAACACAAGAAATTTTTTATTTGAAAACTGTGAAAGGCACACGTATGATCCTTCTGATGGGGCGACTGAATTTAGGTCTGGAATCAAGATTAGGTTTGGTTTAGGTCTTGTGGAGGTTTGACGAGAGTGAAAACGAAGGAAGTCTTCGTATGGAGCGAACGCGTTTTAGGTTCGGGATAGGTTCGGGTTAGGTCTGTTGGAGACTCGCTGAGAACCTGTAGGTGGGAGGGTAAAGCACTGCGGCGCATTTGCGCGCAAGTCTTTTGTTTCTGTAGCGAGGAGAGCTTGTCTTGCTGCGCGAGGGAGAGAGAGCTCCGAGGATTGGATCTCAGTTGAGGTCACCATGGGTAAGCTCTCGTCGATCGTCTTGCTGCCGCTGTTTTTTTTTTCTTTAGTGGTTGATGGTTTTGTGTCTGATATTCCTTGTAAACTCGAGGAACATCGGCCGTCGTAGATGTCTTGTTGTCTCTGTCTAGTGCGTCGTCAGCCTTACTAGTTTAGAGAGCTCGCAACGGATGCATGTCCTCATTGTAATTGTTGGTTTGTGATGGCAATAGTCTGCACGCTTTGGAACTGGTGTTGTTACGCAGAGACAGGGGACATTGCTGGAGCTCGATCAGTGATAATGGAATTTTTTTTTGTGTACTGTTGCCAGGTATCTCGCGGGACTCCACTCATAAGAGGAGGGCAACTGGGGGCAAGAAGAAGTCATGGCGCAAGAAACGCAAGTAGGTCGCTCTTCAGAGATTCCTGTCATCTGTCTGCTTATATACACCAACTAAGTTTGTTGCTTTGTCAGTGTGATATGGATTGTGATGTCTTCCTGTCTCTATTGTGTTTGATTATGATGGGGTGTGGTAGTAAATGAATGTCACATGTCTGTGTCTCTTTTAGTGACATTTTCATTGTTCTTGCCTGGTTTTTGGTTCTAGGTATGAACTTGGAAGGCAGGCAGCTATGACGAAGCTGTCCAGCAACAAGACTGTGCGACGAGTTCGTGTGCGAGGTGGCAATTTCAAATTTAGGGCACTTCGCTTGGATACTGGGAATTTTTCATGGGGATCTGAGGCAGTTACTCGCAAGGCCCGCATACTGGATGTTGTCTACAACTCATCAAACAATGAGCTTGTCCGCACTCAGACATTGGTGAAGAATGCCATTGTGCAGGTGGATGCAGCACCCTTCCGCCAGTGGTACAGCCAGCATTACGGCCTTGACATTGGCAAGAAGAAGAAGGTTGCTGTAAAGAAGGATTCTGAGGTGATTTGTCGGTCCTTACCCCTATTAGCCTTGCAAAGGCTTCCCTTTTCCAACTGTGTCTCTCAATCTGCAGTGAAAATGTAAAGGTTTGCAAGAAGGCTTTGTCTCTGAACAGGCTCAATCCAGCTATGTTACTGATTCAATTCATATATGTTGGATCCATGGCTCAGGGTGTAGAGACTACAGAAGAAGAGAAAAAAGCCAGCAGGAAGGTGCAAAAGAAGATTGCGAAAAGGCAAGATGGTCTCAAGTTGGATGCACATCTAGAGGAACAGTTTGCTAGTGGCAGGTTGTTTGCATGCATCTCATCTCGACCAGGCCAATGTGGTCGTGCAGATGGGTAAGTTCGAAACAATCAACCTGTATGTCTTTTAAGAGCATGCTGGCATCAGAGATGGTTGCTAATTCTTCGCTTGTCACTTTCTCTGTGATTTGTGATTCGATGTACTTGTATGATTTCTTATTGCAGGTATATTCTAGAGGGTAAGGAACTTGAATTCTACCAGAAGAAGATTCAGAAGAAGAAGGGCAAAGGAGCAGCTGCCTAGTCCTCTGCTTCAGTGTTGAACAGTGAATGGAGGTGTTTGATAAGCACGCATATTGTCAGGGAACTGCATTTTCGTAGAAGCAGAATTGCATACTTTTAAGCAGTTTAATTCCTACTCCCCTTTGCTTGTATGGATCTGGACTGAGATGTGCTCAGGCATTCGGCATTTCCCTTGTCTGAAGAATCATTTGCTAGAGTTCTTTGGATGCTCTTGGTGGCTAAGGTAATTCATCTTGAGCGGAGTGTACCCACAATTCTCTATTCAATTCATGAGTTTCCACAACCTGGTGTAAATCAATTGGATGTTGTTGGATAGACTTTGCACCCTCAATTTTGTTGAGTTAGTAAGTTTGCTGCTTGTATGATCTGAGGTTGTATTGGTTGTACTTCTTTGTTCACATACAACTCATGGTTGCCTGATTGGTTGCTTGAGTAGTGGAGATAGCAATAAACCTATTGCATCTCCTGAATGATGTTGTAAACTAGATATCTTTATGCCTTTCATCTCATTTTTATGTGATTAATGAAATTTAAATCTGAGTACTTTGGAGCCAATCTTAATTGCTGTTGTTATAATTCTGTTAGTCAATTGCTTTTATGCATTATTTTATGTTCAGTAAACTTTGTAACAGTGTGCAGCTGGTGTGCTATTGATGAATTTAAAAGTGTGTTGTATTGGAGAACATGCTAATTGTCACTGGTGTCACCATTGAGACAATTGAGAAAAGCATGTGCAACAAGCAGTGAATGTTGTGATAACTCATCTTGAAACTCTGCTGTTGCCACATGATGAATCTCATGATATTCAAAGAAGTATTAAAAAGATCTCAGAACCAGGGAAAAGTGCCACTTCACAGCTGAAACCTGGTACTCAACATTCCTTAAATGTTTGTGCAAAAGCAATTTTGTTTTCTAATACATGAATTCAAGAAACAGGAACCCAACTTTTTGGATTTTTGCATGCCTCCAGAAGCTTCCATTCCTCTGTCCCTTCTTCGGGTTGCTGCAGCAAAAACATTGAAGTTAGCACTGCAATTTGACTGTGTGGATACTGAGTTCCTGAGTGTCACAGATTACTGAAAAGGCATATCACAGAGCAAATTCCTACCCTTTTCATTAATTGCCCTCACCTCACTGTTTATGAGTTCTACACAAAATAATGTGTCTAGGTCAACTTGCTGGAAATCAGCAATGAACATTCAATCAGTAGAAAAGTTCATTTTCACCAAACTGCCGGAGAATAGAGGAGCCTTTGCTAAAGACGCCAAATCTTTGTCTGTATGAGATCAGCCAGGTTATTGCCACATACAAATGGAAATCATGCGCAATGAAACGTACATGGTCGTACTCCCATCGTGCAGTTAAAGGTAATGACATGAGAATACTCTCAATTCGTCCCCCTGTCTTGAGACCAAAGGTAGTTCCTCTATCATACACCTGCCACCAGATTGCAACATAACCACACATGAACTTAAACCATATTACACTGAACTGCTGTCATATGCAACAAAGCCAATGTATATTCCAAATGTTTATCATTGATATCAAATTCTAGCCTCTCTTTTGCAGCATCACATGGATATCACATGCTAAAAAGGAGAAAACATCTAAGGAATCATATCAATACTAGCTCAAAATCTCATCCTAGAGATGAAAACTGAGCAAACCCAACTCTAGAATTCAGAGCAAATAACCATAGCCACAGTTGTTTCCATGACTCACTAAGTTAAACTCAACATAGCGACCTCGCCGAAGTTGTTGCCAGTCCTTATGCTCTGGTGAAAAATGCATGTCCTTCCGTTTCTCTATCAATGGAATGTATGCTGGAATCACAGAGTTTGCACACTCTGCAAGCCATAGCAAAAGTAAGCTCTGTCAAAGGGAAAAACAAAAGAAATGAGAAAAAAGTTCTGACACATATCAACACATCATTGTGGTTGTGATAGGATAATACCTGAGGAGAATGCAAGTAACACCTCTGGATCCCTATCATTGAGATCATCAAAGAAAATTCCTCCAAGCCCTCTTCTCTCACCACGGTGCTACATGGCCACAAATAAGTCCTTCCATTCAGTCAACATCAAACTGTCACAGTATGCACTGCAGTGGACATTCAGTTTTGGACATGCGCTTCAAAAGACTCATATGGACAAGGAAACTCATAAAGTACCTTTATGAGGAAGTAGTCATCACACCATTGTTTGAACTTTGGATAGAATGCCAAGTCATGCTTGTCACATGCTCGCTTTTGCACCTGCACACAAACAATTGACACAGTGAGTATAGACTCTTGTCTGACTGCCTGAGAAAAGCAGACCAATAGCCTCTTCCCTATACTATATCTACTGCCTATCATGCCCTATTCAGCAGAGCCATTTGTCCTAGAGGCTCCAGCCTGAGTTCAGATAGGACCTGGGGTACCAGCCAGTTATTCTGCAACCCCCTGGGTGACAAATACCCTGAGTTTATCTGTAGTAGCAACCTCTGGCTGTTATATCAATAGCTAAAAATAAACCAGTTCAATGCCAGAAGAAAGGCAGGAGCAGTAAGAAATTACACCAGAATATCCTAGACCAGAACCTAAAAATAAACCTCCAGGACTGACAGTGGAGAAAAAGACAAGTTGACGTTAGACAAGCAGACCTGGTGAAAGTGTGCTACATCCTCTTCAAAGATATAGGAGGGAGTGAGGTCAGTGCCACCCCCAAACCACCATGCTTTTGGTGCACCTGCCACATCTGCATTAACACTTCTCAATAAGCTTCAAGAGATTCAAGTCACCAAGGTCCAAGAACTGCATTCAACTTCCTTTGCACTCTAATCTCTTTGACCTTATCAACACCTGCTTTCAAAGTCTAGGCCATACTTAGCCTAATACCTCTTGGTGCATCTGTCTCAAAGTAGCGATAGTTGAAATGCACAGTTGGAGCAAATGGATTCTTGGGGTGCATCACCTGCAGGCCAATACAAACTTGATCAAATTGCACAATCCCAGTGGACCAACACCAGTCCTGAAAATTCCTCCAATTCTGTAATCAGGATAGAGACATAAGCAGAAAGGATTAGATGACAGCATGACACCTGTTACCCTGCCACAGTGTGCAACTTGAGCACAAACCATTAAAGACAGCCATAAATCCCTTGAAAGGATGGGAGGAAGGAAACAACATACTGAGCTGACACCTGCAGCAAAGAACGGAATTCGACCAGCCTTGTCCAAAGCCGTCTTGTTATCTGAACCACCACCAGTGGCAGCCCTGTAAGCCTCTGGGGGCATTGTTCCATAGACCACTGACACATTCACACCTGCTTTTTCCCAGACATTTCCATCTTGCAGGACACGGCTGATTCCACCTCCGCCTCCAGGTCGAATCCAAGAATCCTCATGAAACTTGCTGCCATCAACAGCCTCCACAGCTGCACAGATATCATCCTAGAGGCAGACAGACAGGTAGAAAGTGAACACTTCCACATCCTTTCATAGTAAGGTGCTTTCTGAAGTCAGTGCAAAAAAAGACCTGAAAAAATCAACTGCTTCTTCCACAAACAGAACCTATATTCTTCTGTTCCCATTTCACTCCAAAACCCTAGAGGCAAACTTCACAAGAGAAGACAATAATTTCTTTGCAGACCTGAGCTTTTCGGATCATGGTCTCGAATCGAGCTCGCATACTGGAGGTGCTGGGATTATCCCATTGCACATTTTCACCCTCTCGCAGCAAACTGGCAGGACTTTCTGTCAGCATCTGTTCCTCTTCAATGCTGCGGGCCTCCTGCTGTTTTTCCACCATTTTTTCTCTAATTTAGTTTCTGTTGGACCTCTCAGTTTACACACATTTTTTCACCAGGAAAGGTCAAGAAGGCAAGCAGGCATTGCCAAATTATGAATAAAAAAGGTTGTTCTTCAATCCCTAATCAAGGCTATCCCTGACACTTCACAGAACTGCCGAATTTGTGGAACATTGTCACTAGGCTATGACAAAAGCGCAACAACACTGGACAAATTTCGCACTTGAACTTGAAATTTTTTTCCACAAAAGATAGAGGAAAGTAATACAGGATAATACAGCAAACCGGTACTGCAACTGCAACGGACTTCTGAAGAATAGGCCTTGAAGAAGAAGAAGAAGAAACTGCAATTGATAGAGCAAAGGATAATACGGCGAACCTGCACCGCAACTGCAACGGATTTCCGAGGAAGAAGTCTTGAAGAAGAAGAAGCTGGAGTTGTCGGAGCCGGAGAAGCGATTGCTGCTGCTGAAGGCAAATGGCGGCACTTGAGAGATGGAAAGGATACTGCGGCAAGCTTGGAATCGCAGTGGTATGCAGCAGCTTCAGCAGGCGCGGTAAAAGACGGAGCGATGAGGAACCTTGCCGGCTCCAGCAACAGAAGAGACGCCATCGTCGTCGTCGTCGTGGCCATCGCCGATCACACAGCGACTAAATGCAAATGGCGAGTGCGCATTGCGACGCACACGCGCGTACTCGGATCGTTCGCGGCTCGGTTTTCTTCCCCACCTTGACGACTCATCTCCGGGAGCGATGAGCCGATGCTAACACCAAGGGAGAGGATAAGGTCAGGTTACCGTCTCCGAGAAAGCTCATTGGACGCTTGCGGGTGATGAGTTTTAAGGGCCTCTTTAAGGACCCCACAACTTGCGCTCATTGGACACTTGGGGGTGATGAGTTTTAAGGGCCTATTTAAGGACCTCACAACTTGCGCTCATTGGACGCTTGGGAGTGATGAGTTTTAAGGGCCTCTTTAAGGACCCCATGACTTGCACTCATTGGACACTTGGGGGTGATGAGTTTTAAGGGCCTATTTAAGGACCCCCACTAAAAGCTGAAGCCATTCTTACACCCGTCTGACTGACTTCTATACAAAAACTTTGTTAAATTTTTCAGTCTAATATACTCACTCATGAATGGGATTACAAAATCAATTGTTGGATTCAAAATTTACATGTTAGACAAAACACGATAATTGACAAACATCACACGAGGGATGATGCAACGACACAATTAGATCGAGCTCCCCCATGGGATTGGAAAGGTGTTGCAATGCCCAAAGAAGTTGTGTTCAAACCAAAAGAGAACTTCTCACATGACATGATAATAATACATGCATCCCCAAACAACATTCACAATGACCAAGTTAGGTATTCATCAAAATATGACTCAAACCAAAATGGGATTGTTCGAATCAAATTGAAGCCTTACAATATCCTAAACATGAAGAACCTTAAAAATGGGTAGCAACTTTAAAGTGAAGCCAAGCTGATTTGAGCATTGGAACTCATGGGTCACCTCTTTGCTATTCACTTGCAATGTTTCATTGACGCATTTGTAAGTGTGGGCAGCTTGTTAATAGATGATGTTATATTCTTCCATTGAACTTCACAAGCTTATCATTTTGTACCTTGCATGGTTTTGCATAAAATCACACAATTTATGTTTTCATGTCATATGTTTATAAAAAATACAAATAAATAAATGGAAATACGTTTTGTAGCTTTTCATGAGATTTGAACCCACCATTGCAAGGAAGTAGAATCTAATTATTATTTTTAGTTTATTTCTTGTTGTTACCGATTTTGGATTTATTTCAACTTTTCAAGTTATTGGTCAAACCTTACAACAAAACAAGATAAGCATCACAAAACTTGTTTTGACATTTTCATAACCTCTTGCAAATTTTGATGGGGGTGTTTATTGTCTTTTGTTTGGTAACTAGTTAAAGGTCCAAAGCATGCACAAATTTAATTGAAATTTGATCACAAATCCATTTAGCAATAAGTTATTTGCAAAGTCCGCATAACTAGGTGGCACCCTAACCAATTACACAAAAATGAGAGGCAAATGAAACAATTGGATATGAAAATTTTGCCATGACCCAAAATTGGTCACAAAATTGTTTTATGTTCCAAAATCAATGCCCAACCAATTTGTTGCCCAATTCTCTTGCATGGCGCTCATGTAAATGGCTTCACAAGCAGACAATGTTTATGCAAGGGAATGTGTGAACAATTGATTAGTTGCATTGTGTAAATTGTGACATTTTTGAGTTATGTGAGTGTGAGAAATTGTGCGAAGTTGCTACAAAAAGGAAATCAAAGGAGGTGCAAGTTGTAACCATCTATGCAAAGGGAGGTGTAGTGTTGGCATGGGAGGTCGATTGAAATGGTACCTAGTTGAATTTTCATGAAATATAATTTTTGAACATTGTGTTGAATACCGATTAACGTCTTTGTGGTTAGAATCAATTAGGGTTTTTATAAGCCAACAATGGTCCCTACATGAGCCATTTAGGTGAACTCAAACATATCTACCCATAACTAGATTTGCCAAATTTTCATGTGCCATTTTCAAAATGGTCCTACTCCAAGATGAACAAGATATTTACTATAATTGTTTGGGGGACAACTTGACAATATGTCAAGTCATGCTTCTAAATGTATGGTCATGTTTTATGATCTCAAAAAAAATTGTGAATTTATTTTGAATGTAGTCAATTCATGGTTGTTAAAATCCCTTTATAAAGCTAAAAGGGATATATATTGTCAATATGGATGAACATGCATTGATGTTTGACAATCATTGTGTTGTTCATTGAATGTATTTTCTTTCTACCATTAAACCAAGTTTTGTGGGATTCATTATTCCACAATTTTTCAATTTTTGACAAGTTCCTTTCTGTAATCCTAATGCAACTTTGGAATTCATGTAATTCATTGTTCAACAGATGACCATTGAATCTCATGGCCAATGGCATGATTAATGCATGATGTCGAAAGTAAGCTTGTGTTGTTGGGAGAAGCAATTGATATACACAATGAACTTCCAAGCATGGCATAAAAAATGAATGACTACATGAATGATGGTTACTTCTCTAAGAAATTCATGCTTGTTGTAGATTAACAAGAGTGGGAGATTTTAAGTTGATTTGAATTAGATGTTATTGGGAGATGTGTTACAAAATGAAATTGATGCAAGTGTTGCAATATGAATGTGGGAGATAAATTGACGAACTATTTTGTAGAAGCAATAGTTGTGACCCAATTTGCAAAAGACAACAAGAGAAGGAGTTACGTAATTGAACAATGCAAGTTGTGCAACCAAGTCAAGGAAATTCTATAATTGAACAATGTCAATTTTGTAATAGTAGAAGATAGCACAAGATGGATCTCTCAAAAGGAGTTAATGCTTTTGGGGGATGTTGAAAGCAACAACCACAACTTTGTGGTTGCATTGAATAAATGTGTCCCACCCATTTTGGCACACTTCGTCCCCAATTGTCAAGACTTTTCGATTTTGCTCAAACTGGGCATGGCAAGGAATATGGGGGCTCAAACCAAGTGAGACTTTGTGGATAACTTTAATGCCCAATTAGAAAACCCTCACAAAGCTCTTTAAAAGCTCTTTAAAAACCTCATGCAAAAAAAGAGAAGAAAAAAGAATATTTATATTTTCATCACCCACATCCAATGTTTTTTATTCGGTCAATTTTGTGATGTTGCTCAAGCAATGATCACCCATAAATGTACTTAGCCAAATTTTGTAATATTCAAAATATGAAAGTAAAACAATCTTAGGCACCCTTTCCTATGGGAGGTGGTCGTGGCAAATTTCAATACAATTGCATTTTCCATTCTCTGTGTCTAGGTTTGGAATTTTGAAATCCATTCCCTCAGAGGTTTTCTTGAAGCCCGCATGACTAGTTGTGATGGTTGTGCTTTAAGGTTCTCTTTTAGCAAATGCATTGATGTGGGAAATCATAATGTTATTGGGTATATATTACTTGCACCTCTTCCTTACTTCAAATCTGGAGACATGCTTATGTGTAGGGTAATAATGCTTAAGGCCATGTGCATTACTGGGCCATAGTCCTTCTCGCCCAGATGATGTACAAAAGATGAGATGAGATGAGATGAGATGATGTACAAGAGAGGAGATCTCACCCAAATGAGATCAGATGCTCCACAAATTGCAAATACAAATGAAACTCAAAGACTGCCAGGATTTCAAAGAAAACCAGTTTTGCACACAACACAAGTCATTTAAGATAAAGAACCATTCAAAAAGAGATGACACTACAGAACCTTACAATACTGAAATAAGCATGACTTTACAACCCTTTACTGATGTCCTTTCAGATGTCTGAGATCCTTTGACATCCCGCCCACTACGCAGACTCTGATCAAAGCAGATGGGTTAGCACTTCTCTGAACACACTCAGTACCTATGAGTGGATAAAGGGAGGCAACATAGCTCTTCGAGCAATACAGCACTTAATAGTCACAATCCATAATCTTTGGTGTCATTGTTCAAGGGTGGCTGTCACTACATAAAAGTAGGAGACCCCTCCAAAGTAACCCAAGAATTAAGAGCACATCACTCTCAAAGGCAAAATCCAATGTGCAAATATACTGCAGAAGGAAATCCCTGGTCACCTTATCATGATTGACCATATCAAATCTGACACAAACCACCAAGGAGGTGATCCAGCTCATGTTGGAGACAATATTTGGCTCAGCCACCAACCTGGCGCCTCCAGGAGTCTTCAACTATCAACTCATCAACCCCCCAATCCTCATAACTGCACTCAAACACAATGAGATGAGTGCTCCAGAGCTTCTCTTTTAAGAAAGAAAATGCTTAGAACAAACACAAAACAACTCTTCTTGTATGATCCTTTGCCTTTTTGCAAGATCTAAAAGCTCAACCATATCATCCTGGCCACAAGATCCTGCACCATAGTTGCTTGGACTTCCAAACTACTATGGCGGCCATGAATTTCTGAGTTTGTGTGTTCCTTGAAGAGACCTTAGCATCCATTTTTTCTGTCTTTTGCATGCACAGTGTGCTCCTCATCACATCACAAACAAGAGAAGACCAGAGGACATCATTTATGCTACAATAGGTAGGAAAACACGTGTACAATCAAACCACACAAAACATGCATGGTGGATGAAATGTGATGGACACAAATGTACACCTACCTCCCATCAGGTAAGAAACGGCGAATTGTGAAGGGTATCTTGCGCTCCCGGAGCTCCTTCATTGCGATCTGCCATGCAAATAGACCATGATCTCATACTATGCAATGAAAGCTGTGTTGAAAATGGATCAGTCACATTGCAGAGAACATATAACGGAATAAACATAGATGGATATAAAAGGCGTTACTCAGAAGTACTTGCTCTTGGAGATAAAAACAACAATCGCAACTACAACCCTCAAAAGGAAAAAATTCTGCTAGAAACAGGAGTTTAGTACCTCCAGAGGATCAGTCTCGCCTTCCAAGTTGACCATTACTGGTGCATTCATGCTGAAACACACAATCGCCATATGTATCAACTACACTTGCTTTCCAGATAAGTGGAGTTCGGTATCCAAGCTACAGTTAATATTTTCCATTGCAATCCTGTCATTTGTGCATAACATGGGAATTCCATTCTGACCACTGAGACTGTGAAGAAGGAAAGAGTTTATTGTAGTTCTCGCCTCTGGCCATAACCAAGGTGCTCAAAAAATGAAAACTGCGAGTATTGCTCATGCACAAAGTGGCACATGGATGAACTGTAACCTGATTTGGAGGGCACGAGTACCCAGCACCCTAGCTCTTTCATACTTAGTCATGTACTTGGTTGTTTTCCGAGGCTTATCAGTTGGAGGCTCGGCATCTCTGTCCAGAACATCTGTATCTGGACCTTCATAAAGCTCTCGAGCTTCTCCGTTCTCCTCTTCTTCCTCAACTTCGTCCTGGGGAATCAAAAGAGAAAAAGTTATAACAAGCATACTAATTGTCATCCCAGTGTCTGAGCATGTTCAGATTCTGCATGAGACATAAACGGAGAGGTGTGTGTGATCCTGAAAGCTGTGGCAAAGAAGAAGGAGAGAGAAAGTATGTGAGAAAAATTACCTCAACATCAGGCTCAGGAGGCTCCTCTTCATACCTGATGTCCTCCACAACACAAGCCACATAAACAAGATTCCTCAGCAAACTATCAAGCCACAGACCACATGTAGCAAAAGGCATCTCAAAAAGAAAAAAAACAAAAAAAAAAATCTCTCCCAAATTGTTGCTAATTGTGAACAAATTGCAGTTTTCTTTTCTCCATTTCTTATGGTTCCATAAACTTTCCAAAAAGAAGAAACAATCAATCTCACCAAGAAATTAAGAACTCAAGAGAACGAGAAACCGGAAATACAACGTGAAACCCCAAGGGACCGGAACCGACATGCGTGCTTCACTTCCAATTCTCCACAACACATCGAAAGAAATAACGGAAAGGGGGCCAAAAAAGAAAGTTCCAAAGAGACCGAAAGAAAGAAAGACAGAGAGAAAAAACTTACCCGACGTCTCCACCGTCGTAGTCGTTGTAATCCTCGTCCGCCATAGCTCAAAGCTCAGACTAGAACCACACTGGAAAGCACAAAAGCACCACGACCTCCTCCTCCTCCAACACCAACAACAACAACAGAGAGAAGAGGAAAGAGCGATCGGACCAAACCCTAACCCTAGGAGGAGCAACAACAATAAATCGGGGCGGGTAAATGATTTTACCCTTGTGTGAGTACCTAGGGTATCCAATACGGGTATTGAACAATGATGATACCCAGGGTTTTTTTTTTAATTTATTTTCAATTTTGTGAGGTAGGTGGACTGGCGATCATCTATTACAGGAGTTCAGCAAATTTGGCTACAGATTAGATAGAAAAGTATGACTTTTGCCACAAAAAAAAAAAAAAAAAAAAAAAAACAAAAAAAAAAAAAAAAAAAAAAAAAAAAAAATAT
>Ga0116227_10007111_pt1 | contig 22106 bp, 14 predicted proteins | sample S1TSphgellanicum_FD_89693 | JGI IMG/M metagenome (GOLD analysis project Ga0116227, IMG submission 89693) | Host-associated microbial communities from peat moss isolated from Minnesota, USA - S1T2_Fb - Sphagnum magellanicum MG | ecosystem: Host-associated > Plants > Peat moss > Unclassified...
AAAAAAAATCCCACCAAAAAAAAAAAAAAAAAAAAAACAATGAGGTTCAGAACCCAACATTCAAAAATTTAAGAATTAGCCAAATGAATCAAAATTTTACTCTTACAGGAAAACCAAAATTTCCAAAAATTTCCCAAGTGTTTTTTTTTCCTGGCGAGATTTTGCCATTTTTTGACAAAGAAATTGGGGAAATTTTGGTTGTTCTAGAGTAAATTAGACTAATTGTTGTTTTAGAAATTAAAATTTCCGCCATAATTTCGATATTTATTTATAAAAAATATAAATAAAATATACTTAAATTTTAATAATTTATCTTTAAATATTAATTATTATTATTATTTTATATTTTAAAAAATTTAAATTAAATAAAATAAACACTGGTACCGTGGGTAAAATTAACTAACATGCCCATGAATTGGTGGTGATGAATTGAACCCACAACCAATAGCAAGGTGAGTCCTGGCACACTCCTCTTCTTCTTCTTCTTCTATTTATTATAAGCTTTTTTTATGTGTGTTCCAATGCTGAGTTTGCAAGTAAAGATACTGTGCTTTATTTTATTTTATTTTATTATATAAAAAAATTTGCATGGCTGAAGTTCAAAGTTCTGTCCCATAATTTATTTTATTGTGTGGAGAATTTTCTTGATTTTTGTTCCCTCTTTGTGTGGGCCAAGGTGAGGAGGACGGAAGAATCAGCAATCAATCATCTCACTGGATGAAAACCCTAGGGAAATCCCTAGGCTAATTTCTGAGAGTTAACTAACTAATCATCCATTAATTATTGAAACAACAAAGGGGAATAATTAGGTGACAAAAGGGACCAAGTGGAGAATCATTTTTGCTTTAATTTAATTTAATTATTTTTCAGAAGCACAACACAGCAGACACAACCTTACAAGCCATTGGCAACCCACAAAGTCAAGCTCATTTGGCAAAGGGGCTAACTAAGCAAGACTCAAAAACCAGCACACTCTCAGGGGTTTGAACCCAGGACCTTGTCATTTGGAGGTTCCAATGTGGGCTATGCCAGTAAGCCATCACCCTTGAAGAACCAGGGCTTTTTTATCCCTGCATTAAATCATTTTGGATTTTGTTCTCTCCAATAACCAGAACCAGCGGTTTTTTTTTTTTTTTTTTTTTGGGACCTCTCTTGAAAAACCAGAATCAACAAAACACATCTCTGATTCCAAAATATTTGAAAACCTGGAACCAACCAACGGCTTATTAACAAAACCAAATACCCTTCCAACAACACTCATGAAGCGCTTTTTTTTATCAAAAAAATTATTTATAGGTTATCATTATTCCTAGAGCTTAGGAGAATGCTAACTTGGTAAAGATTTAAGATCCCAAGTTTTGGGTAGATTGGGGTGGGCTACGTCCCACTTGGAAAAGACCTAAAATCCCCCCTTTAAGGTAGTGTTTTTGTTTGATGCTCCATACTTGTTGATTCAGTGTTTTCATGATGGGATGATTGGTTAGGGTTTTCTGGAGCCATCTTGATTCGTTATTAGTGGGGTTATGCATTTTGCATGCTTTGAAGGTATATATGTGAAGGAGGGACCACCCCCCACTAGGATACATACCAAAAATGGAATTTTATTAAGAGGAAAAGCCCCCCCCCCACCTCCCCCAATTGAAACTCTTTACCCTAAACCCTAGACCCAGATTTTGATGAAGAAAAAAAAAAATGGAACCAATCACAACATGTCATGGAAAGCCCATTTGACCAATGGGAACGAATAAATCATCCCCACTTGGCGGTGGGGGCAAAAAAACTCTATAATAAAAATAATGGTGTATGTTTGTTTGGAACCTTCCGACCTAATTACATACCTGCCTAGTAACCGACCCTTGCCCTCTATGTACCTTTTTAGCCTACCCTTTTTCCCTCTATGAACTATTTTGTGCAATTCCTTGGGCGGGGTGATTTTTATTTTATTTTTGTATTGCCCTAAAAATCTATATAGTAAAAATAATGGTGTATGTGTTTGTTTGGAACCTTCGTACCTACTTACACAAGTACCTAGTAGCCTACCCTTGCCCTCTATGTACCTCTAACTTCACCTTTTCCCTCTATGAATTATTTTGTGCAACTCCTTGGGTGGGGTGATTTTTGGAAGTATCTTGTAGCCTAGGAGGCTTGAGCATTGGAGGAGTTTAGGGTTCCACAAAAACATCCGACTCTGAAGTCATATATGGAAGGAAAAAGGAAAAGATATTATTCATGCTCTTATTGGAAGAAGCAACTCACCATATGGGGTGTGGATATGGCTTGAAATAACACACATGTCCACCAAACGGGAGCTCTTGGGCAATACCCCAATTGGTAGATCATGTGTAGCCAATGTGTGGGATGGGCCAAATAGTTCCCTATTGGTAGTATTTTCCCCCCTCCTAACCCTAACCCTAACCCTAACCAATATTTGGCTAACACATATTTCATAGCCAAAAATAGGAGGTAAAAAAGAGCATGGAATCCAACCAACGTGAGGTGTTTATATGTACACCTTGTAAGGTACATGTATATCCAACACTAACTTTTTGTCTTCTCCTAAAAGGTAATAAAAGGTGTTTCCGAGTATCTATCTCAATGTGTGGGTCTCACCCAAGAACCCCTGCACTTTTGTAATATGGAATGGCCCTTGTAGGGCCTATTCCACCCCGGAACACGGTGATTCCACTAAGGTGGTAACGGGTTCTTCCAAGGCATAACTAATTTCTCCACAATCGATTCAAGTTTTATCCACATTCCTTTGTGGCATTGACGCTTCATTTGCCACTAACCTTTCCCATTTGAAGCAAGAATTTTCAACGAGATCCAATTCAAAGAATTTTATCATCATTTTATGTGTTTATTGTCTCATAAATCATTTATCGATGGAGTAATGATACACTATCATAAAATGAAACCAAGAGAAACAACCTCAATTTTTGTATAAGGTTTTTCCTTGTGTTATGAAGGTGCCATGGTCTCATGTATTGTAACAACATTGAAATTGAAGGATAATGATATATTATAGGTGTGAAACATGTGAGGTCCCACACCACAATAATTAGATTAATTTTACATAATTACACTTCAATTATTTCATGTACTTTATATGTTGCTTTGCATAAAGTTCTTTCAATTTAATAGTTTCTTCTATTCCTTAACACGAGATAAAAATCTAACTAGTAGAAAATTATATGGGAACAAAGTAAGATGAACTCCATAGCAAATATGGAGTAGATCTTTGAAATATTTGAAAATTTATCAAATCAATTGTCTCTCTTTAATCACTTTTAGAACTTCAAGTCCAAAGTCCACAATTTTCAAGCAAGTTCCAACTTGCTAAGTATCTTATATGCTTGTGTGCTTGATGATCACGTAATTTTGTTTATAATGTGCAACTTACTTCTAAACCTTATCGTGTTATAGACTCAAGGGAATACATAATCCTTGCCTTTAGATGGGTCGGGAGTCCAAATTCCTAAGAACCAATTTGAACTCATTTAAAGCAAATTGAACCCTTGAGTTGGACCCTACCTTGCATCTTGGTGCTTCAAATCATGAGCTCTCCTTTTGAGCTTTTCTTTTATTTGGGGGGGTTTGAACCAATTGATTTTCCTTCCTAAATGGTGCCATGTAAGTTTGGCCTCAATTTGTCATGTTTTGGTCTTGGACCCTCATCTAAAGGCCATGGGTCCAATTTATGACTCTCATCCAATAGGATTGCTCTATTTCATTGGACTTTAGACCCTGGACCTCAACTAATGTGACCCTTAGGAGGGCAGATGGGGCCCGAGGGTCAATGGCTTGGACTTCGTTGAGCCAAAGAATAGGGAACATAAAAACCGACAATGTCTCTTAGACCCGCAAGCCAACACCAGATTTCTTTCCAACCATGGACTTCTCATCCATCCAACAGAAATAAAAATCCTTTGGCCACCCATGGATCCTCTGCTATAAATCCTTTCCCAATTTTTAAAGTGATGGCATATAATGTTCCACTACAATGTTCTTATGAAAACACTAATTTGTCAAGTGTCTTCCAACTTATAAGTTAACAATCAATGTTAGGCAGGTATTACAATCTAGTTTAGAACTGAGCCGGTTTTCAAGTTGACCTTTGTCGGACGGACAACCAGTGATTTATCAACTGTTATAAAAATCTTGAGTTGAAAGGAATCAATGGATGAAGTGTTTGGTTGAAGGAACCAATGGATGTTAAAGGATGAAAATTTGGATGTGCCCGAGAATTGCCCCCAAAAGTTAAATGATGATTCTTTAACTTTGCCTGTAATTTTTTTTAAAAAATTCTTAGGAGGTGAGAGTTATCTGCAAAGTCCTGGAAGACATTCAACTGGCCACTTGACCCTCTCTTTCATCCCCTCTTTCAGTGGTATCTGCAAAGTAAGGAAATTTGATTAAATCTCGGTATGAAATGCTGAAACTCAGCATTTTAATGCACAAGGTTTGAGAGTAATTGTAGGAATTGTAGAGGTAGGAGCTGTGAAAATATATGTAGCAGCAGTGAGAGAGGCGCTCAGGAAAATGGAAAGACAGGATGAAACTCACTTTACCACCGAAATTGGTGAAAAAAACTAGTTTGGGTCCCAGTTATTTCGTTTCGTAAAATATTCATTCCCAGTTCCGCGTTTGACGTCCTATTATATCCAACATATAAGTACTAACAAATTCTTTTAATTGTAGATTGTGTGTAACTATGTGGAACTACTCCTAGTTTCCAAATCAAACATAATCTAGATTCTTTTTAGTAAGCAGAAATCAAAGGTTTAGAAATGTGAAGAATCCACTTCAAAACCTTAAATTTGGATTCCAATTGGATGGATGAGAAGTTGATTACATCCAAAGAAGTAGTCGAAAATTGGCACCCATTCCATTATCGGTTCCAATTGTTTACATTATCAAACTTTTTGCCACAATATCATCCATTTATTTTACTTTTTCATGAAGCTCCTTGCCTCTATTTCATCATCCATCTTTGATTCTAGACATTTCCAACTCATATGCCATGCATGGAATATATAACTTTCCTAGATTCTATATATGTAGGGATTCATTTTTCATCCATTGTTTATCCCACATTCAACAAGATTTTTTTTTCTCTTCCAAACCAATGGTTCATCCATCATTACCTTTCTCGACTTCCCCAAACACCCACATACCCTAATGTCCAATGTTTTTTAACTTTGTGTTGGACTCCAACTTCCCCGACTAATTTTTACTTTTTCATCCATTCTTCAACTTTTGTGACCCACATGTGATCTTAAAGGGCTTTTGTTTATCATTGCTTTATGATGAAAGCTAAAAAAAAAGAAAAATCATTTGATTTTACAAAAACCATTCGAAATTTACAAAAATCATTCAAAATTTACAAAAATCTTGGCCGATCAAAAAGGTGCATGGGCATCCAATGAAGTTAATTGCTAAGGAAAAGATGAATGAGTTGTAAAGTGCCCCTCCATCATATTCTAACCCAACCCAACCCAACTTATACCTATCATGGTGTAAGGATATGAAAATTTCGAACAAGTAAGGTCACGAATGTTTGCCCCACCCCCAATCCCCACCCCCCCATCCGACAATTTGAGTGAAAAGTTAAATCTTCTCAATACACTTGCTTTCCATGCGACATCTATTTATCGAAAAGACATACTTTGATAATATTATCGTTTCTTTCGATAAGTGTTTTGCAACTTCACTACCGATGACAACGGCATGTGCTCCGGATGAAGCAACAAAGGCTTGTATAGCACTAGACTTTGAATAAACCTAATATAAGGTGAAGAGTCTCTTACTTACAAGTGTCTTGAGCATCCAATAGTGTTCTCTCTTTTTATGCATGTGTCGGGTATAAGCTAATGATGAACTCACATGAGTAAAAGTGTTATGGTTTTGGATGTGAACATTCATTACATTGCAATGAAGAGACGGTCCGAATGTTTTTAATTTGTGTGTTTTAGCATCATCATGTTGTTGGAACAGCTCACAATCATCCATCATCCGGAAAATTAGGTTTTTTCCCATGCACATGCATGCAAGCATTCAAGGATGATTAAAATACTCAAATTTAATATTCAAAATATTTATCAAATTTGTTGCATGTAAAGGATGAAATATGGGTATGCCAAATATCCACTAACCTTTTTTAAATAATAAAAAAACCAATAATAATAATAATAATAATAATAATAATAATTCCGGACATAATTGATTTCCGAGTAAGTAATCCATTTTTACTCGCCCACCTTGAGCTAGTTGAGAATAAGATTATTTCCTTTCTTCCTTCCTTCCACAAGCCCCACCCAAATCTCCCACACTCACCAAGTGCTTCTTTTTTTCCTTTTCTTTTTTTTTTGAGTCCATTTTCTTTGAAAATTATAATGAAACTTTTCGTTTTTTTTCCTTTTTTTCAGCTCAATAGTTGCTTTCTAATTTTCACTTTGTTTCCGTATGTTCGGGAGTGGCTAGGACTTTGGTCGGCCAATTGTGGGGGCAATCAATCACACCACGCGCAACACGGAGTGGGTGTGCGGACCAGAAAACTTTTTTTTTTCCCCCTCTTTTGTATTCCTGTCCCCATTGATACCCACAGTGGTTAGCTACGTACTAACCAGTGTTGGGCGGTTCTCAGGCCGGTTCTCAAAGACATATAACTGTGATTCTCACCCCCCCCCCTTCACATAATCGGTTTAATCATATATATAACCGTCGTTTGCAAAAATCTGAGAACCGGTTTCGATATATAACCTAACTCCCAGTATAATTCTAAGAACTTGTCAATAACCTTTTTATAGAAATGTCTGGCTTTTGCCAGTTATGTTACGAAAACCGTCGGTTCTTTGAGATGCCTTTAAAACACTTGGAACCAGAGGTTATTTGATTCTGAAAATGTTTTCAAATAACCAGAACCGCAGGTTCTTTGATTCTGAAACTTTTTCTGGATATATTACAAATTTAAAATGCTAAAATCAAGTGCTTTTCTTAGATTCTTATTGGCCATAATTCGACCAAATTTTAAGAAAATTTCCAAGATTTCTGTTCGTGGTTCAAGTAGGTAGCCCAAATAAGAAAAAAAAAAAACCAAGGATGTTCAAAAAGGTTTTCTTTCATATTTAACTTGTAGCCAAATTTGGCTAAATCTTCCTGTGGATAGTATAGCCGGGAAGGGCCCCCACAGACAAACTCTGGATCCATTTACAATTCCACAAATCTCTAGTGGGCTCCATGATTTTTTGTAATTTTTTAAAAATTCCAATACTATAGGCATACTTGGTGTAGTTCTGTGTTCCATGATTTTTTTTTTAATTAAAAAAATTCCAATATGATAGGCATGTTCGGTTTTTTTTCTTTCTTTCTTCCTTCCTTCCTTCCTTTTTGCTACTAGGGATGGGGTGAACACCCCTTAGGTGTAGGGAGCTTGCACCATGGTAAAAACATCCGACTAGATTCGTAGTGTATTTGGAGGAACGCTTATTGAGCGTAAGAACCCGCACAAGGCATTTCAAAAGACAGAATGCTCGCACAAGTGGGCATTTCATTTTCTGAAATGTCTCGTGTTGTTTTTTTTTTCCCATTATACCCAATGTGTACTTGCCAACGGGAAAAAGAAAAAAATAAAATCATTAATTTTTAGGCCATGTTAGACTCTTGGCCATGGGCATTGCTCAAAAATCGGACCTTCCTCGGCTTCGGCTCACACATGCCCTTATTTTGATAATGCCCATGGCCTTGGGCGTTACCCTATATGCATAATCATTTTCGCCCTCAGATCACAAGATGTAATGCCCTAGTACCTAGACATGACAAACCGGAGAAAAAAATTTGTTTAATAATGTTGGACGGCACTTACGCAACAAGATTTTACCACACCAAATTGGAGATGACGCCTTACGCATAAGGTGCCGCACCTCATGCGTAAAATGCCACCTCTCGTGTTTATCTTTACATTGGGTAAGGTCCTTAGGTGGGGTCACCTTCCTGAAATTGTAGGCCCCATCTTTGGGAAGACCCCACCCTACTAGTAGGGCCTTACCTTATATACACATAATTTGGAAAGTGATACAAATCCAAAGCATAAGGTGTCCCATATTTTACAATAAACAATTGCCACACACCAAATTCCAACTTAGCATTATAAATAAATAAATAAATAAATTGAGCACAATATCCTATTTATGCACAAAAGCCCAAATGAAACTAGTAGGGACCACCCATGGTGCAATTAGTATTTTATGGCTAGGAACATGATCAACCTTTTTCTCAATTGATACACTTATTTAGAAAAATCTCGCAAGTTATAAATACAATAATCTAACCATGGATCACAACCAATGCCATTATGTTACAAAGAATTTTGCATAGCTTGGAAGGAATGTAAAACTTGTGTGAGTCTTTTCTTAATAAAATTCTAGTTGGATCACAAGTTGCAATTAAAATAATACAATTGTACCCAAAACTCATGTTGCTTGAAATTCTCAATTTGTTTTTCCAAAACTCAACTTAGACATCACTTTTGTACAAATATAATCACATAAGCAAAGATTTGCTTCTTATAATTTTCTTTGCCTTCCAACTCACACATTATTTGCCAAGCAATTTGATGCCAAAATGCTTTGCAACTCTTTAGATCGTGTCTAGGCATTTAGGTACCTAACTACTACAAAAACATTAGTTCGTTTCTTGTAATTGTCAATTGTTGTTGGAAGTTGGAAGCTAGTGCAATGTGCAATGTTTGGAATGTTTTATTTCCAACAAGTGTTTTTGGGAGTCTTACCTTCGGTGTTACAAAATCAAATTCACATGCAATCATAGGAATTCGAGTTTTTTAAAAAATCACAATGAAAACACAAACTTTGGCATCAATATGCATCTCATTTTATATGCTTTCTTTAAGTGTGTGATTATTGATTTCAAGTTGTCGGGTGTCAATCTAGTAAAACATGACAAGTGAAACATGGGCACTAAAGTTATTCATAAAATCTTCCCCAATCCCACCCCATGTCCCAATTTCATCCTTTATTTTGGGTTATCTTTAAAGTCCCCATAACTAACAATGAAATTGCATAATTTGGAATCAATGATGAAAATAAGAATGAAGTAAATTTTGACAATTTTTTTTTTCAGATTTTCATTTGAAAGATTTTTAGGGTTTGCACTTTTCAGATTTTTTTGTTTTCATTCCAAAACTATTTTAGGGTTTGCTTTATCGATTACATAGGATATTTTTTGAAGTTTTTTTTACATGGAATTACATAAATGGGCCCCTCCACATTTCGCTACTTTCTCATTTTCATTTGTAAGAGCTGAATTTGTTTTTTCACTAACATTAGGCTCCTTTAGTTCTTTAAATTTTTCTTTTAAAAAAAAATTACTCCTATCTTCCCATTTTCATGTGTGGGAGCTCCTTGATTTTCAATCATCTTTTTAAATTTTTTTTCTCTTAATACTTTTTCATTTCTTCTTGTTGTTTTTAGGGGTTTTCAAAGGTTTTTTTAAGGCTTGCTTAAAGGTTTTCTTAGTGTTTTCTTTAGAATTTTTTTGGGGTTTCTTTTAATGTTTCAAAAAGGATTCTTCTAGGTTTTTTTAAGGTTTTTAAAAATATTTCATGATTTTTTTAAGTAGTAATGTATTTTTGAACATGAGTGATTTTGATAGTTCTTCATCAAATATTAACAAGGAGATGTTTTAAAAGGCACATAAATTACATTAGATTGTGTTTACAACTACAATTATATTTAGTGTTAACACATTTAAATTATCCAATGCAAATGAGTTAGAGTTGAGTGTTGGGCAATTAGTTGACCAAGATGTGCTCATCACAATGTGAGCAATTATGGGTTTGTTCAAAACTTTAACAAACTTTAGTTTGTTAAAGTTTGATGAGTTGGTCACACTAATGGTCCCCACCATCCAAACCTATGCGCAATCCATTGGCGAAGCTCACATTGTGATAAGCTACAAACTAATTGAATCTAGAATAATGATTGCTCCAATTCATCTTGTACATGAAATAAAACAATGGAATCATGTAGAACACATTCCTATGGAACTAAAGTGCAATGTGTGATGATGCATTTTTCATCGCATCTTGCATGAATGAAACCAAATGTGATGAGATCCAATGGCTTACTACTAAGGAACATGTTACCCTTGGTACACACATCTCAAAATTCCAAGGTTATATTGGATTCATCAATGTGACTTTCATTGAGATTCGCAAATTCTAGAATAATGATGCCCACATGTCATGGTTCAATGATCATAAAATGATGTATTGTATGAATAACATAGTGATCTTGTTATGAATCATTCAATTACCTGGATAATGGGGTTCCTTCCATGATGTGAACATCTTCCACAAACTGAATTTGTACAAAAATTGATGTCAATTTTTTACACATACAAATAAATATTTTGAATATTTATTTGGGAATCTAGATTATATGAATGAGGTTATGTTTGTGATGTGATGGCCTATTAGGTGCAAACTTGCCCACATGCACGACCTAGGTAGATGCAAACATATAACAAAATGCATGTATGGTATAAAGTGCATTTAAAATGAAGAATTAGAAGGTTGAATTGAAAATGGAAGAGATTGATGAAACACTTTTATTCCACAAAGGAAAAGCATAGTCTTTTGTTCCAAGCAACAATTAGTTTGACTAACTTCATGTAGAGATGTTTCCTAGACTTCACATACAAAGTCATTGGTGACTAAATAGAAGACCTAATTAATTAAAGTTGGTATGAGGACTTCTAACTAAAGTTTTAACACATGCCTAATCTTTGATTTAAATTATGTATTTGCCAAAATTCTTAGGTGTCATGAATGCAAACATTCGCCAACATCACCATCACCAACATCATCAAGATGGGTTTCATCATTTTTTCATCCATAATGGATGAAATTTCATTCACCACCAACTTGTAGTTTACTCATAGTTTACTTATAAATGATTTGTAAATAGCTTGTAGTTGACTTACAATTCATTTATAGTTCACTTTTAATTTACTTATAGTTGGTTTTATTACATTTGTAATTGACATATTGTTAATTTCTTATTAATTTGTAATTCATTTAAAAGGCTCTCAATAAAGTTCTATGGATGGTGGGCACGTGGAAACTTCTTTGAATTAGGTCCCCAAAGGTATATAAATAAATGTAAGACTCCCCATTACCTTTAATCTATTCAACATTAATTTGAGGTACAATCTCAAACCATTATTTTGTTCATTTGATTTGTTATTCACATTTTCACATGTTATCAAAATAAAATCAATTTGGAACTCTTTTCTTACATACTTCATGTTCTTGTTTTTTATTTTCATGTTATGTGTTTAGAATCAGATTTAGGCATGTTTTTGCCATGATTAGTTTTGGTTTTGTGGACCTTGGAAATCCCTTTGTTTTCCTACATGTGACATTAGGTCTCTAGTTGCTTTGAAATTGTTAAACCTCATGTGTCTTTTCTTTTATATGTTAACTTTTGTATTTGTTTTGATTAAAACTTTTTGATTTGCATTGTCGACCACCATTTCTCATGCCATAATGATATAAATGTTGGATTGTGATTGCAACATTTTTATCTTCATCTTTGATTTGCCATTCGGAATACATGCCAAATCAAGGCCCAAACTAAATGATGGAGTAAATGTTAATTTATTTAAAAATTCATAAATAGTATATGTATGGGACCTAATATCACATGTGGGGAAGATGTCTCATCAATCAAACATTGTCATCTTTTGAAAACATTCTAAGTGGCATGTCCATCTATGGCCTTCAATTATGTTAGGACCTCTTCATTCTACAACATGTCTTTCTCACTCTTTTCATCATTGGATGTCTTAGTTTTGAACTCTTTCAAATCATTCTTAAGTTGATCCTTCAAAATGTCCTCTTAAAAAGGACTGTGAAGATAAGTTCTCATGTCATCTACATATATTATTTTCCATGCAAGGCTAGGTATAAGTTGCATCACTTGCTGCTTGGCTTTTGAGTATTTTGAAAAATATCAAGATGGCAACTTGCCATCATGGGGCTCAAATGGAGTGATTTTACAACGATCCACAACTTTTTTCCTTCCTTGGGACCTTTGTTATTGGTTGCTTAAAGACATTTCATCCTCTTCGTCCAAGTCAAACTTACATGCTTGTGAAACCACATGAGATTCTCCATGATCACTTGCCATGCTTATACAAATAAACCTCACACAAACATTCTCTCAACATGAATGCATAATATTTAAAAATCCAACATACTTACAAATGATCACAAATTGGCCATAAGAATTAAGTTTTATAAGAAAAAACTAAAATTTTCCAAGTGCATTTGTTTTAATTTCAACATGCATAATCACATTATTTGACAACAAGTTGCAAAAGATGAAGTTCTAGGGAAAGAACCAAAATTTTCCAATTACATATGTTTCAATTCCAACATAATCACATTGTCAAAACCAATGACAAGAGATAAAGTTTTGGGGGAAGAAAGCAAAAAAATCAATTGGATTTTTTTCATCCCAACATAGTCATAGCATCACAACTAGTGACAAGAGATGAAATTTTTGGGGAAAAAACCAAAAGTTTCCAATTGCATTTGTTTTAGTTCCAAGATGGTCACATTGACACAACTAATCAGAATAGATGAAGTTTTTGGGAAAAAGATGATTTTTTCCAAATACATATATTTCAATTCCAAGATAGGTTTACAAATTAAAATAGGTGCAATTTGACCTCGAAAGCTTGAAACAAGATTCAAAAGTTTAAAGCCCTCAATTAAAATTTATAGACCTAAACTAAGTGAAAATAGACTTGTAGCAATTGAAACAACCTTCAATCAAACCAAGGACCTCACGTGGTCATAATAAAGTTCAAAACCTTGAAACAATCCTCAAATGGTTCAAATGTAGCTAAACTAGTTGAAATAGGTTATACTTTGATGATCACAATAGAATTGAAATGGTTGAAACAAAACTCAATTTCAATAAGGTAGATTTTTCTTCATCATAACTAGAATTGAAATGGTTGAACCTAGGTGCCAAATAAATTAGGGACCTTAAATTGGTTCCACATGGATTCAAGAATTACACATAGACCCATAAATTGAACATCAAAGGTGCTAATTATGTTACAAACTTAAAAGAGGTTTCATATGAACTCAAATGTACCTTACAAACCAAAAATTTTGAACCTTAGAGGTGCCAAATATGTTATAGCCCTAAATAAGGTTTTAATTCAATTCAAATATAACCTACAAACACAAAAAAAATTGCGTCAAAGGTGCCAAGTATGTTACAACTTTGAAAAAGATGTAATTCAACTCAAATGTACCCTATAGACCCTTTTTTTTTCACATCAAAGGCACCAAGTATGTTGCATCCTCAAACAAGGTTTTAATTCAACTCAAATGTACCCTATAGACCCAATTTTTTTCACATCAAAGGTACCAAGTATGCTGCATCCTCAAACAAGGTTTTAATTCAACTCAAATGTACCATACAAAGCCCAAAAAAATCACATCAAAGGCACCAAGTGCAAACTTGAAAGAGGTTACAAATCAACTTAAATGTACCATACAAAGCCATTTTTTTCACATTGGAGGTGATTAATAAAATGTAGACTTGAAAGAGGTTATGATTTAATTCAAATGTGCCTTACAAATCCAAAAAAATTCACATCATAGGTGTTAAGTAAATTGCAAACCTAAAAGATGTTATGATTTAACTCAAACCTACATACCCAAATTTTGAACATTAGAGTTGCCCAATACATTACAAGCCTCATTTACAATGTTGATGAAGGTATAAATAGTCATACAAACCTCCAATTTATGAAACAAAATTCCATTTTACCTTGAGGTTTTTAACTCCAATCTAGAATGTTTGAATGATTCAATGTTAGAATCAATTTCAATGAGTAGGTCACTTGCATGTAAGCATGAATTCAAGCAATATATTTCAAACTCAAAGCACTTTTGAAAAGACCATTTGGCAATGCAATCGTATGCAAGTATGATCTATGATCTTTTCAATTGATTTCCAATGCATTCCAAGGCATGACTTTGCCTATAACCTTAAATCATATTTTGCTTACTTGATGAAGACCCCATAACAAAGAAAGCATGATGGGCAAGCATGACAAGATGTGTATTCTCACAAGGGCATCCATGAGAAGAGGCAACAAGGCATTTGTGAATTCAATTACAAGATGGTTGGGACAAGTCACATTTAGGATTCATGAATTAGATCTAATGCAAATATTGAGTTTGAAGGATGTCCATTTTGAAGCAATTGTGTTAACCTTTGGAGAGATAGTGAATCTCTTAAACCTAAATAATCTCTCCACAATGGACATCCTTCAAATTGAGAAAAACCAACTTTACTTCTTGAATGTTATTTGTTATATCTCTTACAAGACATTCTTCCTCCATGCTCCACACTCCACATTCTTCTTCCATGGTTGCTACCAATCAAAGCTTTCTAGACCCCTCAATGAAATCCCACAAAACATTTTATGTTCTCCCACACCATGTTCACTTGCCTCCATGCTTGCACATAAAAAGAAATTTTTTTTGTTGCCAAAAGAATTATGTGCAAAAGAAAGCTTTCATGTGTATGTGATGAAAAAAGGAAATAGGGGATGGAACTAATTCTTGCATTGAATTTTGGATTCATGGCTATAATACTCATTAGACTCAATGATTATTTCATTGAAGTTTTTGACCAATAATTTAATAGAATTGGACATTGGATACAACCATGCCCTTTGAAATTAATTATGTATGATAGATGGTTTGTGTCACCATGAATATTAAGTATACAATCGTACATGTAATTTGACACCATGTAAGATTGTATACTTAATATTCACCATGATTTTTTAAGGTTTGCCACTAAGTTTTTAAAACTTTGCAAATTTTGTAAATTCCCCACTATGTTTTATAAGTGTATGGTAAAACTTGTGGCCACATTTTTTATTAAAAATGTATAAGGGCCTACAATTGACTCCACCTCACACAGACCTGATTCCAATAAAGCTTGTGGTTGAACATTTCAACAAGCACTAGTGGTAACCCGTGCCTGCAAGGCACGGCACGACATTGAAGTAGCGATGACCCCTGATGACGACCCCTGAAACCCTAAAGCTCAACGACATTCTGCCATTTCAGAAAGTCATGACTATGGGAAATTCCTCGTCAAAATTACTATGTCAGTTATTTCTTGGAATGGCCTGTTCCACCACGTAGGAAAAGAAAGTACGTTCCCATCGTACCCAATAAGGCACGAATGCATGTTTTCCCATCATTGTATGAGAGAGGGAGAAAAGACATAAGCGGGAGAGGAGAGCAAGAAGAAAACATTTGCATTGCAAGAAGACCACCCAAACGGCCCACAGTTGGACTTTATCATCTGGGTCTTGTTCACACTTGTGCCAGGTCCATCAACTGTCAGTTGGGTATAGCCCTGTCATTGACTGACTGACTGATTGACAGACTTGCTGAATTAATATATTAGATAAGGACCTATTTTAATTTACTTTTCTTCACAATATTCATTACATGTCACAAAAAGAAGGGAAAACGTGATAAGGGGCTACATTTTGAAAACGGAACACCTATTCAAATAACACGAGAAAAAAAATGGCAAATAACATGCCCTCCAACTACACTAAAAGCATCTTGGCAAGTCTTTACAACCTTATAATTCAAATCCCAATTTAAATATCTCACAAAAAAATTGAATTATTTTATGGGTATTTTGGTACCAAAAGCATTTCAATCTCTTATAGGAAAAAAAACATTATTGATATTTGCTTCATTGGCATATCTTTTATTATTGGTGACCTCCTTCCTTTACAAGATGTATTATAATATATATAACAAACCTTTCATGATTTTCCAACTAGGAGGATGTATTGGAGGCTCCTAAAAGGGTTGTGTATGTCCAACAATCTAATCAAAATCACAATATTATTAATTCCCCTTGTCATACACACCTTTGTACTTTTGTACATTTCTTGCACTTAAACGTTAGAAAGTGATTCTTTCTAATATGACAAAATACATGGGTGAAAAATAGCAAGTTAGCTTATTGCATAACCAAACTTGACAAAATAAAGGTATAAGTAGGTAGGCCACATGATAAAAGTTCATATGCAAAAAACTAAGCATCAAATTATGAGTTATTGATCAAAAAAACCTCATGTCAAAGTATTCAAGTAAATATAGGACCACTAAAAAATGAAATAAGGAAACAAAATAATAAGGATCTAAATTCCAAAGGAATATGTTTTACAATAATTAACTAACATCAGTAGAAACCTCCTTGAATAAATAATATTCAATTTCAATCTACTATGACCAAGTTATGGCCCTAATAAGGAACTATTGTAATCCTTAGCAAAAAATCTAGCAACACATACCACCTTGGTAAAAATTATGAAATCAATCCTACCAAGTTAGCAAACTAAACACAATATGACTTGCACTAGGTACTAAGCTACCTAATAAAGATTATAGTGCAAAAGACCCCATGGGGATTTGAATTATTACTAATGAAATCTCAAGAATCAAAATTTTCAAGAAGTCCCTAACAATAACTCCAATAATAGGGTCTTAAGTAATATTATTGTATTGGGAATGCCTCAAAATTGGAGATGGTGATCCACCCTCCAACTAACACTAAACCCATAATTGAGCTCTAAAATATTATTGTAATGGAACAAAATATCAACACATAGACTTTAGTAGTGGGGACACATGTTTTACTCAAATGCCAATGAATTATTATAATACACTAAAAAGTGTAATCCAAACTATTGGAATGACACATACACATTCAAATTCACACCTTGATTTTCTACTACAATAGACTATTTCATTCTAGACTCTCACACCTTCTCCTTTGAACTCGCTCATCTTTCAACATAAAAAATAGTCCATTCAATAGTTTGAGGTAACCTTACCTACCTTCAACAAAAGTGGCAACCACACTAATCATAACTACTTTACAATCTTGCCAATCCAACTAAGATTCTATTTTAGTGGCTAAACTTTGACCACCTAATTCCACCTAATTGAATTTTCTAAGACATTAATTAAAATAGTGAAGGCAACTCAACTACTTCTTTAAAAAATGGATGTAATGTTTTTTTAACCACCGCTACGGCCACCTACTAATAATGAAAAATTATCAAACTTTCACAAATACAAGTAGAAAATTAATAATTGTTTAACAAATTTTCCTTTAACATCCTACATAAAATCAATTTGATTATCATTTTTTTAAAATTTTCAGTTTTGGTTCAATATCTTGGGAGCCAATGTGCATGCTACTAGTATATCTATGAAAAATTAAGGTTTTCAATTTTTCCTTGGGCAAGGTGAAAATGTGAAAAAATAATTATAGATTCATTCTTCATTCAAATTACATGAAAGTTTGGAATGTGTTTACATTTTGCATGATTTTTTCAATTTGGTTTTTAAAAAAAATTACAACAGTATGGTGCCATGCAATTAAATGAGGAAGGGAAACACACAATTGTAGTGAAATAGGTCATGAAGTCATAAAAAATGATTATTACAAGTTTGTAGTCTTTAAGGTAGTTTACTTATAATTAGTTTTGAATTTTTTCTAGACACAATCATAATATTGCATGATTTTAGGTAAAAAACTTGGGTGTAAATTTGGTCTTCTTTTTTCTTTAGCTAATAATGCCATATTTAAAATTAAAGGCAATTTCTTAAAATTTTGATAGGAATGTAAGTTTCAGAAATTCAAAAATAAGTTTCAAAATAATCATTTTCTCAAATTTCTCTTGACTTGTATGTGTATGCATAATATTTATTAAAAAAAAATTGGAATGGAAAATAAAAGATAAATTATTTGATGCATTTTGACCTATTACACTTTTAAAAGGTCAAAATGCATCAAATAATTATTTTTTTCTCTCTATACATATGAGATGTTAAAATAATTTAGGCATGTTAGAAAGGGGATGGAATATGTGAAAATTGATGCTAATAAAAAAATTCATCCATGAATAGAAACATCAAATATAAATAAAACCATATTGACAACTATGTTCATTCCATATCATTTCTTTTTAGTTCTCTTTAAAGTCTTTGCACCCCAATTTTAGGCACAAGGAGCTAGTGAGCATGCCCTAGGTTTGCATAATTCCATTGCTATTGAATCATGATTTATCATTCCTAGACAACCTAAGAGTGCATCAATTTATATATGAGAAGTCATGCGAATGTATGTCAATGTACATAACACAAAATAACAATTGAATTATCAACAATGAATTCCAAAGACATAAACCACCTTGCATGGCTAATTTTCATTGAAATTTTATGTTTTTTAACAAAACTATGTATATCAACTTCAAATCAAGTGGAACAAAAGCCCAACCCATCATTATGGTTATAATCACCATCCAAATTAGACAAACTTGTAAGTTTTTGAGGCAATTGTGAAAAATGTACTAATACATTGTCATCACTTCCATTATGTGGTTAAATTATATTGCTTCATGAAATATAAATGCATTTGCATACAATTTTTTGTTCCTAATGACTAATTCATGGGTTTATCAACTAATGTGAAATTCAACCCAATGTTGGGCAAGTAAATATTTCACTTAAATGTACATATAGATAAATACCAAGATAAATATTTTCTTCACCCAATTGATATATTTTTAATTACCATTTTAATTCTCCTTCATTGCTTGTTCATATTTGAAGTTTTTTCTGTATTTAAAGAATAGGTAGAATTTTCATCATATATATGGTAATATTATCCTATAACTTATATGCATTCCACACTATTTATAGGGGATATTCGATTATGATAAACTTGTTTGAGTTACAGTATTGCTTAATGTGTTATGCCCGTATGCATGGCCTCATACATGACGGCTAGTTACGGGCATGCCAATCATGCCTTTAGGGTTAATGTACGTTTTTAGGTTACTGTATGCTATTAGGTGTTTTAGGGTTATGGCTTGTTTAGGGTTTCAGCTTTGTTGACGGCTGTATAAAAAAAAAACCCTTCCCTTTTCTTCTTAGTTTTTTTTTAAATTCCTTTGTCAGGGAGAGTTTCCTCCATAATCAGACTGGATTTCTGGATGCTCACGGTGGCTATTACACGGCCATCGTTTACATACACTACGTTTTCTTTCCTTCTTTTTAATTTAATTCTAGAAAAATTATTATCTATCACTTAATGTTAAAAACAACAAATTTTTCCTAGCTTTGAGTTTCTTGGGTTTTTTTTTGTTTGCTGGTTTCTTGTGTTTTTGAGTTGTTGCTACTTCTTTTTCTTTTTCTACTTTTGTACTATAGCTACAATGGGAACAACAACCATAACTAGCAACAACGTAAGCGAGGGAGGAAGGACATCAGAAACAAGCTACAAACTATGAAATTCTAAGTTCTGAAACTTTTGAGAGAGGAAGGAGCGAGCAGCTCCAAAGCTTGTTTTACTGCAGCTTTAGGTCTTGGGAGCACGAACACACACACACACACAAGTTTTGATCATAGTACAAAATTTGCACCAGGTGATGCAACCCCACATACATTTGTTTTCCTTGTACATGGGTTTAGAGGTTAGCATCTGGGTTGTGCACTCTTGTGTGTGTTTGAACTTGTAGTCATGTAGTGAGTAGCCTTGTAACAGTTCCGAAAGAAGAAGAAAAAAAGAATTAAAAAAATAAAAACACGAAGTAAAAAAAAAAAATTATATTATTTTCTTCACGCCATCGTCGTAGAACTCACGGACATAGACCGCTTTGCAGTGCCGTCGCTAACGTAGTCTGTTATAGTCGCAGTCCATTTTCATTTGTTTCGTTGTTTTGTTCCATCGTTTCGTTTCGTTGTTTCGTTTCACTATTTCGTCCAACGTCCGTCCCTGTTTCATCTAACGTCCATTGCCATCCATCCGTCCAGTTCCATCCATCTGGCCCCTTCTGTCCACCAACGTCCATCCGTTACAATTCATCCTCGTCGACGCACCATATTCTTCGAATTGTACGTTGTGTTAGAACTTTATAGCTAGTGCTCTGTATTGTTACAAAATTTTGGGGCATGGGATAACAACATGTCCTCGAATGATTAGAACACTACCATTTAATTAGAGCCAAGGTATAAATTACGAACTAACACACAATCATTTGAGCTGATTTCTTTGAGCTCATGATCTTCACGACAATACCATCAAGCGTCTATAGCGCCATCGTCATCTAACATAATTGCTACTAGGAATTCATGTTTAGGTTAGACTAAATCAACGGTACATTATAGTCCATTTGGAGGGGTTAATTAGTGGGGTACACCTATTGCCACATTAGCTTTCACACCATCATTGTATAGTCCACTGCAAACCATGACCTTTACACCTATATACACCATGGAGGTTAGTAGTTCCTCCAGGAGAATTGAGAAGTTCAACAGAAGGCTAGGTACCATTTCTTTGAAGGAATTCAAGGCAACTTTTTCAAATATGGTTTGTGAATTGGAGTTCAAGTATGGTGCTAATTACACCGAGGTGTTCGCATTCAAAGAATTGGCCCGTTATGTGCACTATGAGGCATTAGATGTTTACGAACAACATTCTCTGAGGATTTTGGGTGTCACCCAGATCCCCAATCCAACTTATGCCACAGCCATCGCCATCGCCTTTCAAGTTGCACTGCAAGCTGCCATTGCGCATCATGGGACTATGCCCAATAATCCAGATCCAGTACCTACTTCAATAAACCTTTCTCCTCAACGACTCATTGTTACTATCGTAAGCATTCCTCCCACCATCGATGCACCAACTTTTGTTGATCCAATGGGGGAATTATTTTAAGTTCTTGAGTTAGAATTTCCGATCAAGAGTTCTAAATTTTTTTTACAGCTTACCACTTTCTCTCGGTAGAAGGATGAAACTCTCAAGATGCTTTACAGGAGGCTTCTCAAGCTTAAAAAGGATATTGAAAGCATCACAAACCTAAAAGCTGCCCATTAGTATCTTCGTTCGTTAAAAAGTATTTTGACACTCCATGTGTTGGTTTTGCAACGAGTTTTTGCAAAATTTGAAGATTCGTACATTTTGCTGGATGTGTACAACATTTTTGAAAAGTTAGAACTAGCTCATGCACACTATGAGGCCTCCATCACGTTCAAAACCTTAGCTTCCACAAGCTGCACCAACCAAATCATCACATTCTTCCTCAAGGGCTAAAGCGGTGCATTTGGCTACACCCATCCTACCTTCTTATAACTACAATGGCAATCCTACCCACAAAGCTAATGAGTGCAACATTCCTTCCGAAGATCTCTTTTGTGATTATTGTGGGAAAGAGGGACATCAGGAAGTTATTTGTTTTGCCAAGTTCCCAAAACGGAAGCAATTCCAATTACCATGGCAAAATCTGCTAGCATCTTCTGTTGCCCCTCAACCAAAAGCCAAGGCACCTTAACCTTCCACTTAGGCTTTCCCCACCAAAAATAACCCCAGTAAGAATGCTAAGAAGAAGGAGCATAATGCTGACAAAAGGGAGGTGTTTCGAGCCCATGCCACTTAAATTCAAACTCTACGAAATGAACTCAAATCATTCAGGGCCCAACTTATTAATCTAAAAGGCAAGTCTTCCCAACCAGCTAATCATGCCCAACCTATACATGGTTTAGTATCACAAGAGGGACCTCTTAGGTCGTTTTATGGCCTTTCACATGATGCCATGGTTGGGGAGTATGTTTTTTCTAGTGCACACAATTCTAGTCTCACACTAGAATTTGCCACTTCTTTTTGCCCTTCCTTTTTCGCAACACAATAGGTTAATGTGGCACCCAGAGTTTCTGTCACTAGGCAGGTAATTCAAACTCGCATATGATTCAAGTCTTATTACCAAGGCTAGAGGAGCTTGAATAGTCATGCCACAATCTTTTCGTCCTCTCAACATGATAGAAGAATGCACCTTGTTGGCGAGGGGGGAAGAAACTATTACACCACAAGCTGCTAAGGCATCAAATTTTCGTGTCCTAGGAATACATGTACATCAGGAAAACACACAATTTTCCACTGATCAGCTTATGGAGT
>Ga0116227_10007112_pt1 | contig 22106 bp, 8 predicted proteins | sample S1TSphgellanicum_FD_89693 | JGI IMG/M metagenome (GOLD analysis project Ga0116227, IMG submission 89693) | Host-associated microbial communities from peat moss isolated from Minnesota, USA - S1T2_Fb - Sphagnum magellanicum MG | ecosystem: Host-associated > Plants > Peat moss > Unclassified...
TGTTGGTTGGGTGGGGGGGGGGGGGGGGGGGGGGGGGGGGAACTAATCATCCATCATCTTCAAGTATTGACAAGAGTTGTGCAGGCGAGTACTCTAATAGATCCAAAACCCATCCTAAGTTCATGCCTACTTTGATCATCACATTCAAAGTCTTTAAGTCCCATCCCATGCTTGCTTTCACATACCAATATCACATTCCCAACCACCTTAACATATTTCCTCATGTTAATTCATTTAGATTTGGTTTTAGGCAAGGTTTCATACGTTCCTCCGTTTTGTTATGTGCCCATTTGCATCATCTTTTGCACATTGCTATCTTTTAGGTTTCAAAATGACTAAGTCATAAGGTCTAAATGAAGATTTTCTTCTATTTCTCAACTCTAGGTGAATCCCAATAATTCTAAGCATTTTCCCTTGGCTATACTTTTCCAACAACATAACGTGATCCTTCTCCAACTTGTAATTGCATGGTTTCTTGTAAAAGGCCGAAACTAGGTATTAACTCTAATGTCAACTTTTTGTGTGAACCATAAATTCAATCCAAATGGTATGCTAAATTATAATCCTCCTTTTTTCATTACCTACTAATTCTAACATAAGTTTGTTTATTGAAACTAAATGTCGAAGGTTTTCTTAAACATCATTTCATATTTTAGACTTTTTAAAACTTCCCAATGAATATATGCAAAATGTTTTTCATCTTTGCCTAGACTATTTACACGAGATGATATTTCATTGCAATGTGGCATTTTATTTCAAAAACATTCATACTAGTAGTTGGTTTTGCTTCCATAATTAAATAACCAAACATGGAAATAAAAAACCTTGGTTATAGTGTTTTTAATGTGAAATAATGGTAAAATTGACACATGGGTCCAAGTTTTTTGAGATGTACCAAAATCTTGTCACAATTTCATTTTTTTCTATTTTTTTATCATATAAAAACATATTTACAAATGATTATGATGAAATCTAAATTTTTTTATGGTTTAATATAGGATACTTATGAAATATTTGACATTTTTTGACTCATTATTGTCGATGGGAATTAAAATATAAGGAGAAAAAAATTTGTAATAAGGATTAGGTCTTTTTCATTATGGGTGCTACACCTTAAAAAAAATTCGCACCAATTTTTTTTGAATTTTTAAAATTATCATTTAATCTCCCAACTTTTCGATTAAAACCATATTGAAACACAAACTATCACAACAATGAAATAACATGAAGACCTAATGATGGGAACAATGCCATGACAAACAAAAACATGCTTAAATATAATGGGAATATAATCCATTCCATACACCACAAAAATGAACATGAACAATGTCATAATGCATGCATAAAAATGTATCCAAATGCATTTATTCATAAAAAATTAATTAGAAGGAACTAGGGTTGTTAGGAAAATCCTAGTAAATGTGTTTAATTCTTACCCTTTTGAAAACTTTTTTATGCTTGTTATTGGTGTTGTCTATGGCATTTTAACATGCTACTCCCCATTGTCCCACATGCTCTCATTGGTGTGCCAAAATTCTTTTTTGGTCTCAACATTTTTTTTTAGGGCCCAACACTTCAACATTTTGCTCAACATTACCAACTTGGTGCTCAAACTTCTTGGTGTGTTGTCAAGAAGTGACAAACCAAAACACCCCATTCCAAACCTAAAGTTGTACTAAAACACCTAGATCAAGACATCTTGGCAAATCATCATTTTAGGACATGGGGTTGGCAACCTTGGTTGGAACATGATGAATAAGAGTATATTGTAAATTTAGTGTAAATTGTATTGAAATAATAAGTTACCTTCTATTCATCTTTAAAAAATTGAAGAATACAAATTTGTTTGAAACCTTCCACAAAGCCCATTATGGTTGAAAAAGAAGGATGATGGACAATCTTCATCCATTATATCTGAAATTTGAATCCATGAGTAATGAACTACATTAACAAAATTATCATATACATATGATACAATTCTCAAAAGAAACTTAATGCTTCTACATTTGTTATATCTTTTACAATGGGGTCAATTCAATGATTTTTTTAATTGAAATTTTTTACTCTTTGCTGATTTTTTAATAAAAAACTTGGAAAAAACATGTCTCCTCTTGTGTAAATGGTGAGAAAGACATGTTATCTAGTGTGTAAATTGTTTGATGTGGGTACTAAAATGCAATGTTTTTTTATTGTTACAAATTTTAATTGTAAATAAAAAAATGTTTAAGTGATTGTAATACCTTCATATGATACTAAGAACTTAAATTGGGAATGGGAAAATGCCTAAAGCACTATAATACATCAATGCTAAGTGATTTTCTGAGATTTTTTATTGTTTTGTAAGGTTTTCTTTCTAGTTTTTAAATAATTTTATTTAATTTTTTTTTGTTTCATTCTTTTTTGTTCTTGTTTCTTTAAATTCAATTTATGCAATCTAAATGTAAAAATGGAAATGGTGAAAGTATTCTAGGATTGGCCCAAATAAAGACTACATAATTTGTGACTCACATGCAAGTGTTGTAGGTTCAACCAAAATAGTTGTCATGTTGTTCCAAAATCAACACAACAACAAGATAACAATGTACAACAACAATCTTTATTGCTACATTATTCATCAAGCAATGTGGCAACAAAAGAAACACACCAAAAATAACAATAAAAATGAATAAAATAATGATAAGCATGACAATAAAAAAAACAAACAAAAAAAGTAGAAAGAAAGAAAGAAGAAAAGGGGGGAAAACAATGGAGGAAGGAGGAAAAAAACTTGATTTGCTTCACCCACTTGGAGTTGCAAGGTATTTCTCTCCTCTCCTCCACAAGTTTCAAGGAGGTTCCTTCTTCACAAACTCCTCCTCTTCAAGTTTAAAGCTCCATAGCAAAAACAATAATCGAAAAAAAGGATGCAAAGGAGAGAAGTAGTGATGGAAATGGCCAAAAGAAGAGAAAGAGGAAAGGGGAAGGAAGTAGCTAAGAGGGGGAAGGTTTAAGAACTAACCAGGTTGGGGTGTTTTGGGGTTGTGGTTGCAATTCATCTAAGAAAAGTCATGACGGTCTCATCCCCAACTAGTGTGCTAGTGGGTGTTGGTTCACATGGGCCGATAACTACATATTCAATTAGGTAATTATATTAATAGGTACATAGGTAGGGGATGTAATTGTTATGGAAGAAATTAAACGCCCCCCAACAAGCCTTCTTAGGTGCAAAAAATGATCAATAGTGCTCAACCATATGTGGAGTTGCATGATTATATTGTAAGGTTTTATTGTTTTGATTCTTATTTTAAAGTAAACACAACATTTGGTTGTTAACATTTAATGCCAAAAATTATGTTGTTGGTTAGTACTTTCAGTTTTTTTGAAAGATGTTAAGTTCAAAAATGGTGTGGGATAACAAAACATGCATAATTAAAAAACATTTGCAGAACAAGCAAAACTATGTAATGTGATTCTATATAAAACCACACAAGGGACAAAAAGGGTGCAAAAAGATAAGTCCAACAATGAAACTATATAGAAGCATGTTAGGGGATCTCCCATTTGTTATTATGTAAGCCACTTCGTGGCCATTACGTAGGTAGATCCATGTGAATGGGTAGCACATAACTAATTATCATGGTTATATAAAGGACAAAAATGCATTGAAAAAATGTTTTCTATACAACCATCCATGCTACATGGATTACTATAAAACATCAAGGCCAAATGTTTAGCTTGAAATTTATGGAACACAACTTTTAGTCAATTCAATAGGAGGGGGTTGCACTTGATAACTTTAATTTTCAGCCATCAAATCAAGCCATGGGGTTTAGGGGTTATGCCATTGTATGTTGTGGTTGAGTATGGATCTATATATTTAACTATTAATGCATTTTGAACCAATATGTCTTATCATTTGGTCAATGTAGGAATATGTGCAAGGAATTGGACATGAAGTTCTTTGTAAGTGATTCATATTGAATTTTTCGTTTTTGAAGACTATTGTTGGTTTCCTATTGGTTTGATTGTTCCCATCCCATGTTTTGAACCATCTTTTTTACCTATTCAAATGGAAGAAAATCAATTTGAATACTAGATGATGTTAAAAAAAATGGTATGTGATTTGTTTTGAGTTGTAAATACTAGATGCAATGCTACAATGTCTAATCACCTTGGCGAAGTTGTAACAAACACTAGTCTTAAAAGACAAAATGTGGCACATTATGTGGCATCCAATTGTAAGTGCAATTGCATCTTTTGTATAATGCAACAAGATTTTTCATCCATTTTGTTGGATCGTCATAAGCTTAATCACATTAAGGTTGTGACTACATTTGCGATTGCAATTGCAATTACATTTAGTAGTCACCTATCACCAAACATGTTAACATGTGATGAGACATGTGTAATGCATGAGTGCACACATGATGTATACATATTATGTAGGTTTAAAAAAGGTAGCTAGGTAGCCTAGGATAGGTAATATAGGTGTAGCCTAACTAACAACCTAGGCTTAACCCTAGGTCTAGGTAGATTAGCAAGCAACATAAGCCTAGGTAACCTAATTAACAACCTTGGACTCGCCTTGGCATACAAATAGGTTGCAAAGTTGAAAACTTCAACCCTTCACTTTTACATTGGGGGACCAAGTCCTTTACCATTCACCACATTTTCAACAAAAAATATTTTGTCATTTTATTATTATGATTTATATTTTTTACCTATTTAGATAACTTAACTTAGTTACCTAATTTAGGTATTTAGCCTATCTAACATACTTACCTACCTACCTATTTTAAAGCCTAATTTACCTAGGTTAGCTCTAGATATCTACATGTTACTTAATTACATACTTCGCCTAACTTTATACCTAGCCCACCTACCCACCTACTTACTTACCTATGTGCCCATAACGACCTAGTCTAGTCTACATATTTAATGTAGTTATTTTCATAGCTTAATTTACCTAGGCTACCTAACATACTTACCTACACCTAAAATTACCTGGTATAGCCCAACTACCTAGTGTAATTACTTCTGAAGCTTAATCTACCTAGGCCACAATGAACCAACACCCACAAGTGAACCAAGAAAGATGGATGGTATGTGGTTAAAGAACAATTTTCTATGGGGTTCCAATTCCGTATCTAACCATGGTGGTTAGTTCAATTTATTTTTTTACTATGTGGGTTGTTATTAAATAGGAAGTAAAAAAACCAATATTTCATATAAACCATAAACCATTTATTACCTAATAGTTACTTATTTTCCTACCTATTTGCTTACATATGAAAGTTATTTCCTACATAATTTGTTACAAGGTGAAACCAAATATTTAATTAAAGTTCATCCACAATTGAGTAATAATGGGCATCCAACAGATGGTGCACTAGTGGGTGCTAGTTTCCTATGGCCATCTACTTAAACTAATACTTATTTAACTACCCACCTTGCTTAGGTACCTACTTACCTTCCTAACCTACCTAACTTACCTACCCACCTACCCTAACTACCTACCTATTTGAACCACCTAGCCTACTTAGTCCACCTAGTTTGCTTAGCCTAGGTCTATCTACCTACCTACCATGGTTACTTTTGTAGCCTAATTTAATTAAGCTAACTAACCTACATAGGCTACCTACCTAAGTACCTACTCAATGTAACCACTTTCACGTAACTTAATCTACCTTGGGTAGCTAATTAGTTAGTTAGCTACCTTAATACATAGCCTACCTACTTAACATAATTACATTACAAAACCTAGCTTGCTTAACCTAACTATCCACCCAACCTACCTAATTAACCTAAATACTTAACTAGCCTTGGTACCTTTATAGCCTACCTACCTACTTATTATTGAACCTAAATATATTCATTATCTACCTACCTACAACTTACACACTTATAACCTACCAATTTACCTATTTACCTATTAATTACCAACTTCCTTAACATTTTTATCCATCTATTCATCCAATTGTATAACTTAGTCACAACATATAATCACACCTACAATTAAAATTTGACACATATATTCAATAATATAAATTTTAATTACAAAATCAACTTGTTTGTCATTTTTCATTGGATGTGATCAATTATGGTTGACATGAGCTCACTTTTCATCAACCTTTTCATCCAAAATGCATAGTAGTCACATTATATAATTGCATTTACAACTACAAATCAACATGTGCTAAAATTTAGTTGCACTTCTTATTAGAACCTTGCAACTTGAGGACATGTAACTACAACAATTGTGGTTATGAATTTAGTTGTTTTGAACATTAATTGCACCAATAGTAATAAACATAAGGTTAAAATGGACAAGATTTCTTGTAGTGAATGCCCAAATAAGGTTAGGGGCCCACTTCCTATGTCTAAAAAGCACACACTATTATAATTTGAGCCTAAACAAAGACTTGAAATTTGAATCATTTGTCTCCATAGCATTCAATACCCACTTGCACAATATGGTTGACAATGCCTCCTTTGGGCCAATCAACCCTAGCCTTCCAATTTCCTTACACACATAGTAGTCCATGCAATTAATCTTGGCCTTAATATGATGTTCACCACCTATCCATTAGAAATTATTAAAGACCTATAAATCTTTATTAAGAAACACATTGTAGATCAAGGAAATGTATAAAGGAATAAAGTAAAGGAAAAGGGAAAAATGATAGGACGTCAAGTTGGCTCAAAGTTGTTATGAAAATCTATGCATGTCCATAACCAACCGCTTGTGGAAGGTTGGCCATATTTACATGTCAAAAAACAACAACTTGTAATAGATCAGTTGTGGTGATGGGAGGTATGTCTTGAAGGGGTGGAAGTCATGAAGTATTTAAGCCTACGACCATCGTTTGATTTAAGATGGAAGACATTTACATCCTTTATAATGTGATCAAAATTTTTTAATGAATAAAAATGACCAAGGTAGAAAGATGAAAGCTTTCTGTCTTTTTAGGCTCCAAATGACATTGGCGTAGTTGTGTAAAAACACATCGACATGTTTGTGTAAACAACCAAATACTTCAATTACTAAGGGAAGGAATTGATCAGTAGGGTGTTAGTTGCAATAGTTTTTTTTTTTGGGTTGAGTTGCATCCGAAGCAACAAATCCTTGATTTGCGTAAAATTGGGGAAGTAAATCCACTAATGTTGGGTTGGCAATGACAACTTCGGCTAAGGAGTGAATGTCATATTTGGTAAACACAATGTTGACTCGTCAATGAAAGGAGTTGAATGTGGTTGAAAAAAACACATGTAATTATTCTCGTCCCACAAGGAAACTAGCATTTTGTGCTATGGCAACAAAGGTGTCGCAAATTGCATCATGGGTTTTAGTGCATTCGTTGCCATGAACACAATGTAAGAAGTGGAAAACCCATAAGGCCGATGGGATGTGTGCACACACATCAAAGGATGGGGTAGTCTAAATTGTGTACAAAGTGTTGTGCAAAAAATTAGGGAAGATAATTGAAAGGCTAAGAAAATTGGTTAAGTTGTAAGCCGAACACCTACCTTTAAACCAAAACATCATAAAATTCGAACACGATGGGCCTTAGATGTCCCATTAGAAAACATGTTGGAAAGGGTATGATGGTGCAAATGTTCCAAGATGGAATCTTGAAGTTGAACCATTTGTTGTCCAATGAGTTGTTCAAATGGAAGAAGACACACACGAGCTAAGGGTGGTAGAAGATCACATGCCACCTTGAGTGTTGTTAGAAAGGAAATGTTTTGTTATCGACTCATGTTAAGGTTTCAAGAAGGAAGGGACATTGATCAACCATAAACCTAGCATTTATGATTGAAGCGACAAGGGCCCAACTCCTTAAATAGGCTATTGGGGCGATGGTGGATGTCGATATGAGCTCGATGCCACCAAAAGTTATTGGGAGGGAAGGTTTTTTTACAAACTAAAGGTCTTTTTGGGCTATCAAAAGATCTTGGACCCAAAAGGTGTCCAAACATTTTATGGAAGGAAGAGTAAAAGGAAATAAAAGACTTTATGAAAGTGGAAGATGGAAGTGTGCATTGTAAAAGATACAATGGGTGTTGCATGAAATAATGCATTATAATTCCGAAGGCCACCTAAACATCACCCATTTTAGGGAGAAGGTCCACATGTTGAACATCTTCTTGTAGGGCATCTTTGATGAGGGATGATGTGAAAGTTAAAGTGCTCAATGGAAACCCCAAAATTCTAATTCCTTTGGATGGGGTGGTAAATTGGGATGGGGTGTTAAAGTCTAGTGGCAAGCTAGAAGGTGACCATGCAACACATTTTTTAAGTTGAATGGAAAGATTTATCACACAAAGTTTGGTTTGGAAGTGTTCATAAGCATATGATACAATTAAAGGGGGACCTGTGATGTGAGTGTTGTCTATAATGGATGGAAATATACAAAAAATAAAACGACTAACTATAGAATGTAAAGCTTTAAAATGGGCTAAAGCAAATAGTGCCCCCCCCCCCAAAGATCACCTTAACGAATCCCCATGGCAAATGGGATGATTCCTTGACATAGATTTACATCTCTTTGTTATTCTCATGGATCATTTCCACACACTAATAAAAAATACCATAAAATCAAGGTTGAAATTGAGTTGACCACCACCACCTTTCTAACCAATGGGAGTTAAAATGGGCTCCAATATTTCATTTTATTATGTATTTTTTTCACAAAAAACTTGTATATTTTTAGGATATCTAGGTTGATCCCAAAAGGGGCACCTAGAAGGTTAGAGATAGGTCTCCATTCTTCACCCATGTCCATTTGAAGTTTTTGGTTCAAAAAGGTTTTTCTAGCATTGAATGGTTCTCACGTTTTTGTGAGAATTGGTAATTCTAGTTTTTTCAAATAGTTGGAAAAAATAGCCTTGTTTTTTCCAATTTTTTTTTATAATGAGAACTATCCAAGGTATTGAATATTTTATTTTTAAAAAATCAACTAATTTTCAAGTTATCGATTTTCACAAATGTAAAAAATAGTTGATTATCTTTAGTGGTTCTCACAAATTGATTATTAAATTTATTTTATTCAACCAATGAGGTGTGTAGTGTGTACTCAAGAATGTGCATTCAAAATATTTTTCAATTTAACACCATAGTTTGTCACATATTCTTTGCAACAAAGTGTGGACATGTATTATATATACATAAACTAAAAGGAAGCCATCCTCACATTAATGTTAACACATTGGGGAACATTCAATTTTGGGATACATTCATAACCAATAAAGAAAAGGATTGCACATTATCTTACGCTAAGGTTAGTTTCCACATTGAGAAAACGAATAATTTTTTTTTAAATTATAAAATTTTCCATCATCTACTATGATATTGTGATATGAGTAGCGAAATTATTCAGGGTGTAGCCTATTATACTTATGATGATTTTCAACATGTCAACTTCATATTTTTCACAAAATTTCATTTCACTATTTTGGGGATTATTTAATGATGAAAGTGACCTTAGGGTAAGGTATTTACCACTAGAGTAGGTAGCCCATAATTTTAAACCTCTAAAATTGAGAACTACCTTTGAGTTTTCCTAATACCCTCATATTAGGAAATGGTTCTCATATTTTTTATTTTTTATTCATAGGATGGTTCTCGAGTGAGTGATTCTCATTGAAATGAGAACTGGGGGACAAGTTTCTATGTGGGTATTGTTAATGATGGGAGAGAATTGATTGATACCTGACTTGGTTTTGAACCATTGTTTCATACCCACCGACACTAGTTTTTCTTTGCATTTTTGTTTGCCACATATTTTTCCAACTTGACTTCCAAGTTCCAACCCACTTATAAAGGAATAAAACTTTGACAAACCAAAAACCTACTATGAACTAAAGAAATTGGGAGGGTAGCTTTATCAAAGCTTACATAGCCAACTTATTAATTATTTGCAAAATTGAACCTCTCACATATATTATAAGCATAGGAGACATTGGGCTTGAAGAATGGATGGGAACCTTGTTAGGAATAATTAGAAAGAACATGAATTTTAAAATATATAATATACACACAAGATTATATTATTAGTATACTATAGAAGTTGTTGAATAGGCTTGTGTGTAGTTTGGAAGAAAAATTGTTGTGATCAATGAAATTGCTAGATTTGATAGGTTGAATTTTTTTCTTAGTTAATTTTGAGTGACTTACAATGCAACATATAATAGCTATTTATAGATAGGATTCGTAAATATTATTTTAGAATAAATTCAATACATCCACACTCAAATCAATTATAGATTTATTATACACCAAAACATTTGCCCAAATCTTTCACAGAATTGTTATATTTATAGAACATTTGTGCATTTCATTTTATCAAACAAATATTAGCATGCATGGTCATATGTGACCTATTGTTATGAAATGGGGCCAAATAGAAGTCTAGCATCCATAAAATGACTATCCCAAGAGCTTGGGATTAGTTGTGGAGAACCCCCATAGATCATTTTTTTTTGTTTCTTTTATGATGGACATCTTTGATTCGCCTATCTCCATAAAACAAAATTGAGTTTTCAATATGTCCAAAATAGATGTATTGCAGTCTCCTTGTTTGGGCTGTTTATATAAGTTACAAGAGTTGAACTATGGGCAAATGATATGGGATAAAATGAGATGCTATTGGGAACATGTTGGGGAGCACATTAAGAAGTTCGAAAACATGTTGGGAACCCATTGAGAACATTATGAGAACACGTTGGAAACAACAAAAATCCAAAAAATCCAACACCCCTTGGCTCCTCCCTCCCCTCCCCTCTCTCCTTGGCACTAACTCCCAACCCCTTTTGATCTTCAAGGGATACAAAATCTTTTAGTAACTTTAGAACTTAGCTTAGAAGAGTACAAAACCTTTGGACTTAGAAGTTGTAGAAGTAGTAGGCAAGGGAAAGCAAAGGATTTGTTTGATATACCACTTATTCAGAAGATATACTTCATTGTTATGGCTCTCAAATTACATTGTTCACGTGCAATTTTGGTTAATTGCATTTAAAACCTTATGGTAATGAGTACAAATTGTTACATATAAAATACGTGTCATAAGGTGAATTGCAAGTATGTTTAAAAAATTAAGGAAAATTAATTTAAACATCATGGCAAACACCTCATGCATTTTACACCTTTATTATTTCACTCTAGAATTTCACCTTAAGGGCTACTTCACAACTAGGTATATATCCCAAGGCCTGATTTTTAATGATGAGAAATTAAATAAATAAATAATATTGAAGTCAAAAGTCATAACACAAGTATTAAATCCATATGTGCTTTTTTTTTATGAACGGATCAGATCCATCACTTTTTTGATTAATTTAATTGAAAAATGGTTGGGACTTGTCTTTGGAGTTGGGTTTCCATTTTTGTTCAATCCAACTCCTTGTCTAAGTCTTCATCGTTGTTGTGCGGGTATATCTTTTACCCAAATACACAATAGAGTATATGTATATTTTTATGTTAATTTATTTTTAAAAATCAACATACCTTAATGAAGCACATATTTAAGAGTATGTAAATTTTAATAAATCATATCTTATTCATAATTTTTGATATATGTAAAAAATACTCATCATACCCATAGCTAGATATGTTTTGGTATTCTGGTAAAAAAGTAGGATATATATATGTTTAAAAATTTTAAGTTTGTTAGTTCTATTAATTGAATTGGTTTGTTTCTCAAATTCCTTGTTTTAATTTGACAATTAGCCAATTTGAATGGCCCATCACAAGGGAAAACAAAAAAAAAAATTTTAAAAAAAAATATCCATTTTTTTTACCCCAAAAGGGTATATGATAAGGGGGTACCTGGACACCCTACCCATCTACCAAAATAAAATTGTTTATACCCGGACCCAGCAGCGGTGTTGTTGTTGATCACATGGGTATGTAAGCACCAGTGTTGGGCGGTTCTCACTTTTTTTTTGTGAAACAGCTGATTCCGGTTCTCACAACCCTTTTTAAAGAACCTCTACGGTTCTCATTATTTCTTTTTAAAAAAAGAAGAGTTGGAATTAGGGTTTAGGGATTTAGGGTTTAGTGAAGGAGAACAATTTTTGGTGAAGGAAAATGGGAAAATATTCTGAGAATATTCCCCCTTTTTTCTAAATGGAATCTTCAAAATTAATTAATTAATTAATTAAGTTTTCAACAAACATGTGCTGAAGCCGGCCTTGTATACTATACAATGAAGTACATGGGCAACTTCAACACATGTTTTGTCAAATAATTAATTAAATTTAAAAGATTTCATGTTGACAAAAAAGATTATTCCTGAATATTTTTAAATACTCTTTTTTCACAAAAATAAAAATTAAAAATAGGGGAAATTTTCAACATTTTTACAAATAATTCTAAGGCTTTGCTACACTATGCAGTACTAGATGACAATGGTGTTGTAATTATAAGTCATATATTGCTTTGGCATTGCTAAAAAAATTACTTAAAAATATATGATATAATGAGTTGATTGATACTCAATTACATTTGATTTAAACTTATGCAAATATTCAAAATTATTTTCGGCATAATCTAAACCTTTAAGCCTCAAATCATCACACATATACTCTATTGCACATATACATGATCAAATATTAATCTTTGTTCAATGAAGAAATCAATAAATTAATAAATGAATGAAATTACCATTAAACATTGGAAGCCATAAATAATTAAAGCACCACATTTTTTTTTACAAAAAATATATGATTGAAATTAAATGTAATTTAAATATTGTTTTGTTAAAGCCTCATGCCCTACAAGTCTTCAAAAGAAACCAACCCCCGAGTACAATAACTAATTTCACAACATTCAAGGGCGAAAAAAAATAATGAGATTTATCTTTTTTACTATTCTAAATTTCATCTCATACATTTCATCTATCAAATTTGAATATTTAGTTAATTACATTGAAGGTGATTGATTTTTATGAATTAAAAGGTTTTACACAATTTTTTAATTGCAAGAAAGTTTAGATATTGAAATTTTTATCTCTATATTTTTAAAAGGCTAGAAAAATAATGTTGGATGAAAGATGGGAAAATAATTTGTAATTTTAATACAAAGTAAGTTAATGAGGAAGATGAAATGAAATAGTGTAATTTTGTACGTATATATTTCTAAACCCAAAATGTGCTTTGAATGGTTTATGGGAGTCAAATACGATACTTTAGTTGGGACCTACATGTGGATCATTTAAGGCTAATATCCAACGGTTGCCATGGATATGAATATATTGTGAACACTTATGTTTGTAATGTGTGTTCCCCTTTAAACCTTTGGAATTTGGAATTTAAATTTAAAAATAAAATTTTATCTTTCCAAAATGGACCAAAAAAATATTGAAAACTCCAAGTACTATATATACATAATCTAAAAACATGTAAGAGTGACCCACTTTAATCAAAATATTAAATTAAACAAAAATCAACTGATAGTTAACACATTATGAAATACTAATTATATTATATGATGACATTATGTCAATCATAATTACATGTAATGACATAATGAAATTACATAATTTTATAATAGTGTGTGAAATTAAAATATACATGTTTATATTTATATGGGATGACAATATTTGTCACAAGTTGAAAGTGGTGGATTGGATGGTCAAGGAATTGGGGTGTGAGTAGGAAGGTGAAGGGTTCAATTATGTCCAATGGCATTCCAACAAATAGTTTGATCTTGTCACCCCCTTTAATTATTGCATTGGAAAAGAGCTCATGACTTTCAAAGACTAAATCCAAAAAACAAATCGACAATTTAACAAAAATATTTACACATTTTTTTCAAGTTCCATTATTACCAACTAAGGTTATTATAATGAAAGAAACTCCTAGATGAAGATACATATTGATTGATTTTATTAGGAGAAAAATAGAATTTATATGATAGATTGATGCAAGAATTGTGAAACTACTCCAATTGAAACTAACTACAAATGGAATCAAATAAATGAGTGAATTATAGATAGAAAGCAATTATATATGAATGTGAAAAGCCAAGAAAAAACATGCAAAACATGAATGCAGATGATATGATAGCAAATAACTAGCTACCATTAAATCTAGGCATGAATGGAAGGAATTGAAATGTCTATGATATTATAAAAAATTACATAATATTGAGATAGGAGGGACATGAACAAGATTTAACTTTGAATCTTTATTAACATTTACAATTTTCAATATTAACATAAAACATTAAAAAAAAATGAAAATTCATGTAAATTTGTAATTATATAGCAATATATATGTTAATGTTATGTCTATTTTTTTGTCTTCTATGGTGAAGGCAAGGTAACCTAGTTGATAAAATATGTTATGAATTTGCTTTAAGTGATTTGGAAAAAGTTGTATGATAATTCTAACCTTGTGAAGTTTTCATAATTTCACCCATCATTATTTTATAAATGCATTTTTGGGTTGTAATAAAATAAATGAAATTATGAAAACCTACTAAAAATTTTATTGAGTTTTTTAATGACAAAAATTATTCAGAACTCAATATCTCCTATAATATAGGTATATAAATTATGAAATCACCTTCATAAAATCCTACTCATTAAACACTTTCCAACAATATGAAGAACATGCCCCAATTTCCCTCAAATTTGTAGTTTTAATTTTATTGAATTTTCATGACAAGATTGTTCAATATTCAATAATTCTTACATTATAAATCACCTTGGTGCAACCCTAAGCATTGACAACTTTCCAATATACCAAGAGCTTTGGGGGGGGAGAGATTTCAACATGTCAAACAAATAAACAATTTTCTTTAATATATATATATATTGAATGTGGCATGGGACGTTGTGGGCCCAATTGTGAACTCCTTGCTTAATTAATTGAATTTGAAGTGCTATTGTATTTTCAATGACAAAGATGAGTCAAAATTCAATATTTCTTGCACCTTAGGTCTAAAAAAACTAGAAAATCACCTCCACAAAATCCTATTCATGTATAACTCTTTAGCAATACCAAAAGCATAGCCCAATTTCCCTTTAAAAAATTAGTTTTGATTTTATTGATTTTTCAACGATAAAATTGTTCAATATTTAATAGTTCTATAATAATGACATAAGATTCTTTTTAAAAAATTTACTACCATAATGATATAGGTATTTAACAAATTGTGAATTCCATACATTGCTTTGGTATGTGATTTATAACCAAATTTATAATTTGGAATTAGTGATATGAATATAAATAGTGAATGATGGATGTTAAGGTGAAAAGAAAACACTCTTCCATTGGGTTCCAGTTCCCCAATCTAACCATGGGTCGGGGTGCGGGGTTAGTAAGTGGAAGTAACTATAGTGAGAAGAAGGGGAACGAGAGGAGGAAATGATCCCCGGGATTCTCTCTTTCTTTCTTTCTTTCACTCTTTCATTCTCTTCTGTCATGGCAGCAGGCGCTGTGGCGATGATGGCGGAGGCGGCGGAGGAACGGGACGACGTTGCAGTAGTAGCAGCTGTTGTAGCAGGTCACGGTGCTGGTTGGTTGGCTGGCTGGTCCCGCCACCTTTTTTTCTCTCCGCACAGGTCTTGATTCTCTTACACCTTGTATGCATGAATTGTGAATTTGTTCTCGCCGCACAGATCTCGATTCTCTTACACCTCGTATGATGTATCATTGTGTATCATCACAATTGACCGAACGGAAGAACAAGAAGAAACAAGAAGAATAAGACCAAAAAGGCGCAGGTATCTCTATTGTCCATTTTGCATGCCCTCCGCCATTTTAAATATTAGAAGCATCTTCTTCTTCAAGTACGTACATTCCTCTGCATCGTCAAAGAAAGCAATCAAGTAAGAAAAAAAGCGGCGGGAGAAAAGACAACAAACACGCACTCGGTGACTACTTTCTGCCTGCATTTGTCGCTTTGATTGTATCTTTGTGATGTTTCAGGAAGGATATGACTAGAGCGTCAAGCCACTGATTGTTTTTGTAAGGAGACAAACATACGGACGGAAACAGAGAGAGGAGCGATACAACACCAACAAGAAGGGAGGGAGGAGGTGTGTCGTTTGTAAGAGTTCCAAGGAAGAAAAAAGGAACAGATATCTCTAGTGCACTTCTCTTATTATCCGGATTTGCATGCGCTCCGCCATTCTGAATAGCATAAGAAAGCATCATCATCTTCAAGTACGTACATTCTGCATCGTCAAAGAAAGAAAGCAAGATAGTAGGGGGAGGAAAGATACAAAACATGCACCCGTTGACTACTTTTTGCTTTCATTTGTAGCTTTTTTAGTTTTCCCCTTAGATATGACCTCTCTAGATCCTTCGTTTCTCTCTGATACGCTGCTGCCTTTTTGTGTGATCCAAGCTGAGTTTTTCTAGAATTTGAGAAACAATCATCAGTAGCCAGGGAGGGTTCAGTTTCTTGCATTTGTTGATTGTATGTCTGTGATGTTTCAGGAAGGAGAAAAGATCATCAAGCCAATAGTTGTTTTGTAAGGAGACAGACAGACAGACAGATAGAAACAGAGAGGAGCAATACAAGAAGGTAGGAGGTGACAAACTGGAGCTGAGAAACAACTGGAGGACATAAAAGTTGGTTCTTTGGAAGCCAAAACGATGTTGAATATGGTGACAAACTGGTTTGAACGCACAGGACGTAAGTCTCTGTCAACTAAGGAATCCAAACCCTGAAATGCAGTAGTACAGTGCATCCAGCTGCACAACAATTCAAGGGGTATGCTGCAGCACTTGGAAACATGAACAACAGAGATGAAATCAGCAATGAAATAAGAAGCAATTACAATGACAATGATCTGAAAGGCTTCCACTAGTGTAAAACACCTGAGGTTGTTCTTGCAGACTTCATCATCCCCTGCAATGATGCTGATGAGGAAGAAGATCAAGAGGAGGAAACTACAATGCAAGGGTTTGCACATTTGGAACCAGGACCTCAGGTGCCCCTTAAGGAGCAGCTGGAGAAAGACAAGGAGCATGAAAGCCTGAGGAGATGGAAGGAGCAGCTCCTGGGATCTGCTGCTAGCCTGGACACCATTGGAGACGGATTTCATTCAGACCACCCTGAGGTGAAGGTCTCAAGGTTAGGGATTAGGGCAAAAGGGAGAGAAGAGCTTGAGCTGCCACTCCCACTCACCACCACCACCAACGTCCCCTGGGGCCATGCCTTCTCTCTCAAAGAAGCCTCCCATTACCAACTCAAGTTCATCTTCACTGTGAGGAATAACAGTGTCTCCGGTCTCACTTGCATCAATACAGTGTGGAAAGCTGGCATCATGGTCCAAGAGATGCGCTCCATGCTTGGACCTTCGCTCCGCAACAGGAGCCTTATGTTCACATTCTGGCGAAGCAGTTAACTCCCTCTGGAGCTTTGGCAAGAGGGCCTTACAGTTCCAGGACACAGTTTATTGATGACAATGGCACAGTTTACCTTGATGTGAACTACTCCTTTGAAATCTGTAAGGATTGGTAGTAGTGCCCTTCCTTCCATTGCATGACACATCTTCAACTAGGTACAAACAAACCAAGCATTCGACTGTTGGGTTCACTTCGGCAGGGCTGCCATCTCTGCATAATGCTAATCCATCAACAAACGGATTGCACATCCATGGAATTTTTTTCTCATTGCAGCAGCAGCTCTGCACTTGAAGTTATAATGAGGAAGAAACCCTTTCACTACTGTTCAGTATCATCCATTCAGATGTGAAGTCTCTCCCAATCTTGGATCACAAGAAGGGATGTGCACCCAATTTGCAACTCATGAAGAGCATGGGAGAATCCCAACAATGCTCTCTCACGTTATCAAGCTTCCCCCAAAAGGTTGGTACCTAGCTTTTGTTACTCTCTTCCAGTGGAGAATTTGGAATGAGTTTTCATCCTTTCAGACAGTTCCTTTGTATTCACTGAAGTTGATAGGAGCGTTTCTTCCACTTGTTCAGCAGTCCAGGCTTGCTGTCTGGTGCTGGCTCCTGAAAGGTTTGAGGAATCTACAGTGAGAAAATTCAGAGACAAATTAAGAATGGAGAAATGTATTAGAAGCGTATGCACAGAGGTGTGCTTTCAAAGCCTGTTTTAAACTCACCAGATCAGTTCATGGTGTGAGTTTTGTGTGTAGAGGGGCATTTGCCCAAATAAAAATATCAGGAGATTTCCAGAGTCATGGTAAAACTAGAATTCTAATAATTAGTGTTGTTCATCACCAGAATGTGCAATAAAATTGAATTTATTTCGAGCATTTTATGGATTCCTGTTGACCCTCCTGTTGCAGTGCTGGGGGCAATCTTCATAGTTTGTGTTCAAGAGATTGATTTGTAGGCACAGGAGATTTCTCCCTCTTTTGTTGTTTCTTGATCTATTTTGGGATGGATTCTTTGGTTGCCCTCCTGCTGCTGCTACTTCAACTTTCCCCATTCACATTTTTGAGTGCAGTTTATTTGTCGCATGTGTGCCTTACATTTTTCTTGACCTTCTGTTTGTTTGTGTGGAGCTCAAAATTATTAGCCTCTTGTCTCCTTGAACATTTCATTGTTAGAACTCTTACACACTTTGGGCTTCATTGTGCAAGAAGTTTTGTCTAGAGACAACACACTTGATCATCCACTGGTGTGGGTTGTCTTCTTCAATCCAAGATGGTGCAAAGTTTTGGTTTTTCTCTTATTCTTTCAATACAAAGAGACTGCCTTGCAGAGAGGTCTGTGTTCTCACATTATGGTGAAACCCCTTTGCAGGTTCTTGAGCTTATTCAGTTTGCTGGTAGTCAACTTGGAGAGACCTGCTTCGATCATGGTCTATTTTCCTTCCACCTTCCAACCCCTGCAGCTCTTCATTGCTAAGATGATGATGTAGTGAACTAGGCTGTTTCTTCCCTGTTGGTATCTGCTGTGAGTGTTTGGTGAGGCTGTGTCCTCCTATGTCCATCCTCTTGTGCCTGACATGTGAAAGACAACCCCATTCTTTCCTCCTAGCTTCTCTTGTTCTCCAAACCTGCAAAAGACAGCCTGCTTTTTCCTAAGCGAGTTTTTGGGACGAAGATTTCCACTTGAGGTTGCTGGTCTCTCTATCTGTTGCTTTTCCCTGCTGCTGTTTGATCCCAAGATGTGGTGTTGTTGACAATCCCACCAAAAGGGAAGCTTATTTCCCATTTGTCACTTCCATATGAGAGCTTCTTTAGTTCCTGTGGTAGAGAGGTTGGCACCAGTGGTATCTTCTCTCTGTTCCATCAGTGGACGTTTTTGCCAGGCTTGTTGTTGCCAGTGACTCAGATCTATACCTAGCCAGTAAGTGTTCCAGTTTCCTCCTCCCTCTCTGACTGAGCAAGAGAACAGACCTCTCTCTCTCTCCAAGCAAGTATAGTGTAGAGACCATTTTACTGCTGTTACGTGGAGATGCTCTAAGATAGCAAACAATAACAACAACAAAGAGGAAAAAGGTTGCCCTAGAAACACAGAAAATGTCCTTACCCACAAATTGAAACACAAAACAGACTAGTGTACATGAGAAATTGCTGGCACTGCTGAAATGTCTCTTTGCTCCTGCTTCTGCCATCTTTCCTTCTCCCTATTGGTACCTGTGCTGCAAGCTCACATGCTACAACTTCATCTGTTCAAGTAAGTGCAATTTTATTTGCACAATGGCATAAACATTGGGTAGAGAAATTGTGTACAGCAGGTGTTGGAGGATGCATTGGAGTGGATGAGAGGAGGAGGAGGATCTGCTGACATGGGTGCTTCATGCAGAGGAGGAAGCATTCTTCAACCTGTTGCTGGAGCATGTTCCAGAAATCATCAAGTGCGAAAGAAGGTTTGTGGAACATGGTATTCACATTTTTCATTTCCATCTAGTTGCAATATTGTTCACTAAAGCAGACTGCAAGATTCAGGGTTTCCAGCTGATGTGAAATGTGAATGGTGGGTGTTTCCAAGATGATGATCTTCAAAGATGTTGATCAGTTTTTGTGTATCAGTTTGTGGCAGAGGGTGGAGGGGCATGAAAGGTGTTGTATGGAGAAGCAGAGAGATGGAAACTGGGGATGATGAGCAGTTTGTGTCATTTGAAGAATTGCAAGAGAAATTGAAGGTACATAATTTCTGAAAATTTGAAATCTGATCATGTACAAGAAGATTCTTTCTTGCAGCAAAGAGAGAACTCACAGATTGTAACTCATAGATCTCCTCTCCATGGCATCTGCAAGAGATTTAAAATGTCTTATACTCACCCTCCAGATTATTATGTACATGAGTTTTGTTTTTGTGTAAAATGCATGCAGGCCTGAGGATTTTTCCAATGGTAGGTGACAAACTTGATGTGGAAAGGAAAGAATGTCATTCAACATAGAACATTGAACTTGTGTGCATCAACATAAATAAGATCTTTACAATGTGTTCAAAATAAATGTGAAATTTTCATTATCATTTTCATGTTCACATTATCAATTCATCTTTTTTTTGCTTTCCAACATCTTTTATTTCTTATCATGGCCATCAAGGGAAGTGTTGCAACAAACAATTGTTAATGAGGTGGGTTTCTTTCCAAGCCTTACAAATGAAAGGAAAGTTTGTCGATTAAAGCATTGATAATGATTTTTTTAATGTAATATGTTTCTTTGAAGGAAATGTTATGAATAGATATGAGATTTGGGTGATCAAAAAATATTTATACAAGTTCCTTCAACTAAATTTAGTTGACGTGAAGGTTTTTAAATTGATACTTTGGTGATTTCAAAAACTTTTGGATCACATCATTCAAAATTCACATTGGGAAGTAAATAAAGGTCATCAACTTCAATTATGGTGTAAAGTCCAAGTATGATCATGATGATAGTCATCATGTAGTTAGGATTAATTCATCAAGTATTAAGGTCATGAAAACTCTTGTTTTTTAAAATTGATATCATGTTTATGCATTGTGATTTCATTGTAAAATTTTTAACTCATAAAGTACATTTTATTACATGTATTGCCAGTGTTGTGCAAGTTCATGATTTTGTGAATCAAATGTATGAACTTGTTTCTAATGGAATAAATTTTAAGAACATCAAAACTTTTTCACTTTGGAAAGAATATTTTTCTTGTTGCAAACAGTTAGGGAATTCATTCTCAATAAGTGTAACTATAATTTATTTTTTGAAAAACATTTTATTAAATGTTTATGATGAAGTGAAATTGATTTTCATTTTAAGTTCAATCATAATCATTTTAGCACTAGACAAATAAGTTCAAAAGTAATTTGAAATCGTTAACAAGGCCTTAACGCATGAACAAACTTTCAAACCAATCTAAAGGTAATCCAAAATTGTACTTTTTAATGTTTGTTTTGGGTATGTTCTAATATAATTGTTTTAAACATTTTTATGTTAATGAATGTTTATAAATCCTTGGATCATTATCATTTTTCCAAATGGAACACCTTTTGAAACAATTTATAAGAATTTTAATTTCATAAACTTCATGCTATTATTACCAAATTTTATGTGGATGCACATGAATTGAATCAACTTGATTCGTATTTATTTTCAACATAATTAAAAGATCATGTGCAACATTTGTACAATTCAAGAATGAATGCAATATCAATAAGGAAAAAGAACCACTAATAACTTAGCAAATTGAAAAAAGGTTTTTCTTTTGGTTTTAAATTCCTATGCACATGAGTCAAGTAAGCTAAAATGTAAGCAAGCTGTTTTAAGGGGGCATTATGGTGAAAAGGAAAACTTGGATCACATTTGTTTAGTTTTTATCAAGCTTTGGTTGGAAAATGTCAAAGCTTTTCACTTCATTCAAATTTTTCTCATTTTGGTGCTTCTACACCCGATCACATCTAAAAACTCAGCACTTCCTATGTTGTCATAAATGAACCCATGGCTCAAACGACAAACCTCCTTGCAGCTATTGCCACTAGCTTCTCACACAAAGCTCAAAGATCAAAACCTCCTTTTAAACTTTCTACACCACCAACTTAGGCTCTTCTTCCACCTTCAAAATTCTCTTGCACTAACTATAATTTACTAGTGTGAACCCGGTGCATAATGCACCCGTCGAGTAATAACTGCCATAGAAAACAAAACCCAAAAAAAAAAAAAAAACAAACAAAGGTCCGGGCAGTTTAACTGACACAGAAAACAA
>Ga0116227_10007113_pt1 | contig 22103 bp, 16 predicted proteins | sample S1TSphgellanicum_FD_89693 | JGI IMG/M metagenome (GOLD analysis project Ga0116227, IMG submission 89693) | Host-associated microbial communities from peat moss isolated from Minnesota, USA - S1T2_Fb - Sphagnum magellanicum MG | ecosystem: Host-associated > Plants > Peat moss > Unclassified...
ATGATAAAAATTTTGTATATTTGAAGATTGAAATTTAAAATTAATTATGGATTTTTAATTCAAAGGATTTTTTTTTTTTTTTTTTTGGTTTCAACATCCAAAGATATTCAACTAAATATGTTCCTTAAATGGTGATATGTTCCAATATTTTCTAGCTCTTGAATCCCATATTGCATGCATTTCAAGCTCAAGCCTCTCTCAATTGAACACTTCTATGATTTGCACAAAATAGTTCCATTGCAAATAAATCTCATTTGCAAAAAGGTAATAGCAAGGATGCACATTACCATTGATTGTGAAATTCAAGCCATTGCCAATGACGATCAATCAAACATATTCACATCATTGAATTAAATCTAGGCAACTTGAAGAATGCATGCCAAATTCACAAACTTTGATCAAAGATGGCCTCAAGAATTGTGCTTCAATTGTCATCTTTATTCTAAGGAGGGTAGGTAACAAGTTAACCATCTACCTTCTAAAATTGGTAGTTGACTAATTAGTTAATTAAAAAGTAAGAAATAATTTGAAGTAAAATTAGGAAGACTTGAATCTAATTTAGTGAGACTTCTAGTGATGATCTTTTTGAGTATGGACTTGGGGGAGGATTTAAGGGGTGGGAAGGCCTCTTATTACATGGTTGTTTCTCCCTTTGTTGGATTTTTTTGTCTTTTGTTTTTTAGAGTGGATTTTTCTTCTTCTTTTTTTTCCTTCTCATTTCCTCTCCTTTGTTCTTTTTTTTTCATTCCTCTATCTATGTTTTTGTTTCTCTTTGTTTTATTTCTCTTTAGGCTAATAATTTATGTTGATTATGGAGTAAAAGAAGGGAAGGGACAATAGTCCTTGGATGTATTTGAACAAAATCAAGAAGGCAATAAAACAAAGGTGCTTATGTATAATCTTTATTTTCTTTGGATTTATCTTGAGTTTGAAGTTTTATTATTTTGATAGGATGATAGGAGGGTTGGGCAAATGATAGGACATAAAAACAAAAGGCAGGCATTCTTGGGACAAGTTTATTTATTGCTTAAATATGTATTTTCATAAAAAAAAAGTTCTTTTCTTGAGTGACTATAAGTGTTGTTGCCCTATGGTGATAATTATGTTGCAAGCCCAAATTATCATCCTCTTATTCACTAATGAGCTTATGGTCATTTTTCTATGCAACTAACCTACTATCACATTAAGATTCCTCACTTAGAAAGAGGAAGTTAGGATGAGAAAGTAGGATACCGTCTAAAAAGTAGATTTTTCCTCTTTTCATATACAATTGGTTATTCTTATGTGAGTAGTTGTAATAGAGTAAGAAAGTTAATAAATTAGCTTTGTGAGTGTGTAACATTATTTTTCCTTGGTATTACCTTCAAGTTAAAGGTCATTACATGGGCCCTAGTTGAACATTAATTATATGGCCCAAAAGGGTTTTAAACAATTTATTTGGATGAAAAGTTACAAATGTGTATAACATTTCATCCATATGGCTTGAACTTTTTCATCCAACCCTAAACCAAGATTGCCAAAATAGTCAAATGGACAACTTGTGTGATGCATTTTCATTTGGGAACATTTCAAGTTAACCTTTTTAACTATGGATCAATTAGGAAGTTTATTGATGCAAGAATATTTTAGAGATGGTTCCACTCGAAGCTAATTTTCAATTCTTAAAATAATTAGTAGGTGGATCAATTTATTTGGTAATCACCATTTACTTTTTTATATATTAAAAAAATTGTAATTGCAACATAATTAAAAATTACATGTAGTTGAAAACTTTTTAGTTTAAAAAAAGACTTTTTCTTTTAGTGTTACTATAGAGTTGATGTGATAGAACATGCATAAGAATGCAAGTGAAAAAAATTTGGTTCTAAATTAACTTCAAGTTATGCATGACATTATTGCTAATAGTAAAATGTTGATTCTTTTGCAAACTTTTAAATTAACTATTGTAATACTGACCCATAAATTACACTATAACATGCCATTATTTTTATTGCATTCAAATTTCAATAGACCAACAATATAATATTTTATACCATAATGAATTTATGATAATTTAATGTGGAACAATATTTAAAGTGCATTAGTTTTAGATTTTAAGTTTTTCAATGTATTAAAGATAACTCCTTTGAGATTTGTAGTATTTTATGTCATTCAATCATGTTGTTGGTTTGTATATAAAACAAATGAAGACAATCTAAAAGTAGTATTTAATAGCCACATGACCTCATTTTCTTTTGTATGTTTATCATGACCCTTGTCATGTGTATCGTACTGTTCATCAAAAGTATTGCATCACATAATATACAATTCCATCAAAATTATAATATTTTTTAGATGCCATAAATAATGTTCATGCAAAATAGTTATATGATAACTAATAACATAAGTTTAGGGTATGTGTATTTTTCAATGTTATAGACCCATGTATTAACATTTTGCAATATAGTGTATCAATGCTTCAAGTTTTATGGAAGTGTTTTTGTGTCATGCAATGCTAGAGGTGACTTGTTTATATAATAGTGGTGAAGAGAATGACAATATCATAACTAGTTACCAACAATCTTGGGGTAAAAACACAATAAAAGGAGCCACGGCAACCAAGGTTGGAGTCTTTACCAAGGACTGCATTTTACACATGTCCTACATGTATGGGTTTATTAAATATCAAAATTGTATTTTAAATGTAATTTTTTGGATTGTGTATTAATATTGAGACCAAACATGACTCATATTATAATAATAATAAAAAAAATTGCATGAAGACCTAGATTATAATCATATGCATAATTTTGTTTTTAACCATGATGACAAATTTTGAACTTTTTTGACCATTAAAGACATTCATAATCAAAATCAGCAACATCTGTTAAAAGGATTCAATACATGTGCATTTAAAAATATAAACACATGTGGCCTTTCTTATGAAGTATATTAAAGCCCATAATAAATTTGAAAACGTTTGATGAAAGTTTGAGTAACAAAAAAAATGTTCAATTTTATAGTCTTTTAAAGGACCTTGTTAACAAGTGTTTTGTGTATGCCAAAGGATTCTAATAACATAGTGAAATGACTCCAAATTCATAAAAGTCCAATTTCATGAGCACCAAAACATAATTACAAATTATGGATAAAAATTTCATTAAATACAATTAATGGTGATTTTCCAAAGTAATGTAAGTACAATTTTAAACACTAGTAACAACCTCCTTGGCTCCTTTTATTGTGAATGTACCCCTTTAATCTTTACCAACAACATGTAGTTTGGGCTTTTGGACAATAAAGGTCCACAACTCTTGTTAGCCTAATGGCTTTCAACAATTTGGATCATAATGGAAAGGAACATGGTGAATTTTAATAGGTTAATTGAATGGCTAATTGGTGCCCATGAAAATGGGGATAGACCATGGTGAATTGATCAATACATTAAATCATTATGTTGTGCCCAAAATGTGAAGGAACATGGTGAAGTCAATAGTTTAAATGGTTAAGTTGTGCCCAAAATAGGGATTGATCATGGTGAATTTAGTAGGTTAAATTCCCAAATCATGCATGAAATGGTGACAAGGCATGGTGAATTCATTTCATTAAGTGGGGAAGTAAAATGCCACATGTCATTTTTTTAGAATTTTTGGGGTCATGTGTGAACCTTATTGAAATCACTAACCAAAAGTGACATGTGTCACCTTTCTATAACAACTAGCCCTTGATCACTAGGAACAAGCTAGGTTGAATTGATTACAAAAGAATTGTTTCAATTTCACTATCAAACTAATGAAATGCAAGGTGAACTAGGCCCCTCCGCCCCTATTAGTGGCAAGTATGATTGGGTGGTACCACAAGGAATGACATAAGGTCCATTTTTCATGAATAGTCAAGAAATATTTAATAAAATCTTTAAATTCATTTTTTCTTTTCTTTTTTTCCTATTAGTGCATTCATGTACTCAAGGTTTTGATTATTTAAAAAGAAAAATATGGGATTTTCTTTTTAAATTCAAAGGATGATATAGTTCAAAACACCATATTCTTGAACGCATATATTGAATTTGACTAAGAACACCATAATTCTTGATAGACATCACAATGACTAAGTCTTCATTTTTTTAATTAATAGTCATTACAAACATATATTAATTCACTAGTCCTACAAACAATAATCAAAGTTGAACTTTTTAAAAAAATTGTTCTTTATATTCAAGTGGCCCCTTGGACGAATGCTTTTCTGAATGTTCAATTATAAATCAAAAATTTGATATACATATTTTAAAATTGTTATTGGACACTTTTCCTAGAGGCAAATCATGTCATAGGCATCTCTTCCAACAAGAAACATAAGTATATGAAATCATTAAGGATTCCTAAATAATTCTTTTGTTCAATCTTGAAATAGTTATAGGCTTTAAAAAAAAATTGATATAGGAAATGCTTAAATCAAGCATTGAAATATGTTAAAATTTTGATTCACATCGACCATTAAAAAATCCATGATGGGTCAAATAATGTAAGAATATAAAACATATATTCAATTGTGTAGCATAAAATCATATATCATTCTTGAAATCAAGATGGTCCAAGAGATATGATGTTCCTTGTGGTGTGACCCATGTTTCTACCATTTTGACATATTTACAAAATCTAGCATGTTTTAACGTTACACCCATACCTAGGCTATCTTCATGTTTTTGCAACTTCTAGTGTGTTGTGTAATTGTTTCATTAAACCAATGTGATGATGTGAAATCACTAGTAGTAACAAGATGGTAATGATAAGAACCTTGCAATGTGAGGTTAAATATATTCACAAGCCACAACGTACACATGAGACATTGTCTTTTGAGTTCCATGCCCATGAAGGGCATGTAAACTTCTATTGTTGCAAAACTCTAAATTTCACACAACAAGTTCAATAACCATGGAGGGGAAATTATTGCATTTGTGTCAACATAGTTGTTGGGTTGAATTCATTACATTGGAATACTCAATTCAAACCCCACGAAATGGCCCATTTGATCATGAAGACCTTTTTTGGGAAGTTATCTTTTAACATATTAAGGGTCAACAAATGTTCAAATTGTCAAGGGTGTATTCATTAGGTCACAACCCAAGTGCACGGTTTCATATGAAATGAAGAAAATCAAGTTGGTGGATCACATCAAGTTGATTTTTCAAGTGCAAAAAAGGCTAACATTGATTCATTAAGACATTGGTGTACTTATGAATTATTACAATATAGTTATGTAGTGATAAAAAAATAGGTTAGTACTAGTGTTGGTTTATTAATGTAATACATGGGTAGTTTGGGCATAATTTTAATTTTTTCATTTTGCCGAATTTTTGAAAAATTATCAACATTACATGTTGAAAATTCCAAAATTCAAATTCGTAGGCAACAAGAATTGAACCTTGGTCTAGTACACACAAATGATATAGTCCTCAACCAATTAACCACAAAGATAGTAAATATGTTGTAATAACAATACTGCATTTAATAAGTATAATTATTACCTACTAGCTAGTTGAGTATTGATTTTTTTTTTGAAACCCATAAATTAACCCACCTACCATTGGATTTTCAAATTTTAATAACCTACCTAAATGATTAGTTATCATCTAGGTAGGTTATTAGTTTTAAAATGTTAAACATGTTTATCAAAGAAAATTAAAAAACATGGAATTTTTAAATATATATATTATTTTTAAAATTTTTATAATTAATGTATAACCAACAAAGTAATTGGTGGTTCTCAATCAAGTATTTGAAAACCAACCCTTATTCATAACTATCAATTATTACCCATAAATTAATCAATTAAGTTGATAACCAAAAATATTATTTTGATATTGATAATTGTTGGGTTTAAAATTTAAAACTTCTTTTTGATAACCTACCTAGATATATAAATTTTGGCAATAATTGGCCAACATCAATTAATACACTATTGAATTTGGACAACTACCACAATATTCAAATAGATTCAACAATTTAATGCTACATATTTTTTTAATTTATCGAACTACATTTTGGTATTTAAAATTTTTAAAAAATTTTTTTTACTTAAATTGTAAAAAATATTTCTATTTTTGGCATGGATGAATGTCAAAATAAATTTTCATCCACTTGAAGTTTCGTTCAATTGTTATGTTTCTTAATTAAATTGTTTGCCTCCATAATCTTGATTTTTGTTTCCCTCCTAATTTCCTTTTCAACAAACTTAAAAAACAACAAGTCTATGAAGATATGGTGAAAGCCTAATCATGAAAGTTTTCTTGAGTGATATTGAAGGTTTTGGTGGGGATTTCACTTTTGTGATTTACAAGGCTTTTGGTAAAGGTTTGTAATGTTCAAAATGAACAGAAAAAAACTACTTACAATAATGTACAAAAGCATTACAAATGAAGAAAGAGAGGAGAATTGAAACATGATGTACAAATTTTCAATCAACAAGTTGTTTAAAAATAATTGGTTGTCAACAAACTAGAAAAACATCATGTTAGTAGGCCAAGAAAGGTTGTATTACAATATTACCTCCACAAGAGATAAAGAGAGAGGATGAGAACCTACTAAAAATGGGAGCAACAAAAGAGGAAAGGATTGTCACCTACAAAGGATGATTTGCGAAGTGGTCAAAGAAGAAAGGATCCTACACAAATTGGTTCTAGCCTCATTTGTGGCCTCCCATTATTGTTGCAATAAAAAACATGGTAACAATTCTAGAGCACTACACTTTTTCAAAACAACATTCAAGAAGCCCAACATGCCAAGTCCTTATGAAAAATTAAATTGGGCATGCTTATGGGAATGGTTCATTATCAATGGTGAATTAATCAAAACTATAAGCATGTAATGGAGGTTGGAACACCAATGAAATTCAACAAAAAATTATACATGCATTGAAGGACTACCTAGAAGTTTGTGATTTATTTGTTGTCATGTTATGAAAAATGAAAGAAGTTGGACATCCACTTTCAATTGACATTATGCAACCTATTCTTCCTAGAATGATAGAATTTGCAACACTTGAATCTTGCAAGAAGGCCTTGGAAGGTTTATAATCACAAGATAATGGACCCATCAATTCATGAAACAATACATGAATTGGTCTTTTAGAATGGTCACAACAACAACAAATAAACTAGCACCTAACTAGTCTAAACAAGGATGCAACATGGCTTATTGGGTAGCTTAAATAATGAAGGCTTATAACATTCCTCTAGCCCTAGTTGCTAATATGAACCATAAAGTGTTCATCTCATCCCAACAATAGAAAAAAGGACTTGGGAGAATAAAGGATTGAAGCACATTCAAATTTTAAGGGTTGAAGAAAAATAAAATTACAATGGTTACTTCTTTAGCTACAAATGGTTTTTTATTTCCCCTTCAAATTGTGTTCATGGGTACTATTCATCATGTTTGCCACCATCTAATGGGGGGAAAGACAAATGCATGAATTCATGTTGGGATCTTACCTTTAGTGAAAACCATTGATTAACATTGGAAACAACAAGACAATTCATCCATAAGATCTTGTTGCCATACTTGCACATTCAAATTTGCCACTTAGAATTGTAGGAAAGTTAGAAAATTATGTGGTTGTTAGATTGTGGTCTATGCATAAAGGTCATGATTTTGATGAAAGAAACATGCCCACATATCTTGGTGATATTTATTCTAACTAATTGAACCATTCAAAAATGAATTTCCTTTAGAACTAGTAAATATCATTTTGTAATGGCCACTAAAACATGTATTCAAGGTACAATTCAACTCTTGAATTACTACATTCATCAAACAGCAGATTGAAAATAGCTAAAATCCATAGATTGATTTCAAAATGAGTAACCTAAAGCCTCGCATTTGTGAATGGCTACATTGTGCATGGAAGCAAGTGCAAGGCATGGAAAAAACCATAGTGAAAAGGTGGGATAAGATAGGAATTACCAAGGTTTTATAAAATGAATTTCAACTTGTTGCAATGGAAGCAAAGGTAAACACTTCTTTACTCCATTTCACATCAAACATTGAAGAACATAATGAAATTAATATGGAGATAGATCCAGCAAAAACAACATTGGTAGTAATGGAGGAATGCTTCTTGCAAGCAAATGTAATCACAACATCAATTGCAACTAAAAGTTATACACATGTTGGTAGCATAAGAGTACTTAAATAGTTAGTTAAGAAACAAAAAATACTCATATAAGTAAAAGTTTCTTGGCTTTGTGATCATACCATGGTAATTGTATTCTATCCATTGTTGGCATGTGCCATAAATTGTCTTAGTTACGATTGCTTATTAATGCTAATTGGTCCTATAAATTGTCTTAAGAGACAAAAACATTAACAACCCATACTTCTTTGGAAGTAGGAAATCTATTACACCATGAATGAAAGTCATGATGCCATCAAACTTACATAATTTCATCCACATAAAAGTTTTTTTCTCTTACTTGCTTCATTTCATAACTAATACCTTTAATGTTAGTCCTAACTAACCACCCACCAACAATAGATGTTGTGTAGCTATGATTTTATCATATGGCAATAATCCACATAAGCTTGATGGTTTTTTCAAGAATCATTTGTAAAATGTCCCATCAAAAGTGTGAACACATTGTTGAACGATTTCACATCATGGATTAAAGGATGATCATTTCATGATTCATTTCCATCTATGACAATCTTTAAACACAAACACACAGACACAACAAACTCATATAAGTACTCTAGGAAACGAAAAGAAAGCTAACATGAATAATATTGTACCATTTCATTATTGTTTGCATTTTGTTTTATGCAAGGATGGACCTTAAGGACAGAGTTCACCAAAGCAAACAAGCTCACAAACTCTTGAAAAAAACACCCATGTTAACAACAAATGCATCGCATTTAAATCTCACCAACTCTCACAAGCTAGAAAATAGAATCAACCTTAATAAAAAAATTACAACGTCATGCTTTTCTCTATTCTAAAATCTCAACCTCACTTTCATTAATTTCCTTCGATAGGTCTTTTGGGTCTTTACCCTCAATTGTGTAACCAACAAAAACATAGGTCTAACCTTATTTGGGGATGGACACAATGGACCAATTTTGGGGGCAAGTGGCAAGGCTACACCCATTTTTCCTTTAGTGACTCAAACATACACTTCCACCATTTACAAGGGATCTAACTTCAAAGCCCTTTTTCCTATTACAACGGAATCAATAGACAAAAAGCTTCTACCATTGATCCCTTGAAAATTTGAGCACGAATGAAGATGCATCGCACTTAAAGCCATGGTGGTGGTGGTCCTATAACAAGTAACTCCTTCGGTGTTATTACAAAAAGTAGTTTTCAACTCTCTCAATGTTATTGTAATAAGCAACAATTCATTCGATGCTACAAAGGTTGTTGCAACAAGCAATAACTCTTTTGGTGTTGTTGCAACAAGTAGTGGTTCCTTTGCCATTACTATTAGTAATGGAAGTGACAACAACATATTCTTCATCATTGCCAGCAATAGCACAAGCAATAATGACATCACTCTCACCATTGCCACCAATAATAAAAACAACATTGACATGGAATGAAACAAAGTTTTTTTTCCTTATTTGTGAAAAAATAGTTTGGCTCTTATGATAAAAGAGTTCAAGCATCATATATGTGATATTTGACAACATTATGATTTAGTTACAGCAAGCATTAAAAGTTGTAGGATCCTGCTAGTATGAACCATCCAATGCTTGCCCCAAAAAATACTCACATGCAACAATGTTAGAAATTGTTGTTGTTGTTGTTATTGCATTTGTTGATGGAACAGACTTGTTGAAGACTTGATGTGCACAATAACCAGATATGATAATCCTCCATCACTACATCACTTGTAGCTTCTTTTATTCCAAGAAAAAGAAGTAGAAGTAGAAGAAAGCGTGTTATAGTAAACTATTGCAAGTTCTTTTACCCTGGCTTCAAAAGCTTATGAATCACAACTACTTATTGAACAAAGTGACAATTTGTGGCTGTCCCATTAAGTTTTTATAAATTCAACAAACGACATTTTGAATTTCCCAAATTCAACATTTGGGCCAATAAATTTCTAAAAACTTCAACAACTTAAAAAATAATATAAGTAATGCTGAATCTATTTGAATAATATGATATTACAATGAATGACTCAATATATATATTTTGGGTTTGGAGACATTGCATTTTGTACAAAAAAAAAAGATATAAATTCTAATACATTCATACATTACAACTTGAAAATACAACAATACATGAAAAGAAAATCTAGCAAAGGGAAAATAATAGCAAAAAATTGTGCATTCTCACCAAGTCCTATAAGAGAGTTATCTTGCACATAATATAGCCCACTTGCTCATATACTTTAGGAACCTTGAACACCAATCTCCTAAGTGATTCCACTTTCAACTTCTTCCCACCATAAAATGATATCATGTTCAAACTTGAGCATCTTCTATCTCTTTCTCCCTATTATCTCTTCCTTGAGTCCACCCTTCCTCTCTCTACCAATCTTTTTCTCTCTATTGTTTGTTTTCGTCTTCCTTACCATTTTGTTTTCCACCTCTCCTTGTCTTTTAGGTATTTTTGTATCTACTATCTCTTTCTCATCTTTGATTCTTTCTATCATCTTTTTCTTTCTTGGTCTTTTTTTCATCATCCCCTCTGTCTTCTCTCTCTCATCTATCTCTTTGCTACATTTGAAATAAACACAAGACCATGAAAACCTAAACCTAAAGGAAGAGATACTCTAAAACATAATCATTAGCATACACGACAATGGCATGGTACACCCTTGCATGGTTGACATGGGCATGAAGACGATGGTGCATTCTTACATCGCCATGGGGCTATGACCAATACATTGTTTAGCCGATATACATTGCTAATTTGATACATTGTCCTCCTGAATTTCACTAGGGCGGGCAATTATACTAAACCTTTTCTTGTGAAGTGGAAACCAAGCCAAGGGAGGGCTATTATAGGTCCCTAGGTTTAGACATCATGATGATTTTATACTTGGGCTGAAAGACAAGCAACTTTAATATGTGATATCATGATGGCATGGAGGTCCAATCATGAAGAGACACAACAGGGTTGATGTATGATAATTTGTGAGTGGCACATACAAGATAATGGTTGCATTCATCACTTCCATCATTGTTTTGGTTTAGTAGACATAACATAACAAGTATGTTGAAGTTATGGAATTTTGTTTTATAATTAAATAAAATATGTCATAACTATAGACATTGAAATAAAACATGTTCCTGCAGATTGAATAATAACATGCATAAAACAACCAAGGTGTAATATACACAAGGGCCATGCTGTGATATTTGCATTATTTTTACAATTTTAAATTATGATTGCACTTCAAATCACATCATTTATAACATATGTAATTATTTATATTACTTAAAAAATACTAAAACTACAAACAAACCAAAAATTGCATAAGATGGAAATAAAATGAGACATGTAACAAATTAAGTAGAGTAGACCCTTCAAAAATAAATGAAATGTCAAACCCATTTGCCTTCTCTTACCTACTTTTAGAGCTTTAAGTTTTAAGATTTTAAAGTAGTTATATATAACGAAGTGTTTTTTTTTTTTGGTGTACTTGAAGATCACCACAAGTTTTTTTGGTAACTAGGGATTGCTATGGTTGAGGCATCCAAGTATCCGAGTGGTTGACAATTTGTTGACAATCTGCATTTAGATGAGTGCTACAAAACATAGGCAACAGATTGCTGTTTGCTAGCATGTATCTTGTGAGGCTGTTCAGAATTAGAGAATTTCCATATTGATTAGAATATAATTGCAACCTAATTCAAGGAAAAGGAATTGAAACCACATGACCAAAGTGGAAAACAATTTGTGACTTCATCAAAAAAATTCACCATATAAGAAAGCCATTAAAAAGTCATAATCCTGGTCATGTCTTCAACCAGCCTACAATGGGCTGAAATTGGAGATCTGGAAATCTTTAATCTCAGACAAGTTAGATTGTGAACTGCAGAGCATTGCAAAATATTGGTTATCCATGTGTTGGTGTAATTTCCTTTGTTGCATAGTCTACTTGGGAAAAATGCTTGATGTGGGTTGTTGTTGTCCCTTTACATACTATCTGTTCACAACTCACCATATCAATCACCATTCCACAGCTGCTGCTTTGAACTAGGATATGGCTCCAAAATTACTACAGCAGAAGAACAAGTGGCTCATTGCGGAATGGCTCTGGCCCTTACACCTAGTTCAAATCAGCAACATTCTAATGCTCCATGAAGTCCCTAAAGAATGAACTCACAGTTCACAGTAATACCTGGTGAGTATTCCTCAAAACATGAGATCAACTGAAAACTTATGGAATACCATTTGTTTCCTCAGTTATTTTGCCAAGTCAACCCACCCACAATCCTCCAAAGACACTCTCTGTTTTTGGTACCACAATCTTCCTAAGATACTCTCTGCTTTTGGTACCCATGCACAAAATTTCTTCCTAAGAAACTCTCTGTTTTTGGTACCCACAATCTTCCTAAGACACTGTCTGCTTCTGGTACCCACCCACAAATCTTCCTAAGAAACTCTGTGTTTTTAGCACCTACAATCTTTGTAAGAAACTCTCTGTTTTCTGCACCCACTATCTCCCTAAGACACTCTCTGTTTTCAGTACCCACAATCTTCCTAAAAGACACTCTGGGTACCCACATTGATCCTCCTAAGACACTCTTTGTTTTTGGTAGCCACCCACAAGTGATTGATCTTCCTAAAACACTCTCCAGATGTTTTTGGTACCTCACCCACCATCATCTTCCTAAAACACTCTCTGTGTTTGGTACCCACTGCAACCTTCCTTTTTTTTCTGTCAGCTCGCCAGAGACACACAAGCTCTTCATAAATGCAAGAAAACTCAATCCAGGATTTCCAAGTCCTTAAGGATCTCATTCAGAGCAAAATTTCAGGGGCACTGATGATCTTTGCAGCTAGACATTGGGGATGATCATGGGCAACGATGATCTTTGCAGCTCAACATTGGGGATGGTCATGGGTCATGACAATCTTTGGAGCTAGACATTGGGGATGATCATGGGTGATGATGATCTTTGCAGCTAGACATTTGGGATGATTTTTGCAGCAAGCTTGCAAACAATTTGCAGTTCACAAACTGCAAGAAAGAATTCTAGAGTCCTTTTTTCACTTCCTCCTTTGCTGGCTGCTCTCATGTTGTTCTATTGCAACAAAGATGGTGGCAGGAAAACAAACTAGTTTTACAGCAAAAACCCCAAGCTGGAAACCTCAAATTGGAGAAAGAAACCATTTGAGCTTCTCGAGTAGCTCAAAAAATGGATCAAATGTGATGATGAATGCAGCTTGAAAGTTATGCAGCACGGATCCACAAGCCCACCCATCATCAATACAGCATCAAGGCCAGGGATGCACGAAGAAGCCTTTAGAGCGCAAGGAAGCCAGCAAATAGGAAGCTTGATCACGAGTACGAGGAGCCCAAGAATCCCACATGAATCCGGACATGGACGGATGCTGGTAATGAATCTCCACGAAAAGCTCGTCGACGATGCCAGCCATCTGCGGGTCCTGCAACCATCTTTGCAGTATCGGCCATTCCACGCTCTCGATATCCATCTTCACGACCACAGTGTCGGACGCGGAGAGATTTAGCGTCTCCTTCATGAATCTGGTGATGTTCACAGCTTTCGTGGCGTCGTCGTCCGCATCCGACACCAGCTGGTTGTAGAAAGTCGTCCTCTGAAGCATCCAGTTGGGAACCCCTGGAGTTTGCTTCGCGACGATCGCACGCGGATTGGGTACTTCCACATTGTCGTCTTCAGCGAATTCCACTTCCGGAAGCTTGAGCAACTGCGGGTCGATCTCGAAGGCGTGGACTTCCGTGAAGTCGCAAGGGTACCAGCGCATGAACCACTGGATGCTCGTCTCGAAGGCGTTCGCACCCAGGTCCAGGTACACGCGTCTCTCGCGCGCATTCAGATTCACCTTGCTTCCCAGAAGCCAGGGAAGAAGATGCGTCTTGTCTTCCACATCTGCCGTGAACTTCAACGCGTAACCGCGACGGAAGTTGTAGTGTTCGTCGAGATTCTCGATCAGTTCCCCCTTGACTCGACACCTCGCCGGTTTTCCTATCCATTTCATCTGATTCCAGGGATCCGCCTCCTGCTGTTGCGATGATCGGTGTTCCGGAAGATGACCAAACACTGAGCTACAAACGTCGTCTTCAGCTGGTTGCGTCGACAGGGCTGCCGAGGTTGCTGCTGCTGCACTAACTACTGTCGCGGCCAGCTTTGATGGAGCTTGATCAGCTTCCGACAAACTGGACTTCGACTCTAAGCGGAACTCGGAAGAATGTTGTTTGAAGAAGTCGACGATCACGTAAGTCGAGAGCACGAAGATGATGGAGATGTACACTACTGTCGACGAAAGACTTCGACTTGGTGCGGCCGGAAGTAGCTGATTCTTGAACGTCATGATCTTCTACAACTCTTCCAACTGCAGCTTGAAGATTTCGAACTAGAAGAAGAAGAAGAAGAAGAAGAATCTCGAGAAGCTCCTCTCAGTTTAACTGCAGTACTACAATCTGCCGCGGGGACTCATAGCATCTACGTACTCTTGGGGATCATGATAGACATGATCACAAAAGCTTTTGCACCAATGCCAGTCAGAAATGTCGAAATGTTTCGTTGTGTTCGTGCCCAGCTACAGCTTGGCGCTGCAAATCCTCAGAAGCCAGCAGCTGCGGATCCGCGAACTGCGAGATCAGAATCTAAGAGATCAGCAGCTGAGCCTCATGAGTTATATATATATGTACCGAGATCTTCAAGCTCGAGCAAAGCTCGCGTAATTGTCGTCGTGGTCGTGGTCGTCGCCTCAGTTCCTCGTGAAGACGGCGCATCAGGATACAACAGAGCAGATCTCCAATCCGCCGGAACTTCGATGTGAACAGAAATGCAACAGAAAGCGCAGGCGCTCTTATGACCGATGCTCCACTAGTTTTCTCCAGCTGCAATGCAATACGACTACTCTCTCACAAGCCCAAATCGCTTCAGAACTCAAGTTTCCCGCTGCTGCCTGAGATCAATCACGAGCCAAAGGAAGCCGGAGCGCACCGTCGAGACTAGTACTACTACCACCCACAACCAAAAACCTCCCGCGACGCACCAGCACCAGCACCAGCACCTCGACCTCGATCTAGTCTATCCGAATCTTGTCGCGCACATCGTGAGAAGACGACACCTTGTGATCAAACTTGCAATACTAGTCAAGTCTACAAAAAAAAAACTCCAGATCTGAAACCCATGATCTTCAACATCATTGAAGAAGTCGGAAACAAAAACAACAGCAAGAGAAAGTTTCTCTCGTTTCCTGGATTACCACAAGCCCACGGAGCATCATCCTTTGCGCGCGGGAGTCCAGGAAACACACATCCCCGAAAAAGAAAGAAAAAAAAAACGCGTTTCCAAGCAAAGAAAAATGGGGTCCAAACTCTGTTTCTTCTTTCTTTCTGGCTTTCTTCTGGGGTTCGACCAATCTGTTGCCTGATTCTTCTGTCTCGCAACCTGTCCACATGAACCTGCAACTAGTGGATAGGAAGAGAACACTCTACAAAAACCTCCAAAAGTAGCAAAACTCAGAGCAAACCTCTAACTAAACCTCTCTCTAATTAAGGCCCACTTTAGATTGGGGTCCGGAGTTCAAAAATTCTGAGCAACCAATTTTGACTTATTTGAAGCAAATTGAATCCTTGAGTTTGTTGTCCCTACCTTGGACCCTAACTTGCATCTTGGTTCTCCAAATTATGAGCTCTCTCCTCCTTTGAGGTCTTCATTTATTTGGGTCCCAACTAATTGATTTTATTTTGCCTCCAAAATTGTGCCATGTAAGTTTAGCCTCAATTTGCCACTTTTTGGTCTTGGAGCCGCCTCATCAAACGGCTCACAGTTCAATTTTTATGGCTCTCAGCCAATAGGATTGCTCTATTTCATTGAACCCTAGACCTTGAACCCTCATCTAAAGTGGACCTAAACAAAGCTCAGAGCATCTTCTTCGTTTCCCTGAAGACGCGTATCACCACCCAAAAAAATAAATAATAATAATTTTTTAAAATAAATAAATAAATGATAATAATTTAAAAATTAAAAATTAAAAAAATATCATACCCATTTCAGGAAAATCACACGAGAATTGCAAATTCCATTTGTTCCCGACGTCATCAGGTCACATGTCAAGCCCGGTTCCAGTAGTTACACGGTCTGACTTTACAGTCACGTGGTAATGGGTCTACTTTACGAGGGCCTGTTCCAGAGTGTACCTCGCGTTGGCAAACTGTTTGATAAGGTGGTAAAGGGTTCATTCAACTGGGGCAGGGTTTGCTCCAGTGCGTAATTCCTGTTGGCCACTGAAGCCCCAGTTCCAGTACATACCGGACTGGGATCAAAGCTGTTACTGAAGCCCAGTTGCAGTATGTACGTGCCGGACTGGGATCAAACCTGTTTCGGTAGTGGATTCAAATTCAGGCCAGGCCCAGTTCGTATACTTGTATGTCAAGACTTGGGATTATTTTGCCCTTTTCTAATTTGCAGTTCATCGTCCGAAAGAATATTTTCAAGAAGTAAGAGAATTCTTATGCTTTGGAACATCTAGTCCCCTTCAATTTGAAATGGAAAAAATAAATAAATAGCATCTAACGAACCAACCTAGACATGGAATGACTTCAAGACTTGATATTTAGAAACAAAAATAATAATAAATTCAAGCATTTAGTCTAGACTTTGTATCCTTTTCAAGTGTTTTAATGCTAGTGGTGAGTTTATTTTTTGCTAAATATATATGGTTTGAAAAATATTCAAGATTTAGGGTTTTTGGGTTATATGGGCATTTCGACTTAATTGCAGTTTTTTTTTTTTTGGGGGATTTTGAGGTGACCTACCTTTCATTTTCAAATGTTCTGAATCTGATGGTGTGAAAACATTTTCATAATTTATCACCATTTGGAAGATATGAGAAGATTTGACTTTCAAATCCTTGGTTGATTTTTTTTTTTTTTTTCACAAAATTTGAAAACTTGGAAACCTCGTACCATTTTATTTTGAAAGGTTGTGATTATAAAGTACAAAAGTTATTGAGGAATCTTTGTACAAATCAATATATCATGACATCACATTGTTTATTCTACTCAATTCCTAGCTATCAAGTTAGATGTTGATATAGACAAAGTGGGGGATTTGTACATCAAATTTTTTGACTACCGAGTTTGAAAATATTCAAGTCTTTTCGAATAATATTATAAATGACCCAATCCCCCTTACCATCCTAGCCTCCCCCAAAATCATCGATTTGGGTGACTTCATATTTAAAATAATTCACCCCAGTGCACACAACAGCTTGGGGTGGTGGTGGGGTGCTTTTTATTATTTATTTGGGTCTTTTGAGTTTTTCTTCAGACATATTGGGAACCCATTGGGAACTTGAAGGGAACATGTTGGGAACAAAGGAAAACTGCTGGGGGGGAGGTGGGTGTTTCTTATTTATATTGGCTGGATTGCTGTTTAAGTTTGTGGTGGCTTGGTTTGTACCCAATGGCAAAAGGCTTTGAACCAAATTTTCTAAAGTAGTTGTGTGGGCTGGCTTTGGCAGGGGTCTTTTTTTGGAGCAAAATTATGGGCTTTGTCAGGTAACAACGCCCACTTGATTGAGTGCACTTATGTTATCTACACTGTCCTTCCAGCAGCTCTGAATGCAGACTCTGCTTGCAGTGCATTTTGTCTCCTGCATGCATTTGCTGCCTCCTGAGTCCCTCATTTAAAACTTCAATCTCTCTCAAATACAAATTCAGGCAAAAGGTACAAACTAGTTCAGTCAGGGAATGAATAATAATAATAATTCATTGTGCAGAAAGAAACAAAGAAACAAACAAAAAAGTAAAGAGAGAGAGAGAGAGAGAGAGATGATGGGAATTTTCCAGTTCATGATAACCTTTGCCCTTTCTTGCTTGGCCCTGCCTTTGCAGGTATGGCATCTAGTGTTGAGATTCATTATAGAATATGCTAGTTTCAAAGGACCTTGGCTCTTACTTTGTACATTGTCTTTTCTTTTTAGTTGACTATGATTTATAAATTCTCGACTTTTTCCATCAAAAATTTTATTTATTATTATTATTATTTTATTTTTTAACTTTTGAAATGTGCTTTTCTTTTAAAAACAGGTAAAATATGTGCCTTTCATTAGACATATGTTTTAAATAAATAAATTTTTTTCTTGGCTGGGCCATTCATTCATTGTGTGGTACATACCTTGTTGGGTTAGCAGAGAAGAGTCTGCATCAAATGTAGGATTTGAGCATCAATATTTTGGTTGCAACTTGATTCAATGTGTGAGTGATGACATATGGAGTGGCATATGATGGATGGGCGTAAAGGGAGAAAATGTAAATAAATATATATTCCTTTTTTGCGCCCCCTGACCTTTGCGGGCTTCTTTTCTCTACAAACCAAAAGGCGCCAAGCGCAAGAAAGCATCAATAAAAATCTTTTTTGGCTCTGCCTCCAGAAGAGAGCTGCGCCCTTTGCTCACAAAGCGAACAAAGTGCGTAGTTCTGGAGAGGAAGAAAAAGCCTTAAAAGTCGTCAATTGCGTGCAAGTGCATGCATCTGTATGAGAAGTTGTAGATGTATAGTAAGGGAAGGTTTTAATTTGATGTTTGAACCTGATATCCAGGGCAGAGTCATTACCCAAGGAACGGAACTTCTTGTTGTTAAAAAGTTGAAAGCCAATTTTTTGCTTTTGGTATTGAGCCCCAAACCAAGACACTAAGGTTTTTTTTCCACTCAAACTTGCCTGGGGTCAGACATGATGTGTTTTGGGGAGTGAAATTCTTTTACATAACCAATTTTTTGGGTGTCTTATTATTCGGGTACTTTAAATGGCTTTCCCCTAATGGAGATTGATCTTCATCTGCTCCTTCCAGTTTTGTGCCTGTTACAATTCTGCCATTAATCCAGCAACATAACATAAATAGTGAGTGCAAGATGAAAGTAGGAGGGTTTAAATGATACATTACAAAGGTGGAACCTCTGTAACTGAATTGTGATTCAACCACAACTGGGTCATAATCGTTTCTAATAGGACGGTGAATTTGTGGATGTTGTTGGGTCACATAATTCTATCTATGAAGGAAGGTAGTTTGTTTTGTTTTGTTTTGTTTTGTAGTTATGAGATCCACCAAACTGGGATGCTTCAGATTGTGTTCTTGGTGTCTTTGGAAAGCTCTCGACGAGGAGGGGGTCCATGGGCTTGGTACCATGACGTTTGGACTTGTAGTGCAAAAGTTCTTGAATATTGAATGATTTCTTCACTGAAAATTAAAATTATATCATAGCTGAAAATTTCAAGGGAATTGGAATATGCCTTTTGGTGTTGTTGGAAAGATCTTGAAGAGCAGGATTTAATGGAATTTATTTAGTAAGATTTGGATTCAGAATGTGGGAGACATTGATTTTAAAGTGATTTCTGCCACTGAAAATTCAAATAAATTCCAAAAGACCAGGTTTTGGAAGGAAAAATCAGTTGAGGACATGGTAAGACTTGGGGGCCAAGGGCACAGGCCACACTCATAATATGGTGAAATATGAGCTGGTTCCATAGTTTTTTTAAAAGCATGAGCTGTTGGTATATAATTTGGGAAGTGTCCATTAAGTGTTTGTGTCTATCCTTGGATCCATGTCAACCCAAACTTGCTGAATTATTATTCCTAGTTTGGTATACGCAACTAAGTACACAACATATGATATGATTGGGGTCTTCATCCTATCCTATAGAGCTATTAAGTCTATTTGGGAGTCAGTGGACTTTTTGACAAATAGAACAATATGCCAATGTAGTTAGTTGCCTAATAATCTCTCCCCCACAAGGTTTGAAGAACCAAACAAACCTTTTTTCAAAGGTTTCTATTGACAAACCTTTGGGAAAAGAGTGTGGCAAATGGTGGCCCACGGAAAACTATAAAGAAAAGGTAGGAATTATGAGCCCCTTCCAAATTTGGAATACTTTTTGAACCTCAGGTCATGTTCCCTCACTAGGGGTTAAGATCTTTGAACAGATGTAATGTGTTTTTGGCTGTGGTATTTTCAAACCATAGGTTTACAGTTGGGTGTTCAACCTATTAATAATAACCTTAGGCTATGTATTTTTGTGTAGGTAAAGCCCTAGCTAGGTTGGTGACATTCCCCAAATAACGGGCCTAGCACAAGCTGGTAGTTGAGTCTGACCAGGTAGTTTGGGAATGTCCCTCACCCTTGGGCTCTACCCATCACAAAGCACAAGGGTGAAGGTCATCATGAACCTAAAAAAAAATGGGTCGGATTGAAATTATAAAGCACGAGGTGAAGGTCATCATGAACCTAAAAAGGGATTGGATTGGATTGAAATTACAAAGGAAATTTTTGAAAAGCTCTTTATGACTTTGCCAATGGCTAAGTGTGTCCTTTGTGATATGTTGCCTCTCACACATGTCTTGTTTGGGGAGTACAATTGGAGTCTTTGAAGAGGTTGTGCTTCAACCAACCATAAGAGATCAATCCAAACTCCTTTGATGCATTGTCTTTTCAACAAATTTGTTTCATGTGTAGTGTTAGTCTTTGTGTTAGATTAGGCTCTTGCAATCTTCATAACTCTAAAGTTAGCTAAGTAGCACGTGTTGTAACATTGTTAATCTAGTTCTCAAAATTAAGGCTTCAATTGTGTTAGGCATCTTGAAGTTAAGGTGTACCCAAAAAAAATGTCATTATCATCACAATTTACAAAAGGATTTTTTATTGAGCTTCAAATGGTTAGAAGAAAGTTCATTTTAGATTAAATATGTTACAAGTTGAATTGTAATGTGACAACCTTAATTTTTAACAATTTTTTTTCAAGTTATTGCTATCCTAAGATCTTATAAAGGACATCATTAAAAGAAAAAAAAACAATTGTCACAAAGGTTTAAAGAGCAATTTTTTTAAAACTATGCCCTTTCGATTTTATATATGTGATTGATTCTTTTAATAAATGAATGTAAAGAAAAAATTAATTTGAATTCTATTTTATGTGTTTCAAATATGGTTTCAAATAAGGACTAATCAATTTGCTAAAAGATTACACCAAATTTAGTCCTAGGTGATACATTTTAACATGAATACACCTTACGTTCAAGTTATTTTCTTTCCTAATTTTTTCTAGATTTAGGTGTTTAATCTTCTTTACATCTTCAATCTAAAATCCTATTACCCTATTTTGCTTGATTTGTTTTCTTCATATCTGGATCTAATTAAATTTGGCATTGTTTCACAAACACCTCATGAACAAAATCATTTGCACAAATCAAACAATGCAAGTGGTTATTGGAAATGGAGTCAATTTTGAATCATGGACTTGCCTTGGACCCAGTGCATTCACATGGCCTATACTTGAAAAAAAGGTTATCACATTATTACAAAAACATGGATTTTTTTGCTAGTAGCATCATGACTAAAATGATTGTGAAATCAAATCTATTTGTCTCAAATGATTAACGATGTCTAATTTGATTAAAATCAAATTTAAGTATGTTTATGTTAACTTTAAAAAACTAGCTATTTAGTCAAAATGGACAATGTGTTAGACATGTATCGTATGTGGCAAAACTAAAAGTGAATTGTAAATGAAATTTTTTAAATAAATTATTCACATTAAAAAAATAAGGAACAACATGTAAAATATAACCAAATGACACATGAAAAAATGGAAGATCAAACTAAAATAATTTTGAATATCTTTTTTTTTAAAACATAACTAATGTAATTTTTTCAAATTTGAAATTTAAATTAGTGAAAATATCTTACAAAATTCTTTTACAAAACTAAAGACATGTGAATTTTAAACAAACAAAAAAAAAAAAAACTAACAAACAAACCAAAAAAAAATATAAATATAATTTTAAAATTTTAATTAAAAAAACAAACAAAACAAAACATTTAAAAAAGGGGGTGGGGGGGGTAGGTAGATGCATGTGGATGGTTCGTATATAACTTACCACCATGGTTAATTATGGGACAGGTA
>Ga0116227_10007114_pt1 | contig 22102 bp, 16 predicted proteins | sample S1TSphgellanicum_FD_89693 | JGI IMG/M metagenome (GOLD analysis project Ga0116227, IMG submission 89693) | Host-associated microbial communities from peat moss isolated from Minnesota, USA - S1T2_Fb - Sphagnum magellanicum MG | ecosystem: Host-associated > Plants > Peat moss > Unclassified...
CAAGTCTGGAGGGCATTCCCTAATCTGGACCATGCTAATGCTTCTTGTTTTATGGTCCCTGTTTTGCCTCATCAATGCTACTATGTTCAGAATGGCATCAAGAACTGAAACGTGCTCTGGCTGTAATGGTTTGCTCATTGCCAAGGATGCAGGGGTATCAACCAGCTCTACTGACACCAGGTTGAAGCAATCAACACAATTTTCAATGGCTCCAGCATTGTTGCAGCAACACCCACTGGTTCAGAAAAAGTATGACAGGTACATTGTCCCAGTAATTCATTTTCTACCCCCCACCCTGCTGTGCTATACAGTTCTGAACTTGGAATTAGATTTTGCCGGTTGAAGAAAGAGAGATTTGGAACTCCATCCCTCTTGTTCAAGTGGACATGCAAGTTCATGACACCAGAATTATTTGCTGGGGTTCGCAGGTAGTTGACGCCATAATTTAAATGCCCAAATCAAAGGTTTTTTAAATCTTTCCCATGAAGGTGATGGACCTCAATAGGAACTCCCAGCTGCAAATTTCCAATAGAGTTGGGCTTTGAACCAAAAATTTATTTTTACTGTCCAGGGTCTGCTATATTTCAGGGAATGCTGCACATCAGGTGCCTGTTCACAGACTTCCATCACTGGATAACACCCAAATAAGCTCATGTGGATAGATGTGCAGAGAACTAATCAAGTGATCCAAAGTGTGTTTTTGGTTACAATTCATGCTAGGTCCTAGGAGTAAGAAAATCTCCTTTCCTGTGTGTAGGCCTTGGCACCTGACCAACTAAAAACTTTGTGTAAGTTCAGCCCTGCATTTTCCTCAGAGTTTCTTTCAAGTTTCCCTGAAAACATATGCGGGAGCTTGAATGACAGTGGCCTGACTTTTTGTAAATTCACCTTTCACAGAGGGAAGGTCCAATGGTTACCTGAGCTTCAGAAGGTGAGGCTTGGTCATTCTATTATGCTCTATGCAACCTTGGATATTGAGTTGTGTCAACCCCTAAACATCAGAGGAGGTTTTTTGTCCCAAGCCTTTTTTGGGAGGTGCAGCCATGCACACCCCCAACAGACATCTGAGTTTTCTTTTTTCTTTTTTCATAATCTGGCTTGGTCATATTGTGGAGAATTTTTGGGCTGAAACATTTGGAAAGAAAAAAAATTCAAACTTTGTGAAAACTTCTCAATGGTTTGGGCATCAGTGTTGGACAGAGCTGCGCAGAACTTCCTATTGTCTTGGGCAGATTGCAAAAATCCTTGTAGCAGGCAGCCAGAGGCAAGAAAATCTTATCACAAGCATGGGATCGCTCTATGTGCATGGCACCTGAATGTCACACATTGTGATTTTTCAATGCTAGACTCCTACCTAAGCAGACTGGGTAGGTGGACGACTTTGGTGGACCCTGATGTTTAGAGGTTAATATAGAATCAATCCATAGCTGTCAACAACTGTGGTTTCACTAGGACTTAGACCTCTTATGATGGTGTGGTTAGTAGCCTTATCATTCAACATGCACTTCTACTCACCCATTAAGATTTCTACACTTGGGGTTCTGTGGCAGTCACATATGAACAGATCTAGACAACAACCAGACAGATGACCTTCCATTTGTGTTTGATGATGATTTTGGCTATGGCCATGCAATTATTTTGATCCTCCCATCTTGCTCAATTTGAAGTAAAGCATTAGATCTCCATTTGCATGGCAGGAACTTTTACTCTTCTTCATGGTCCACATATTGCTTGTCCCCATTTGGATGAGGATTCAACTTAATTTGTGCCCACTAGCAACAGTTGGATGTACCACAAAATTATGTCCTATGTTTGTGCCTGTGTATTTTGTATACCACAAAAAACTCTTTCAGAGTAAGTGAGGCACAAATCATGTGTCCAAGCAGCCCTGAAAGCTTTCTCAGTGAATGAGTCAAAAGCAATAGCTGAAGAGATGGTTATGCAGCAATTCTGTGGTTCTGTTTGCAGACTTCCAGTTACGTTAATTGGCAAAGGTGGCGTTTGAAGCAGGTGTTTGACCTGTCCTTTGTTGTTCCTGCCCTTTCTCTGGTGTCTCCTTGAGTCCCTGAGTCTCAGGGACTCTCTAGCTCTCTAGGGTACTAAGGGCAGTATTGAGGTCTTGAAGAAATTGGAAAAACAATCAGCAACTTTCCTTCTCACAGATGTTGGCAGTTGTTTTAGGGTCAACCAATACAGGTCACATCACATTTTCAAGATTTATTGAATTGTGCTCACAGCCTGTTCTTGGTCCTGGGCATGAACTTGAAGGTGATAGTCATAAACACTCCGATATCATTAGCATTCCACACTTGGGTTTCACTAATCACAAACACTCCAACACCAATGGCATTCCATACTTGGGTTCAGTATAACCTGAAGACATGGTGCATGATAATAATCAGGTGAGAGGTGAAAGCGAAACTATTAAAGTATGGTGATTAATACGAATTTTGCTTCATCTAAAGCAAATGCTTGTCCCACACAAAACCTTGGCCCAAATGAAAAAGGAATAAAAGCTAATGGGTGTTTGCTTGCTTTAATGATACCATCAACAAATCATTCTGGCTTGAACTCATGTACATTTGTTCCCCACAATTTAGGGTCATGGTGAATGGCAAGCCTAGGAAAATATATGTTCGTTCCTTTTGGGATATATAGGTCCCCCACTATCATGTCCATTGCTGCTTGTCTATTTTGTTCTAGAATTAGCATAAATAAACGAAGAGTTTCGTTCAAAATCATAGTCAACTGCACCCCATCCAACCGCACAATCAACAATCAAGTTTGTTCCAAGATGTGAGTTGAAAAGAAACTTCAAAAGGATTAACAAAAAATTCAAAGTTACCATTTTCAATTTGTTGAACATGTCGAAATCAAGTGGATGATCATCATGTCCACATACTTTTATGACTTCTTTACGAACACATTCTTGCCAAGTTGTGCCAAGTTGTATGGGATGCCAACAACATCATGGTCCATGTGAGAAGAATTGTTGTGTCATGTCCAACCAAGAAGGTTTTGCAATTATCTACAATGGTTGCATGCCAAAATCGACCTTTCCACCTTGGATAGTAATTTCCTATGATATTGCAATGAGCATGAGACCCAACAAGTCACTTCCATATGTCAAGAATTTTATAATAGTTACAAATTTGTATCTTAATTATTGAAGGTAATTTGAAGTAAGTAAGTTTAGAACCAATTCCAGTGTGAACAAGATTCTAGTTTTTTGGTGTTCAAGATAAGTAAGGACGATGTATGATCAGAATCCAATTTTCTGGATTTTGAAGCACAGTTTTGTTGTGTTTTGTTGTGTTTATGTGTTCTTATTAAGCAAGGAGCTTGTTAAGGTTTTTGTTGGTACTTGGATTCTTGTGTTCTACAAGTGAGTAGAACTATAAAATCCAGAAAAATACAATTGATTTAGTTCGATAGTGCTGAAGCTAGATTTGTGATTGATTGCACTGAATTCTTAGTTATTTTGTTTGTTGTTGCACAAGATTGTGGTTTTTGTTTCTTTGAGTTTTGTTCAGGCATCAAGTGATGTGATCTTTTATATTTTAAAGATTTACAACTCCCTTGAGAATTGAACTCCCCGAGGGCTTGGACCCTGGAATTAGTTTATTTATTCATTTATTTTCTCTTTTTCTTTATTTCTCCCCTTTCTCTCCCTTTCTCTCCCCCTTCTAGTTTTGTCCCTCAGTGAACAAAAGCTAGTGTTGTTGTCGGTGGAATTAGAAGAGTTACAAAGTTCTAGTGCATGAAGTGGAAAAAAGAAAAGGAAAGAATGTTGCGCCCTAGGAGAAAAAGAGGAAGAAAAAGGAGGAGTAGAAAAAGGAGGGAGGGGGTGGAACTTGGTAACACGTGCAGCTGTAGTGTGCAACCAATGTACAGTGTCGTAGCATGGCAACACGTTCACGCGTGTTGCGGTTGCGTGCACACAAGCTGTGAAACTCTAGCGGCCATCACTACTGAACTTCAGCTCAGTTGAGTTGTGAGCCAAGCATGTCAACTCAATGGGGTGTCGGTGGCCTACCAAGCTCGAGCGAGGCCCAGGCAAATAATGCTAAGGCGGTCCAATCTGGACTCGCCTCAAGCCTTTTTTTTATAATTATTATTTTATTATTTTTCCGAACTTGAGGTTCGGGGGCCATGTGGCAGCTAGGGGTAGGTTTTGGTGGGGGCAGGTTCAAGTCCAATCCGAACCTGCTATTTATTTTTTATTTTCATTTTTTCAACCTAATAATCAGGTTTAGCACCAATCCAAACTTGACATGTGGCAAAAAAATTATTATATATTTTATATTATATTTTTCAATTTTCATCAAAGTGGAAGGTTTTCATCCATAATTTGGATGTAAAATTTTCATCCAATGTTTAGGTTTTTTTTTTCATTTTTCATCCATTCGTGATTTTCAATGGGCCATATTTTCTACATACAAGTTTGGATTTTGGCAATTTTCGTGTCATTGGATTTGTTTTGGCAAACCTTACACAATAGTGGGCTTGCAACCACTTTTGGAGACGGTGATTTTGGGAGTCCAAAGACTAATTTCCCTATTTTTGGGATTTATTTGACATGAAATCTCAGAAATTAATATCTCCTACATACAACGCTTCTTTCGAGTGTTGTCTTCACCCTTGCTCTTGTGGTGAAGCAGGCTATCATTTTAGGAGGTTTCAGCCAGATTGGCATAGGGTCATTTCCCAACCCTTTTTTCTGGTGGTGTGGCATAAGGGGAGCAAGGAAGCATAAGGTGCATAAGAGGGCACAAAACACAAGAACAACACACAAATGACATACCTGTAAATACTCCTGATACCTACAGCTAATGGAGTGCCACACCATCAAGCTGCATCATTAACTTTTGAATTTTTACATAATTGTTATCATAAGTGTCTGAGCAAAATTTACAGGGGTGGAAGCATGTTTGTGTTAAAAAATTCCTCCCCCTAGTGTTATGATTTTTTGCACTTATTTCTTATGTCTGTGTTTGGGATTATTAATTCTTTATTAGGGGGTAGGGAAATATGTTTGATTGTGTGCCTTCAAGCTACATCACAAGGTGAACACATGTTCATGTGATGATCTCATGCAGATTTGTGCATATTGTTGATTAAAAAATTTTGGGTTAAAGGCTACAAACCTTTTCATGTGTGTTGATTGGAGCACATAGTGAGCCTAAAGGTTGTAATTGGCATGGTTAATGGCCGAATATGGGACAAGGCTACCACCCAGCTCTAATTACTGAATAGGTCATGTTTAACCCTTGATTTGCCCATACATAGATATTAGGGTTTAATGGTGGGTAGTTTGTACTTAGTGCATGTCTTTGTTGTTGGGTGAGATTGGATTGATGACCGATAGTCCTATTGTGGTGATGAGATTAAGGTGATGACCAATGAGATCAAATTTGTTGTTTCTACAATTGTGAAGGCCCCAAGTGCGTGCTTGGCCCCATAGAACATTTTGTGGATGAAAATGCCCTAACCATACAGGTGCAACAACCTTAGTTACCATTTTGGTTTGGGGGATTTTTGGGTTAGGGTAAGTTGCAATAGGTTAACATCCTTGGAGGATTAGTTGAACCAATATAGGTTCAACAATCCTGGTCATAGTGGGGTTATAGGATTTTAAGGTTACCATATTCAAGGTTACAGGTGTAAGGTTTTCAAGGAAACCCAAATTAAAGTTAGGTTTCATCACAAACATGTGTTGGGATTTAAATTTTGAAGACAAGTTTGCCAAAGGATTTACCAAGTGAGGGGTGCAATTCCAACCACCCATTCCACCTATTTACATTTGAAGAAGATTCTTCAAATTTTAAGGTAGAACTTCTACCGGTAGTGTATGTACCATTTGTGTGGGACATGGAAGACATGTATGGTGCCTCTAAAAAGCTCCGTCAATTTTCGGGGGTGATTAGCACCATTCAATTAGATGATTTCATCCAAGAGTTTAATACTTGGTGTGATATGTAATAGCTACAAAATCCGCAACAATTTACACCTTTTATTACATGGAAAGGTTTATTCCAGCATTTGGAGGGACCACCCACAAATGACTATCACTAGTTTTATGACGCCCATGAGGCTGACATTGAAGAATGGTGCCAATATTGGTCACCAAATTATTTTTCCATCACCAAGGGTCGATTGGCTATGCCAACACCTACCCCATCAACCACTATCATAAGGGCCGGTGTGGGTCCTTCCACTATTGGGGGTAGTGGTAGCGGTTCGACTATTAAGGCATGGGTTCTCACCCAACTTACCTAGCCCACGTTGGCATTGGTTTTCCAAATATCTAAGCATATTAAGCTTAACATGGTGGAAGAAAAGGTTGTTACCTAGGTTTTAATAGGGAAACCCTAAAACCTTTTCCTACTTCATTGATTCAACAATCACATGGTCATGCATCTAAGACTACACCATAAAAACGCAAAGGGCCCAAATAAGAATTTGGTGGGAGTTCTTCATCCTATTCGATAAAATAAAGGGGGAAAGATAAGTGTTGGAAGTGGTAGGTCGCATGAAAGGAAATATTATCTTAATCCTCCTAAAACGACCATTTCCAACCCAAATCCCAGCCAAGTTTGCTCCCATTACAAGGCGTATGGCCATGATGTAGACCATTGCTTCATGCTTCATCTAGAGCTATAGTAAAGTCAATCCCAAACAGGAAAGGTGGGGAAGTCCCCAGGTTTTGGCAAGGGCTAGAAAGTGACAAGTCCGGCCAATAAAGGGCCAGCCACCAAGTCAACTCCAAACCAACCCAATGCCATGGAAGCACAATTTGCACATTTGGAGGCATTAATGACAAATATGGCATCCAACATGGCATCATAGGTGAAACCCACAACACCTACGCCAAGTGATTCTTTTGTTTAGGCTTTTGACCCTGGATTTTTTTATGGGGTTGGATTCTTAGGGCCATTAGGTCGAGATAAGAACGAATCGAGTATTCCCGATGATCATGTTTTAAGGGCAACTGGTGACAAAACCCTAATAGGAGTTTCAACATCTGCATCAATTATTAGGGCAAATGTTCGAGTGCAAGAACCACAAGGTGTTAACAAGAGATTAAATCCTCATCATGGGGAGGCCCAATGCCAAGTTCATTTGCCACAGTCCTTTGTGTTTACTGACACAATTTACACCTCAATGGATGTGTCCAACCTTAATAGGGGATCAATTATGCCCCCTAGATTATCTAATTCCACTTCAAGAACCTAGGTGCCCAATAATGTGTTGGTGGTGGCCAAGTTAATCTGCCAAACACCATTGTTTTCCGCTACAACTTTGGCTATGCTTAATTTCCAACTGGTTGTAATATTTTGAATGACAGCCACATTATGTGATGGCATGGATACACTAGGAATGGTGGTTACACATGTTGAGGATTCCTAAGAGATTTTATTCAACTAACCACTAATCAGTCAAATACTTGTTGGCAACATACTTGTCGACCACTTACTTGTGGACCTACCTAATAGTCCACATGTCACTGGACTACCTATTGGCAGATCACATGTCAACCAACCATTTGTTGGCCAACCACCTATTATGGTGGTACCACCTTGGCATGCCATAACAACCAAACTTTAGGGGCTTCCAACATGCCCACCCATCGATCAAGCAGGGTTTCTACCCAGTGTAGTGGTGGTGCAGAATCAGCAAGGAGTTTTTTAGATGAAGGGGGCTTCAAACAATATTACTAACCTTAGATAACATTATTGGATTTAGGAGCTTAACTTTTGATGTTGGGCAAAGTAACATTTGAAGGTCTAGGGTTGATCAATGTTAATTTGGAATCATGTTCGTATTAGATTTTGACATCAGTGGGTGGGTCACAGAGAGCTCGAAAGATAACCAAGCATGACGTTGTAATTTAGGTTAATCTCGTCAAACCTATAGATTATACAACAATCCGTGTTAAGGCAGTGGTTATGCATGTTACATCATATGATGTGTTAGTTGGGGGGGCAATTTTGTATCTCTTGGGAATCACCTTCGATTTTTGGGAGGATACTACTTATTATCAACTAGGACGGTAAACAAGAGATAGTCATAAGGCTTTTCTACCAATTACCTTCATTGGGGGGCATGCATGAAAATCTAGCAATTCAACAATGTGCCCATGTGCCCATGTTGGGCCATTCATTCACAGCTCATCACGTGATCCTCCACCATCAAGGAAATGTTGTCAGAGTTTCATGCATCAACCAAACATTATATTCATCAAGCTTGGCACATTCTAGCGTCACCAAGCCCATAAATACTTGTAAATCTAGGCCGTGGACCACTTGGTTTACGACCTTTGGATTCTAGGGTTGTCCAATGGCATATTCCTGAAGATGGCATTTATTTGGTAGAGCTTTTTGGAGGCATAAATTTCAGCCTTGCAGTGGCCCTTCAATTTGACATTAAGGTTCGTCGATACTATTATGTGGAGAAGGATCTTCAAGCTCGACAAACCTTCATGCACCATATTATGATGTTGTAACAATAACATCCTAAATTATTGCTTACATTGGCCATCCAAGGTTACTAATGTGCCTTACTTACTAAACAACATCACATTGCTGGGAGCGCAACATTTGGACAAGATCAAACCAGTGGACCTGGTCATAGGAGGATGGTTGTGTTAGGGTTTATCACAGATTGGCACATGTTAGGGACTTTCAAACCCAAAATCAAGGTTATTCTAGGAGTTAATTCAGGTGTTGCAATATTTGTAGGCCTTTCATTTGCACTCATGTGCATATGTGTTGGAGAATGTGCCATCCTTAGGGGATTCTTGGCCAATTATATTGGCAACATGGCAACAAATCAAGGCTTAGATCGGGGAGCCAGTGTAGGTGGATGTTACAACAATTACTTCACATGCCCACTACTTTCGATGGTTATGGACTAACTTAGTTCCGCCATAGGTACTTCAAAGCACATATCGCTTCATTCCAAGGTCACCCACATGCTTGGTGGATGACATTTTGGATCTAAGATGACATTATTTTGTTGTTCAGTGATGATCGACCACCTTTGGCTATGGTCAACAGGGTTGGTTTACTTTGGGTAACACTACCTACTTTTTTGAGTTTTTTTGTGTTTTCACGCATTTCGAGATGGTGGTCCAAGCATGATTTGGGACGCCCACTCATCCAAGATGGAAGAGCCCAAGCTGATGAGCAAAAATGAATTATGGGATTTCGCACAAGCACCATAACAATGCGAAGGATTTCCAAATGTGCTCATAGACAAATATTGGGACAAGTTATGGATTTTATTTACTTCACATGGATCTTTAGCCTTTGTTGGGTTGAATAGGTCCAATTTGCATAGTCCTTCTTACCCACCCACCCTTCCTTTATTTTTGTTTCACCTACATTTAGGTCAACTATGTTAGCGCAAAGGGGGGGTCATCCTTAGCATTTATGCAATCACAGATTTATAGGGAAAAAGGAAGGAGGTTTTTGATGTGGGGGTGCCATGGCATTTTGGTGTCACGCCATGTTTTGCATAGCAATCATTGGTTTCGCCCTCAACCTCGAGTGTTAAGGATGTTCCATCATTTCAGTCCAAGGTACAAGTGATTATAGAAACATGGGAACTAGATATTGGTCCCATGATTACAAGAAATGAGGTGTAGGAAGTATGACAACTATTATAAGATCATGCTAATTATTTTGCTTTTAATTTAAAGGAATTAGGATAGTTGCAAGGACAAGAGGTCCGAATTGTATTAGAGGATGATAATCCTACTTTTAGATGACCTTATAGATTGAGTGAAATGGAGAGGGCCTTGGTTTAGGCTCAGACAACAAAGTTGTTAGATGAAGATTTGAGAGGTGAGTATGCCTTAGCCATAGTGATGCCAACCAAGAAGGATTTTTTGGCAATTGGATGAAACGGCACATGTGGGGATTATCTCCCAATTAAAAAGCACACATGTTCAAACAAGTATGTCATGCCTTTACTAAAGGAAATTTTTGATGCCCTTGGTCAAGCCAAGGTTTTCAGTACCTTGGACTTGAAGTTTGGCTACCATTAGTTGCCATTGAAAAAGGGTGACAAGGTCAATACAACATTTTCGGTAATCAATCCTCATGGAAAGGATTGTCTATACCAATGGTGGTTTTTGCCATTTGGTTTGAATAATGCCCCTACAAAATTTCAAAAAGTGATGGATCAAGTGTTGGTAGGACTTGGTTTTGCCAAGTGCTACACTAATGACATTATCATTTTCAACATGACATTAAAGGATCATAAGCATCATCTATAGGAGATATTTGGAGTATTTAAGGGTCGTAACCTTAAGTTTCATCTAAGTAAATGCCGATTTTTTTAAACACAAGTGGAATACCTGGGTCATATGATTTATCCAGGTGAATTGGGAGTATAAAAGGCCAAGGTTGAAGCCCAAACGATAGGTGCCCAAACGATATATGTCGAATGGTTATGAGCCTCCCTAGGCTTGTGTAATTATTACCAGAAATTTGTCAAGGGTTTTAACAACATTGCTAAACCTTTGACCAAGTTGACGCAAATCAACCAAAAGTATGTTTGGGGTGAAAAGTAGGAATAGGCATTTTAGGAATTGAAAGCCTGGCTTTTTTCAGCTTTCATCTTGAAATGACTTATTCGAAGATGACCTTTTCAATTGCATACTAATTAGAGTATTTTAGGGCGAGGAGTTGTGCTTATTTAACTAGATGACGATGGTCGAGAATTTGTGGTGGCGTATGCCAATCAATCCAATAACAAGATAAAAACGAAGTATAGTTCGTATGAAAGGGAGTGCCTCGTTGTTGTTTGGGTGGTTTTTTCTAGTGCTATCTATATGGTAGCCCATTTATTTTGGTTACCAATCACCAGCCCTTAAATTTTTTTGATAGATTCAGATCGATTCATAAACAAGTTGCCCAAGTGGGCACAATCCTACAAGAGTACACTTTCAATATTGTTCACAGGGTTGGTAGGGTTAATCAAGATGCCAATGGGTTGAGTTGAAACCCAAGTTCAAGTGAGGAGGATATTTCAAGTGCCAGGTGGCATGGAAAGGTGGATTTGGAGGTTGTGCAAGGATGGCATGCTTCTACATACTTATGTATTTTGTTGGGGTGTTTTAGGGATGTACCCTAGGGCAACATGGGTGGTGGGAATTGTGAGAGTGATGATGATGAACCAAAAGGCAATAGCTTTTTATGGCATATCTATAAGCATGTGAGGTTTCGATGAGATTGACACCCAAAGAGCAGGATCAAGTTGTCCACAGGGTGAAATGGTTTTGATGGGAAGGTAATTCTTTATTATGGGTGTGGACAGATGGGTGAGTATGCTAATACCATGCCCAAAGCAATGTGAAGGCCTTGTACGACATGCTCATGAAGAATTGGGGCCATTTTGGGGTCTGATGAACCTATAGTTTGCTTTAGGCACATTATTAGTGGCATGGGATGCAACTATAGGCTCAACAATTTATTTTTTGGTGTGTGGTGTGTGATTGAATACGAGCATCATTCAACACACCAACACCCTACCAATTATGGGGTTGGGTTATCGATGAAGCTTGGATTTTGTCGGCCCATTGAGTTTAACATTACAACATACTTGCTATGTTTTGGTTATGACCAAACATTTCTCCAAGTGGTTGGAGTTGGTGCCCTTGCTAGATCATAGTAGTGAAGGAGCTACATATGCATTTTTGGATAGAATGTTCAACAAGTTTAATGTTCCAGCTAAAGTTTTCACCAACCACGATACGAAATTCTGAGGGGATTTTTAGAATTTGTGTGAAAAAACATCAATAAATCATCAGATTACTTCACAAGATCATATTAAAGCAAATGGGTTGGTCGAACAAATGGTGTAGGTGGTGAAATAAAGATTGCAAAAATATAGCCTTTAAAAAGGCCACATTCAAAATTGGGACTTGTAGTTACCATGGTTGGCCATGGGATATAGGTTTAGTCGACATGCTTCATTGGCATTTTTTTCACTGCACTTTCTACTAATCGATCGGCATCCCAAATTACTAGCCTTCAATTGATGCGATGTTATGACTATGATTAGTTTTAATGATCTTTTAATGTGGGTTTAGGCATGTGAGCAGTGGGCTACTTTGTTCAAGCAAGTGATGCTTCTGGCTATGGAAAATCTAGAAATTGCTTAACATTGAAATACTTTTCGATATGCCACAATTCATGGAGGAGGTTATTGATTTCGGGTTTGTAGGTTTGAGCCAAAGGATTATGTTTACTTATAGCAAACAACACCTAACACATTGGATGTGATTACAGGTCGTGTGGTTTTGTGTGTTCGAAAGGTCTTACCTTCCAGAATATTGTTGTTGGAAGGACAAGATGGTCAAACATGGAAGGACCATGTGCATAATTGTGCGCCATATCATTTTCCCAATGTGGATGACTAAATTGACACATCCTTGGCCGTTATACTTGTTGGTTTATGGTGTATGTCGTATGGGTAGTCCACGTGAGCTACCATTATGTTGGTTTGTGATTGGTGTTCAAAAGGATGGCACATGGCATGTTTTTCACTGCCCTTGGACTAGGTATAAGTTGGCAAATAGTTTTACCCTTACTGCACCCAATATTAGATGTGGTTCCCATAGTTACATAATAGGATTAGTTTAAGATTTTTCCCCAGGATGTCTCACCTTTGGTTGAGGATGTGAAAGATTCCATATAGGCGACTAATGATGGGGTTCACATTTGCACCCACCTTAATGATCCTTTTACCTTGGAACTAAAGGATTCACCCTGATGGATTACTAACAATAGTTTTATAATGTTATCTAGCTTCAAGGGACTTCAACCCCAAATAGGGGGCTAGTTCAAATGTGGTGTACCAGTTAGGGTATTTTTATGTTATGTGTGTGAGTAAGGTGACAATAATAGTTGTAGGCACTAACCTTGGAATGCATGACAATTGTTAAGAATTTTACTATAATTACAAATTTTTATCCTAGTTATTATAAGTAATTTGGGGTAAGTAAGTTTGGAACGAATTATAGTTTGAATTAGATTCCAACTTTTTGGTGTTCAAAATAAGTAAGGGCAATGTGTGATCAAAATCTAGTTTTCTAGATTTTGAAGCACACCACAATTTTACTATGTTTTATTGTGTTGAATTGTGTTCTTGTTATGCAAGGGGCTTATTGAGGTTTTTGTTGGTACTTGGATTCTTGTGTTTTGCAAATGAATACAATTTTAGGTTTGGATGTGGTGTATTAGTTAGGGTATTTTTATGTTATGTGTGTGAATATGATGATAACGATAATTGTAGGTGCCAACCTTGGAGCGCACGACCCATATGAAGCCTTGTTGGTTTTTTCCACCATATCCTTCTGAGATTCAATAATTTCCTTTAGAGACTTTGAAATGACAATTTGAATTTTAATTATTTTGATGTTTATTGGTAATGGAAAAAGGCTGCAAAACACACATAACAACAAATTTAAGAATATGACAACATGAGGAAGCTAGGAAATTATTTACATTTAGACTAATGGGCTTCTCAAACTTATATGATGTTTCACACATCAACATGATCACATGGATGAATAACGATAAAAATTCAATTCCATACAACCAATTGAAACAATCCAATTAGGTCAACATCCACCTCCAAATTAAATTAGTCACAAGCAAATGGGATTTAGGGAGTAGGACAAGAATGATTAGATGAACATGTATCCTGGTATTATAACAAATCGTTGTGTAGATCATCTTTGACACACAAGATTGACAAGTGCATGTTGTTGTTCAAACACTTTCCTTCCTTCTTCATAGCTACTCCAAAGACAATATAAACAATTATATTAGTTGTCACATGTTTCATGTAACCATTCATGTGGGGCTTTAAATAGCCACCACCATCCTCACTTTCTTTTCCAACCCATTTGCCATTGATACTACATTCTTTTTCATTGCATGTGCATAATCTCCAACCAAATCAATCACAAAATTTTCAAAAGCATGAGTTCCATATTGCAAGTATCTCCATTTAGACTAGTTGACAAACATACACTAACACTAAAAAGAGATAACCTTTGCTGTGATATAAATTGTTTTTAAGTGCTTATGGTTTGGGTTTTGGTGGATGCATAAGTTCAACAATTTTCATCAATGTTCCCGATATTATTTGATGGGTCCAACTACATATGAAACAAGACAAAAAAGGGTCATTTTATACATTCTTTGTTTCTCTACTATTTTTGGGTGTTTCAATTCAAGAATTCTTAATCTAAAAGATGCTTCCCAAACATTTGTGAAAGAGATTTGCAAGTGTTGTTGTACGTGGAACTTTTCCTGATAAAAGGCAAGGCTTGCAATTTGGCAATGGAGAGCCCATTCCTCTCCACTATTGGTTAACAACCCCATTCCCAAAAATACCTTTGTATTTCTTGTCATTATCTAACACTTTGTGATCGCATTTTTGGTTGTGAAAGCTTGTTTAATAATATCAAGTTCTAATATGGTGATCCTTGCCTACCATTTGAACCACCACAAATACCTCTTTCCTAGCATGAACACAAACATTGAAAAGGTTGAAAAGCTAATGTGAAAATTTAAAAAGATTGCGCATAATGCATGCACTTGTGTGGGACACCTAAACCGTAAACCCACCATAAGCTTGGCAATTCCGAACGTGATAAGGCAAAATGTGAGATAGAATATCATAGTCGCTAGTTGTCATGTCCTTTGCTTCTTTCGCCCATTTAAGCCTCCCAATTTCCATCACATTTCCCAGGAGCTAGTGACCAGGGCGCCCTTACACACCCTATGTGTTCATGATCCTTTTGATTCTTAGGGGAGAGATCACGAACTTCTTCAACATCCCAATAGTGATGTAAGCCCATCATAACACTAGCATGAGTAAAAATGTAAACAATGTGGACCACACTTGCAAGTCTCTAAAATTATACTCCATCAAATTATGAAGGTATGAACTATTATGATACATTCAATTATTATCCTGCTACAAAGGAGGCCCCCTACTCTCTATGGTCCTAAAATACATCTATGATATAAAGAGGCAAGAAGCTTAGAATGTAGTTGCAGTTAATCAAACCAAAGGATTCCAAGGTTGACCCCAAGTAAGTGAATTACAAACGGAAACAAACATAATGTTTGAACTTTGTTGTTGAATCGTTTGAATTCTCGAGATGACTATTTTTGTTTTGCAACATAAATCACTAGGATTTGAAAGAGAAAGAAAGAGAGGTGTGATAAATGAGTTGGGAAATAAAATTCACATTTTTGTGAACTAAAAAACTAGGGCTTTAGCAAAAGGGAAGAAAGATGAATGTGTGTGGCAGCTTGTTTTTTTAATGGCTATATATTTCCAAAAAGGGAAATAAACATAAACTCAAATGATTTTCAATTGCCAGAATTTGAAAAAAAATTAAAGAAAAATCACCAAATTTCTATACATTGTTCAAGTAGGTAGTGAAAAATACAAAAGGATGTTTAAATTATTTTTCCTATGGATGATTGCCACTTTGTGACATCATAAAATTGACCCCAGAAAAAACATTAAGGCTCATGTACTAAAAAACATGGATTCAACCTTCTGGGGTGAGGTTGTTAGGTTGAGCTCTAGGTACAAATTAGGTAGTAGAATGGGTTCTATGGACATGTTCCTTGGCATGAAGGTTTTAGAAGGATTTAAATTAACACAAGTAGGTTGTAAAATGATGGAACCTGTTCTGGTGAACAATTTCTGCAATTTGAGATTACGTTGTCAGGTGCAAACCATGTGCACCCATGTAGCACTAGTCTGCACTTGCCAACCATGTGTAAATAAGGGTACACATGGTGCCGCACTCGGCTGCTTATCGTCTTTTACATCCTTATTTCAGTAATGCTCTTTTGAAAAACATAAAACCCCACCCACTCTTGGATGACAAATTATGTTTTATAAAGGTATTTCCAAGTACATTGGGAAATTTTTGGTAGATATTTATGAACTTTTAAAGGCAAGCTTTCAAAAATGGTTTAAATATTGAGTAACCCATGCTTGTAAGTACATACTGGGGACTTTATGTTTGTTTAAAGGTTAAGTTTTGGAAATGAGTAAGGTAAAAATGCCTATTACCAAATGGTTGATAATTACCAAATATTTTTAGCATTTAGTTAGGGTCCTATGACCAAAATGGGTTAGTGCCTAAGAGCACCCATGCGAACTTTATCATTAATTGCCTAGAAATTTGCACTACCCCCATTGGTATTGGGGTATCATTGTTGGGTTTAAGGGAGGAGCCCCTCCCAAATGATGACTTTGGCGGGTTCCCATGGGATGACCATGACATCGTCTTTACGGTTATGGTTATGATAAAAGGGAGATTCAAAAGTGTAGAATGCACGAACAAAAGGAGTGAGTTGTATGATGTTCTTATTTGTTGCACAAAGTTCTTGAAATATGATCCCTCTAGACATCGAGTTGAAGGCATTTGTTATGTCGAGTTGGAGAACAATACAATCGGGTGAAGGTCCAAGGTGCACCTAATGCCATGAATTATTGTTTCACATCCACCTTTGGTTACTACTCCAAATTGATGTGGGGAGAAATGTGTTACAAAGGCATCTAGACATTGAAGGCATAAAATGTAGCTCATGAATCAATACAATGTTTTCATTACAACTATGGGACAAACTCCACTTAAGGATTTGGTCAAGGTTAGGAGGCGGGCTACCCAAAAAAACATGTGCAATTCACCATGGAATGTGACCTTGTACGATATGAGAATAAAGTTGAAACAATTGTGTGAATCCGCTTGTAGAATTTTCAAGGTGAAAACAATTTCAAAGGTGTTCAAAAACCATTCTACAAAAATTATTTACAAATAAATATGGCATGCATTAGAATGTTAGCTTGAAGGAGTTAGTTGACCACTCAAAAATTCTAGTTTGGTTCGAAGTTTTTTAGGAAAAACAAGAAAAAGCCATTTGATTCAAGATGTATAACAATGAAAGTTAAGGTGGTGTTGAAAGATGTGAAAACATGAGAAAATAGTGCCAAGGAATATTTAATAATGAACTATTAAAAAATATTCCCCTGCACATCCAAGAATAAAATTATGCAAAAAACATTAAGCATTGTCAACTGCATGATCAAAATCTTCTAAATTAAAAATATTCTTCATTTAGTCTTTTGATGCTTATTATTGAAATGATATATATATATATATATATGAAAAAAGGGTACATGAATGTGATAGATGTGGTTGGGAAAAAAAGATTTGACAGGTGTCATTGGGAAAAAAAACTACTGATTTGAACTTTGCACATTTCAATTCTCATGTGCAAGACCTGTATTTCTGAACCCTACCCACATTTTCACCTCGAGAATTTCCTCCTAATGGAAAGATAGGTGAGCATGCAACTTCTCAATGGAAAGGTGCGAATAAGTACCCCCAATTCATAATTGGGATATTAGACCAGGTGAAAAAATTTCGAAAGAAAAATTTCATGCAACCAATGGGAAGGCTCAGCATGGCCTCATGGACAATCAAGTTTTTCTCTTTCAGAAAGGGGAGGGGGGAGGGGAGACAGGGATTTTTTGTTTTTTTCCCCTTGTTCCCAATGTGTTCCCATCATGTTCTCATAAGTTTTCAATGTGTTCCCAAAATGTCTAAGGCTTTCCCAATAGCACCTCGGTTTTATCCCATATGATTTGTCCTAAGTTCAATTCTCAACTGAAAAGGTTGACCCTAGGGGAATAGATTTGTTTCTATTTTGCAATTGAGTGTCCAAAGAGGTGCTTCCATTGGGGAGTGCTCAATGTTCTAAAAATATTGCTGATAGGCCAGTGAATGTGGCCCTATCAAAGAAAAAGTTAGGAGCGCACCCATGAACTAATTAATATGAATCTCAAATAAGTACCCTCAATTTGCGGGGTGCGAAACACCCGCTAATGAGCTCTATCCGGCGTTGGTTTCAGGCCTGACAGTGCAGCCCTGTGGAGAACTGCTTTGTTCTGCCGCAGGCTTTTCAAATTTTTGCCCTTCTTGACTTTTGTCTGCAGTAAATCTAAAAAATAAGCATCCTTTCTCAGTGCTTGATGGTATGTCAGTGGTTAGTGCTACATATCCTGCAGAGGAAATCCTGGGTTTAATCTGTGTGCCATGATGCAAGGAGATGGCGCCAGAACATTGACAATCGGACAGGGCTCGTTAGGGGCATTTAACGTCCTTTCCCCCAATTTATAATCGGTACCCACAATAATAGACTGGGGGTACTTATTCATCGTCACATTAATTAGAACATGGGTGCGCTCAGAGCTTTTAATTTTATTTTCAGGTAGCCATATTAATTGGCCCATCAGCAATTTTTTGGGAAAATTGGGCATGCCCCCAATAGAAGCACCTCTTTGGACCCCCACTTGCAAAAGAAAAACAACATGCACCCCTGGATTTTAGTTTATATACAGGGGAGTTGAACTTTGTGCAAACCATAAGGGATAAAACCCAGGTGCTATTGGGAACATCTTGGGGAACGTATTTCGGAACGTGAGAACCCTTCGGAATCATAGTGGGAACACTTTGGGAACATGAGAATTTTTTTAAAATCCCTAATGTGTTCCAAAATCATTGTGTTCCTAATATGTTCCCCAATTTCCCAATGTCTTCCCCAGCGCACCTCAATTTGTCCCATAACCTTTGTCCAAAGGTCATCCTCTTGTATATATGGCGGGGCAAAATCTACAATTTTAATTATCCAGGGTGGGAACTTCTAGTTGAGGGAGTCTCCAAACTTTCAGACTTTATTTGTGATGGGCCAGTCAAAGAGGCTCATTGTAAAAAATAATAATCTGCACTTGGGAGGCACCCCACAACTAATTAATAAGGAGTAAAATATACACCCATACTCTTAGGAAGGGGCATTAGCCTAGGTGAAAAATGGTGAAGAACATAGTTAAGGGTAATATGTGGGGTAAATAGGTACCCATGCCCTTGTGAAGGGGTTATTACCCTAAGTCAAAAATGGTGAGGAACATAGTTAGGAATAGAATTTCTGCTGGGTTAATGAGGTGATGCAGCATGCACCCAAGATGCCCAGTCTTTTTTCCTTTGGAGAGGGCAGCATGGTTTTAGAATTTTTGGGGATTTTGGTGTTCCATATGTTTTGCGTAAATTCCCAATGTATTCTCAACATGTTCCTCAAGTTCCAAATATGTTACTCAAGATGTTCCCAATAACACCACACTTTTATCCCATAACCTTTGCCTATTATATATTTTTCTTGGGAGTGAAAAATTTAATTTGGGGAATGTCCAAAGTTTAAGAATTTTTTTGTGATGGGCCAAATCAAAGAGGCTCCATGCAAAAATAAATAAATTTGGAACTGTAAGATGCATCTACAACTAATCAATATGAATCACAATAGGTTGTCTATGTAGGATTCATATTAAATAATTGTGGGTGACTCCCAAGTTTAGAATTTGTTTTAGCAATCACCATCTTTGATTGGCCAATCAGAAACAAATTCAGGAATTTTTGAGGCTCCCCCAAATAGAAATTTTCACTTTGAATATAAAATTGTAAAAGTGCTCCCTCTTGGCTCAGCTATATAAGTTCCAAGAGGATGACTTTGGCCAAAGGTTATGGGACAAAGTGAGGTGCTATTGGGAACATCTTAAGGAACATTTGGGGAACATGGTAGGAGTACATTGAGAACACCAAAAATCCAAAAACTCCAAAACCCCCCACCCAAAAGAAAAAAACCTGAGCCTGTTGGGTGCATGCTGCATCGCCTCATTGGCTGAGCAGAATTTATATTTCTTCATTTGTTAGTCATCATTTTAGATCTAAGCTAATGACATGGACATAATATGGTGCTTCCATTGGGGAGTGCTCAATGTTCCAGAAAAATTTCTGATGGGCCAATGAAAATGGTTCTTTCCAAAAAAAAAGAAAAAAACGTCAGAAGCACAGCCATGAACTAGGTAATTAATTTGAATATTAAATGAGTACCCCCCATTTATAATGGGTACCCACAATACAATCAGGATATATAAGAGAAGGATTGCCCAGACTGACAGTAACATGAGCTGCACAAAAAGGTCGATTCAAGTTCAGTGTCAAAAGTGTTAGATCTTGTGTGGATTGCTAGATACAGTGGAAGTTCCTAAAACAATTGACTCATCACATAATAAAGAAATTCGTAAAGCCATCCCGCTTCTAGGCACTTCTTCCATCCCGTAACCTCTCTATTAACCCTTATGCACTGTTATCGGTAAAATATGAAATTTCAGTAAGGCATCAAATGTTAAAACGCAGGATTAGTTAGTTGAATGGGATTTGAAAATAATTATAGTGCAGGCGATCAGGGTACATGTCAGAGCGTTGAAAATGTAGCCGTAGTAGTGCAGGCGCTGAGGGTACATGTCAGGGCGTTGAAATGTAGCAGTAGTAGTGCAGGCGCTCAGGGTACATGTCAGAGCGTTGAAAATGTAGCCGTAGCAGTGCAGGGGCTCAGGAAAGATAGGGACGAAACTAATTTTTTGTGCAAAATCCAGTTTCGCTCCCCCTTAATTTCGTTTGTAAGAAAATCAGCCCCTGTTACTGATTTCGTGCACTATCAGGATCAAACTGGCCGAACTCGCCCCCTAACCACGCATTTCACGGATAACTTTAATAGCTCTGCGCTTTGTAGCAGGTTCAGATTAAAACTTTCTACAGCATCTAGAACTTCTCTTTTGGCTGCATGCATTCTTCTGAGCCACTTGGAATGCGCATGTAATCATATACACACAAAGAGTTTTTTTTTCAAAGCATAAAAAGTACCAGCAATGTTTGAGTTTTGGAAAGTCATGGAATCTTCAGAGATTATCCAATTGGGATTTTTATGAAACTTCTTCTTGAAGCGAACTACTGGATCATGAGCTAAATTGACAATTTTATTGGTACAAATGGGTTGGTTGGTGTGTGATCATGATGTACAGGACCCACAGAATTATGGGGTGGGTACAGGCCTAGGGGGAGGGCATTACCAGGATAAGAGGCCGTGCAAGGCGGAGCCGAGGGCTGCCCTGGTTCTTGTAAGAACCTCCTCCAGGGCCTTACATCATGTAATAACTGGTGCAGGTTTTTTTTTCTGTTGGCACCTTCTGGGTATCACGGAAAAAAGAGAGCAGGGGATTTCGCAGGGAGTGCATTTGCTTTGCAAAATGACCTGCATTCAATGCATGCTTTATTGCTGGAAATAAGTGGGATGTATGCCGCATCACACCCTTGAGTGAGTGGCATTTTATTGGCCTTGCCTACCCACGCAAGGATATTGTGTTTAGATTCATTATAGAGTATAGTAGCTTAAGGGATTTTGGCCCCTAGGTAATAGGTCTAGTTTTATAGAAGGATTTTTGAAAGATGATAGTTTGGCTTGTGTTGAAACTTGAGATTATTTATAGAGTTATAATATCTTAAAATATTTTGGTTTCTTTTAGACAATTTTTTGAAGATTATATTTTTGCATGGAGAAATATTTGAGTTTTCATAATTCTTCTTTTGCCTTAAGATACTTTTTTATGTAAATGGCATGGCCACAGTGTGACAACATCCATTGTTAGTAACTATGTTCCTCACCAGTTTTTGCCGGCTGGAGTGAAACAACAGCCACCAATGCACCAGTTCAGGATGAGGTCGTTCAAGCCGTTTTGGGGATGAACCAAAAACACATTCTCATGCCTTGCCCAGGGATTTTTCAGCCCACTTCTCTGCCCCAAAATTTTCCCCTCCTACCTACCTCCGTCGTCCTACCTCCCTCACCTCATTTCCTACTCATTCCATCTCCAAAGCTTAGAAGAGCTCATGAGCTTGTGTAGCATAGAGTTTCGAGGAGATGTAGACACAAGGCTTGAGGAAGGTGGAGAGCTCAACGTTGAAGGAATTTGGAGAAGAAAAAGCAAGAAGAGTGCTTCATCCCAAATGCAGAAGGGAGAAAAGATTACCTTCTCTACATTTCTTTTCTTTTTCTATGATCTTTTTTTCTTTGTGGTTTTTTTTCTTTTTTCTTCTGTTTGACAAGAGGTAAACTCCCTCCTTTCTTTATGTTTTTTTTTCTTTTTTTTTGTTTGAAAA
>Ga0116227_10007116_pt1 | contig 22099 bp, 15 predicted proteins | sample S1TSphgellanicum_FD_89693 | JGI IMG/M metagenome (GOLD analysis project Ga0116227, IMG submission 89693) | Host-associated microbial communities from peat moss isolated from Minnesota, USA - S1T2_Fb - Sphagnum magellanicum MG | ecosystem: Host-associated > Plants > Peat moss > Unclassified...
AAAAAAAAAAAAAAAAAAAAAAGTCCGGGCAGTGGCCAAAAACTGCCCGGACAGACAGATGCTTTTCCCTATGGCCGGTTCTGCAACAGAACGCTTTTGCAGCAGAACGCCACGTCACAGACAGACGGGAGGACATAGTGAATTTATATATAAGATGTGTTTTTAAATTTCAGGCTTTGTTATTTGAAGGGCTTGCCACCAATAAACAAGGGGAGATGATTCTGAAATGGTACTATGTATCATTTTGAATGTAAGTTCACCAAGGTTTACTGAAAACTTTCAAGGAGCAAAAAGGAGGTTATAACAAATATTATTCCTTTACCAAAAATCCTTCTAATCAAACGAACTTTACAATTCTAAGAGTATGGACCTCAAGGGATCAAACCTCTTTTCATTTTCTCTAAAGGAACCAACTGGTTGTTGATGAGTGTGGCAAGTCATCATTCAACAACAAAACCCCACAAATGCTACCCCAACATCATCATGTAGTTCCATTTAAAAGTTGGACAGAAACTAAAATAGGAACGAATAGTTGTGACAATCTAAACTTCCCAGTTTCCTCTTGTAACAAAATCCCTTGAGCTCCCACTATATCATAGGTACTTTCTTCTTTAAACCACATTACACATTCACACTGAATTCCCCAAAACTTAACATGGATGTTGACTACCACCATAACCAATCCTAAAATTGCTAGACTCTTTCATCACTTCCCTTGATTTGGTCCCTAAATACAAACTCTAGACCTCTTACTCCCTTCTTGGCATTCATGGCACAACAAAAAACAGGCTCCAAGTTTTTAAAAAAAGAATTCCAAAAGGGCATCCATCCCCAACTGATTACAATGCCAAAATCCAAATAAACTCAACAACTTCACAATTTGAAAAATCGAAATTTAACTTCTTCCACCCCCCTAAAAATTGTCTACCTTCCTCCTTAGCCAACTTCATATAGTTTTTCCTTGTCCACATCCTTCTGCTCCTTTGAAAGCATAATACCAATCATCTACAAGAATCATGATTCACACTCACTATAAAGATTGAATAACAAGGATTCTATTCCATCCCTAAAACTAACTCACCAAAGCCGCTCCATTGAAGAACAACATTAAACACAGTAACCTGCAAAACAACAAAACAAAAAAACAAAAACAAAAAATTGGACTTTTGGTGTCGTTGAAACATAACTGCTGTGGCATCATTTGCCACCCATTTGACTTAGGGTTCCTACTTTCATTCATGCTCATCCACAGAATATGTTTGCCATTGTTTTAGGTCACATGCCTTCTAAAGTAAAATGGGTTCATGTTTGTCTTTGATGGCCCTTACACATACCGTGGTGAAACCAAACCCTGCCCTTGAAAGGTCAAGAAACCACCCAATAACAAAGAGCCACATGTGAGCTTATGATTTTCAATGAATCAAAAAGCTTGAGCCCCAAGGTCTCCTCCCACATGTGAAGACAAAGGTCTCTTTGCAACCTTTGGAACTTTTCAAGGTAATTTTAATGGTAGACACAACCACCTTCCTTTTTGAATAATTAGAGAGAAATAGCAAGTGACTTGCATGAGCCTAATTATAGAATTCATCTCTCCCTTTTTTTCAAAGGCAAAGGCCATGTTTGTTAGCCTTGCCTCGGTGAGCAAAGATATTGTGTTTAGATTCATTATAAAGTATCGTAGCTTAATGGATTTTGGCCCCTAGGCAATAGGTCTATTTTTATATGAGGATTTTTAAAAGATGATAGTTTGGCTTTTGTTGGCACTTGAGATTAGTTATACTATTTTGAAGGATTTTGGTTTCTTTTAGAGAATTTTTGAAGATTATATTTTTGCATGGTGAAATATTTGAGTTTTCATATAAATTTTTTTGCCTTAAGATACATTTTAATGTAAATGGCAAGGCCACAATATGACACACCCCTTGTTTTCTTATTGTTTTTAAAGCATTGTTTTCTACATTCCAATGAGAAGTTTTTGTATTTTTTTTTGGTTTTAATCAACACATATTATTGTGAAAATTTGTAAAAAAAGACATGGCAATGGGCTTAGCATTTTGAATTTTTTTTTTTAAAATTCCATCTTGTGCTTGTAAATGGCAAAATTTATTAAGTTTTGAGGAACTTTCACATATTTCATGATTTTTGTCAATTCTTATGACTATTAATTATTAACATCCAATTTTCCATGGGAGATGGTTTTTCTAGCAACCTTCTTTCACCTATGGGTTATGAAGGGATTAGTTTGCTTCACATTTTTTGATATGTTGGATAGAAAATATATAAAGAATTATTGTATGACTTATCTAGCATTTCAAGGTTGTTATTGGAGTCGACACCTTACACAATATAAGAGTTGTCAACCAATGGGGTTAAGCCACCATTAGATCCTATAATAGGATTGAATGTTTATTTTTAATTTGGCACATGGACATTCTTTTGAAAGCATGACAAATTGCTTCAATGTAGGAATGTCAACCACAAAAAATACACAAATATATTTGTTAATGCAATTGCATGAAAATTATTTTCTAAACATATTCATGCACCTAGCAGGGTGTGGTTGTGTAAGATTATAAAAAAGTTTAAAGACATTACTAGAATGCAAAATATGATTGGGTGTATTGATGGTTGTCACATTCCATTGTATGAACAATTTGATAAAAGGAAAAACACATGGAACAAGGATTTTTTCAACCAAAAACATTTCCATTTTTTATTATTACAAGTTGTTTGTGATTCTAATAAATTGTTTTGGAATGTTTATTGTGAGTAGCCTAGTGGATGTACAAACGGTGAAACATTTAAACTTTCAATTTTATATCATTATTTGCCAAATAAATTGATTTTGCAAAAACGTGTCTTTCCCAAACATGTTGTTGATGTCTTTCCCATACATTGTTGGGGATTTCACCTATCATGTACTTCACCCATACCTCTTGAAGAATTTTAAGTCACAAAACCCAACATTGGAAATGAAAAAAAATCTAATTTAATCAATTGATGATTTGAGGCCATGTATCTATCAAAAATAATTTTAGAATCTTGAAAAATCGTTAAAAAATTGTTGAATCACTCATAATGAAATAGATAATGAAACCTTCATTGTTATGACATGTGTTTTATACAACTATTTGCCAATTGATAAGCATGGATACCCCTGATACTATTATGTGGAAAGAATGTAAAATATGAAAAGTCATGTGCAAGCAAATTGCATCCTTTGTTTTTAATAAGGTGAAACTTCAAAGGTAGCCAAAAAGTGCATCCAAAAGGTAATCTTTAGTAGTTGGTTAGAGCGTAATCCAACTTTTTAGTTTTATTTTTGGTAGCTAAAGCTCCTTTTTTTCCAATTTCATCAATTGAAAGAGTTCATTGTGAGTATTAATAATTATTGGAACAAAAAAATTAATTTCGACATTTTGTGTGGAAATGGCACTATGACAACTAGAAGGGGGTAAATTTTCTCAAAACATTGTCATTCCTTAGGTCCAAAGGTAGAGAAGAGTGGGACAACAACTACCATTTTTTTTGTTTCTATTTTTTTCAAGCCCATCAATTGTTTGAACTCATGTGTGAGTATCAACATCTACTAGAAAAAAATTAATTGATTTGGACATTTTGTGTGAAAATGGCACTTTGAAACTAGAGGAAGGTAAACTTTCCCAAAACATTGTCACAACTTAGTTCCTAAGGTAAAGAAAAATGGGATAGTAGCCACTATTTTTCTTTTTTTTACTTTTTCCCAATGCCATCAATTGTGTGAGCTCATGTATGAGTTGGAGCATCTATTGCAACAAAAAAGAATTGATTTTGACTTTTTGTGTGGAAATGGCACTATGACAAGTGGAAGGGGATAGACTTTTTCAAAAAAGCCAAAATTGTCACTCCTTCGTTCTACCAAGGAGTGGACAATAGTTATGCTTAAATTTATTATAAACCCTTAGGCATAAGCAAACATAACATAATAATAAATTTTTCCAAATTTTTATTTCATAGAATTGAATGTAATAATTATTATATAATACATTACACATACCATTGGATCCAAGTTAGGTTCATTGTTGTGGACTTAATCCTACACCAAAATTTACATAAGAATTTTATAATAGATTACACAACCCATTACATCCAAATGGCAATGATGTTAATGAATTATGTTTTTTGAAGCTGAATGAGATTTGTAATTTGCAAATATGAGCTCCCCCCACCATGGTTGTCCAATTTTGAAAAAATGGTCAAACAAAATCAATGACACACCTAGACATTTTTTTAAGATGACTATAATCATGTAATCATGAATATGACTATAATTGTATAAATGGCATAGTCACAAAACAAATATGATTCCATGAGTAAATTGGGTCATTAGTCATAATATGTCCTAATCATAGATGCCACATTTTAGCATAATGATATTAGTGAAAACACATTTTATGTCCATGGTTGCCATGTTTGAATAATGTTTTGTCTATTGAATTGTAATTTTGATTATGTTACAATTGCCAAATAAAAACCTTGGCCAACATGATTTTCCCTTTGCACACAGTTATTGTCACAAACATTAAATAATAAAAAAAGTTTTGAAAAAAATTCAAAGAATATGCTTCTAAGTTAGAATTTTCATTAAAAGAAATTAGAAAAATAATCTAAAATTATGTTTATAAAATTTTTAAAGGCTTAATTAATAGAAGTTTATAAAAGAATAATTGGTAGAAGTTTTTATAAGGTGTAAATGGCAAAAACAAAGTTGAAAATGTAACCAACAAAAAAAACTTTTAAAAGGTTCTTTAGTGAAAGTTTATAGGAAACTTAATTGATGAAACTTTTTAAAAGATTGATGAACTTTTAAAATGTTCCGTTGAATATTACAAATATAGGTTTTAGAAATAACACCTTTCCATATCAACAATGCAAGTTACAATTTTTATATATTTATTTCATGTTCTGCTTAGCTTGCATCATGTCTTATTCAAATAATAATGTCTTTTATTTCTTATCAATTAATGAGTTCTTTGTTTTATTAATTTCACATAATCTATTCCTTGTAATTTATTTTTTCTTTTTGACAATTGTCTAATTGCCAAAGCCATTTGTGATATTTATTTTCTATTGTAACAAAATGTGTATTTATTTACTATAGTGGATATTGGTTATTTTGAAATGTTCTTATCTTAACAATCAAGTTGTATTTGTAACTTTTCAAGGATAGATTGAAGTTATAAACGAAGGTTGACATCGTTGAATAGATGGACATGCACGTTGAGGTGAGACAACTTGGTGTCAACACATAAGAATAAGTAATCATTGTTTTAAAACCCTTCCTTGACTTCATAAATTTTGTTAATATTTTTGAAATTCATAATAGGTTTTTCCTCATGTTAGATCCTTGGTTTAAAACCTTGAACCTAGTAGGAAATTATGTTGATTAGGCTTTAGCAATAGAGATAATTGTTTCATATGATAGGCAACCTCTCCTCACAACCTTCAATATTTTGTACTAAAAGATGCATGAATGATTCAATGCCCATTCAAATGTAGTGCAAAAAATTGTGCATAATACTAATGTTGTTTTGAGTTTATAGGTGTTCAAGGATGAAACTTGTTTTGAACAAATAATTTTATTTTTTTTCCTCTTGTCTTTTTTAAAAGGCATTATGAATTTAAATTGTTTTCTTGTTTGCACACTTTGAACTAACCTAAATTTGGGAATTATGTGTGTAGGAGCAGTTTTGACAAGAATTATCATGCTTCAACATGTCCAATGTGCAATTTTTTGTTTCTTTCCTTTGTTCCCAACATGTTCCCTTCAAGTTCCCAATGGGTTCCCAACATGTACCCTTCATGTTCTCACTAGGTTCCCAACATGTTCCCTTCAAGTTCCCAATGGGTTCCTATCGGGTTCCCAACATGTTCCTTTCAAGTTCCCATTGGGTTCCTATTGGGTTCCTATTGGGTTCCCAACATGTTCCCTTCAAGTTCCCATTGGGTTCCTAATGGGTTCCCAACATGTTCCCTTCAAGTTCCCATTGGGTTCCTAGTGGGTTCCCAACATGTTCCCTTCAAGTTCCCATTCAGTTCCTAGTGGGTTCCCAACATGTTCCTTTCAAGTTCCCATTGGGTTCCTAGCGGGTTCCCAACGTGTTCCCTAGGTTCCCAATGTGTTCCCCAAGGGTGTTCCCAATAGCACCTCCCTTTAATCCCATATGTTTTGCCCAAAGTCCTCCACTTTTCACCTTTATAGGTGGGCCAAAGGGCGAGGCACTTGATCTTTCCATAGAATCTTCTATTTTGAGGAGCCTCTATAGTTTCAACTTTTTTTTGCGATGGGCCAATCAAATTGGCTCATTGGGACCAAAAAAAAAAAGTTGGACCTGTGAGGCACCCCCAACTAATTAACAAGAAGAATATTGGATTAAGGAGGCCACACGTTACCATCCAAAATATCACCCCCTTTTAAGATTAGATTCAATCTTTTTCCATTTCCATCCAATCCAACTTCTTTACTTTTCCATCCAACACAATCCTTTCCAATTTTCATCCAACCCAATCCCTTTCCTTTGTCATCCAACACAATTTCTTTTTTCATCCAATCAAATCCACTAATTCCTTTTCCATCCAACCCAATTTCATTTTTCATGCAATCAAATCCACTAATTACTTTCCCATCCAACCCAATTTCATTTTTCATCCAATCAAATCCATTAATTTCCTTTTCCGTCCAACCCAATTTCATTTTTCACCCAATCAAATCCATTAAATTCCTTTTCCATCCAACCCAATTTCATTTTTCACCCAATCAAATCCATTAAATTCCTTTTCCATCCAACCCAATTTCACTTTTCATCCAATCAAATCCATAATTCATTTTTCATCCAACCCAATTTCATCTTCCACCCAATCAAATCCATTAATTTCATTTTGCATCCAATTCAATCCATTTCATTTTCCATCCATCTCCGGAAAGCAGTTCGGTGGTGGTTTTCTTTAGGGCTTGCATCATCTCGTCCCAACACGCAGTACTCAGTTTTGCACTCTCTTCAGTCTTCTTCCTCTTTCTCCTGTTCCTTCAGATTTCCTGCTCTTGTTCCAATTCTTGCTCGTCTTCGTCGCCGGAGAATTGTTGTTTTTGTTTTGTAGACAGTGAAGAAAAATCATTGCATAGGAGCCCAAGAGCACAGATACAGAGAGAGAGAGAGAGAGAGAGAGAGAGAGGAGGTGAAATGGACGGGATGCAGAGGGAGGAGTTGGAGCGTCTCATGTTTTTTGAGCAGACCCGGGAGAAGGCAGCAGCTAGCTACGCACGAAACCCTAAAGATGCGGATGTATTTTTTTTTCTCTCCTCTTTTTTCTTTTTTTTAAGAAATTTTTTGAAAAATTATGTGGAGGATGTGAATGATGATCCTCACAGTTTTTGGAGAAAAAAAAGCAACAAGAGTTTGGATTTAGTGCTTTTTTGGAGTTAGAAATGGCATTTTTTCATCTTTTTCTTTCCCCCCCTTCTTGGTTCTTGTTCTTGTTCTTGTTTTTGGAGTTGCTGTGTTATTATTTTGGTTTGTGGATGGATTTATGATAAGTATGGAGAAAATGGGTAAAACTGTTGCTGAATTTAGGCTTGCACATTCAAGCTTTTCTTTCAGTGTGGGAAAAATAAATAGTGAAATGCATTTTGGTATGAAATTCTCTTTTTGTATTTGGAAATGAATTCTCTTCTATTGGCAGTTGGGTGAAACCTCAGAGACTTTGATGTGATGATGTGATGGTGTTGAATTGGATTGAATTTAATTGGTGCTTGGGATGGGGATATGATATTAGAACTTGACAAGATGGGGTGGTGCATTACTGGAGCTTGCGCATTTCAGGCAGGGCCAGGATTCAATTGACATGGTTCAAGGTTTGATTAACAGCCCACTTTCCTCACCTCACTTTTTGTTTTGCCAATCTTTGCATATAACAAATGAAACTGGCTTTTTTTTTGGCCCCTTTTCCTTTGTTTTTTGGTGGCATGCTTTCATTGTCTTCCAAAATGGGTTTCCTTTGTTTGCAGGAGATCAAGGCATGAATTTTGGATCAATCGTTGCATTCATGAGTGATGACGTGTTTTTGTTGTTGTTGACAGATGCGGTGAAAAAGCTAGAGGAAGCTCTTCAAATAAATCCTCGCAAGCATGACACGCTGTGGTGCCTTGGGAACGCTCACACATCTCAGGGATTTCTGGTGTCTGAGACTGATAAGGCCAATGATTTCTTCAAGAAGGCTGCAACGTGCTTCCAGCAAGCACTTGATGAGGTCCTCCTGCCTATCAAAACTATCCTACTTACACATTTTCAATGTCATATGAAAAGTGGCTTGTAGAAACAGAAGAGGTCAAAGTGTTCCACTCATTTCAAGCAGTTAATGCCTGTTCACAGAAGTTTGCAAGGTAAAGTGTAGCTTTAGAAGGTCTGCTGCGTTGTGCTGGGTCATTTTTCTTTTGCTAAACAGGAGTGTAAAAGGAAGAGTTGTTGGAACTGAATCCCCCTTGAGTTAATCCAACAAAGAAAAGTCATTTTGACTGTTGGAAAATTGATCACTGAGGTGTGTCTGTTTTGCTTGTTCTTTTTTGTGCAGGAACCCCACAACGAGCTGTACCAGAAGGCACTGGAGATGACTGAAAAGGTATTCTCAGCTTTCACTTTGTCTATGATGTTTTCTCATTTGGTCTTTTCATGAGTTGCAAGTCAGAGAGTTTCCTTGTGCCCACTGAATGCCAAGATTATTCTCAAAATGCACAGCTTTCAAAATCAAGGCAGAGAGTAGACATGGGCTGTCTTTGCATGAAGTGTACTTCCTTGGCCTTTGAAGTTTCTCTTCTAATTTTATTTTTTTGTTGGACATGGTGGGGAGAACAGGCTCCATCACTTCATCAAGAGTTGCAGAAGCAGTTAGCCTCGCAACAGGTCATATTAGGAGGTGGTCCACCTCTGCCCAGTGCTGCAACTCCCAAGGTACTGTCTTTTCCCTTACCTCTGAAGTCTTCTCTTTCTCTCCAATGCACTGTAATCATGGTTACACTGACAAAGAGGTGGACTACTCTCAATGTGCTGCTTTGACTTACAAGAGAGCTTTGACTGTGGCATCATTTTTAAAAAAAATTTGGGTTCCCTTTGAGATTTTGACTCTGAAATGTTTGAAGCTGGACACACCTTCATTTGGAGTCAGTGTTGTAACTAGAATTGTTTTGATATTAGTAAGGAATATGTGTTTCCAAACCTCCTTAATAATGAATGTACACTTGTTGAATTTCAGGGAGGGAAGAAGAAGAAGGAGAGTGATTTCAAGTACGATGTGATGGGGTGGATTGTGCTTGCGGTTGGAGTGATAGCGTGGGCGGGTTTGGCCAAATCCTCTATGCCACCATCCCCACCTCCTTCCCTCAAGTCTTAGATAGAGCATTCACTGGCCTCTGGTGTGTGATGGCCCACAGGTCTAGTGGATTGCACTTGACCTGTGATTCCTCTGCCCTGGTAATCTACAGGTTGTAAGGAATTCCTTTGATTGCTTAGTACATACAAGTGTGTCGTGGTTGTTATGAGTTGAGTTCTGGGGATGACTCGCACAATGTGGCCAAATGCCATCAGTTAATTCCTTTTTTGTGTGAGCAAAACTTGATGGACAAGTAGACTATGCACTTTGCTGAGGAAGGATTACACAGTAAAGCTCATTGTTAGTATCATATACCACCAACTTTAATCTGAGATCTCATGAAAACTCTGTTACATGGTCTGCCTGAGCATTCACTTTTCTTTCTCTCTTGCCATGCAGCTTCCCAACTTTTTTGGGTCAAATTCTATTTCGAAAAAGAATAAAATCAGAACAGGAGAAGCTGTCAACTACATGTTGTATAATTATAGAACAAATTCATTAAAAACCTACAGAGATTTCTTAGACATGGTCTACAGAGACTGGGTCAAATTTCCCATCTAGAGACATTCTGCAAGGTGCTGTTGGGTGCACAGGATTTGAAGATAGCTAGGGAGGACAGAAGGCCTCTGTGATGTAAAAATATCAATTTTGTGAAGATAGGAAATGGGGCAAACAGTTTTCAGAACAGGAATTTGTGTCATGCAGGAATAAAGATTCAGCTTGGTTGTAGCTTCTCTGATTAAGAATCTAGCAATTTGATGGGACAAATGCTTTCAATGGTGAGGTGCAAGGTGTGTGCTTTTGGTTATCCATAGTCCCCCTGATGATTTGGTAGAGTTCATAATGCTTTGGACTCTGCTCAAGGAATTGCACAAGGTGCAAGCTATTGAGACCATATGTGGGTGAGAAGGATCAAAGTGGGATTCATCTTGCAAAAGTGAAGAGGACAACAACAATGGTGGCTCTGCATGTGTTGGTTTGACGTTTCTTGATCTGCATTTTCAAGCAAGAAAATGCTAAGCTTTCCAACCCAAAAATCGCCTGCTAAGTAGCAATCTTGGAACTTCGTGTGCAAATTTGAAGGCTTTCTCCCTCTTCCTCCCTTCCAAGTCTCTCTATAGATTGCAATTCAATCGTTTCTATAGCCCAATTTTATGGAGCTTCAATTGATCTCCTTTTCGTAGAATCTTCTTCTTTGTCATCTTCTCCAACTTCTGCTATTGCTACTCTTTGTCGCTGATCTTTGAAGAAAATATATGGCAGCTTTCATGAACAACACAATGACAACATTGGACAACAATTTTGTAAAAGCAAATGACAATATTCTTCCAACTCCTTTCTATTGTGGTTGTTGTTCATTTCCCAATGTGGCTTTGGTAGGGTTTAAGGTTTAGGCACAGCCCTAGTTAGAGGGATATTTTTCATCTAGTAGTAAATGTTGTTCACAACAATGATAATTTTTGTTTTATATTGCAATGTATCAAAATCACAATTATCAATGCATCATGCCATCATGCGTTATGTTGTGTTATCGTCATGAATCCCATAATACTTATGTATTTTATAAGGGTCAAAAAAATTTCAAAATTATTTGGACAAGAGGCTACCACATTTTTTGGGTTTACGATTGTTGTAAGGAAGCTACTAATGTATCAATACGCTATTCATGGGTGAGTGATATATTGATATTTTTGAAATTGACACTTAGTGCATATGTTTTTCACTACTTTTCAACTATAAGGTTCAAATTGTTATATGCCTTGTATTTGATACATGAAAAATTAGTTGATACAGTATACATTTTTTCAATTGAAAGCTACCATGCATGTTTAAACATAACAAAGGTGACAAAGTTTTAAAAAAATACATAGACAAGGGGTTGCCACGTTACTATGTCTATGGTTATTGTAAGATAATTGTTAATGTATCAAAAGAATATTAATACGTTATTCACACATTATGTGACTAGTGCATTCCATCTATGACCATTTTTTCATGCATGACAAATTGATGGTTACATATAAAAAATTGACACCTAGTTTACATTTCTTGCCACTTTTCAATTGTAATCAATTGTTATTTGCCCTTTTTTTTAATACATTAAGGATTTGTTGATACACTAAAAAAAGTTCTCGTGCATGTCTAAACATAATAAGGGTGGGGATTTTTTTCAAAAATACAAGGGTAAAAAGTTGCCATGTTTCTACGTCTATGGTTATTGTAAGATAGTTGTTAAGGTATCAAAAAATAGCAATACATTATTCACACATTTGTGAACAATACATTCCATATATCACCATTTGTTTTCCACACATGACAAATGGATGGCTACATATCCAAAATTGACATCTAATCTATGTTTCCCACCACTTTCCAACCATAACCAGTATTGCTATTTGTTAGGTGTTATTTCATAGATTAAAGATTTGTTCACACATTAATGATTTTTTGATACATTGAAGATTTTTTCAATTGACAATTGTTATACCCTTGCTTAAACATAGCAAGGGTGGAAAAGTTTTTTCAAAAACACAATCAAAGGAGTCACCCAAATGAATGGACATTCCTTAAAATTACATTTTTGTATGTTTGAAAGATCACAAGTGAAGCATAATAGTTTAGATTGTAATAATTTCTTTTGGAATATTTTTCATTGTTTCCAAAGTTTGACGCAAATCAAAAGTATTTTTGCATGTTAAAGCATTCAAACTTTGAGAATGGATAGTCCTTGTTTTTTTCAAACATTTTTTTTGTTCTGCCAAATGTGCACCATTCCTTTTGAAAATTGGAAAGGATTTTAACATTGATGATTAGAAAGAAAAAAAAAATTGAACTAATGAAAATTGTTTTTATAACATATTTGAACACATTTGGTGCAAAAGTGTTTTTGACCTTGAAAACTATGGATTTTGAAAATGTGTTTTTAACAAAAGTTGTTCATGTTTATGTGATAGAAGGCATGAATGCATGATATACATAATATAAAATCAATTTGTAGTCAAAATCTATTAACATCTAAAATACAAAATTAAAAGGGGTATCCAAAATATAAATTATAAAATTAGAAACTAACACAAAAATGACATTTGTCATGTGCAATTCTTGGAAAAGGACTTATACTTTTATGCCCCTAGTTCCTTTGACCATGTTTCACCCTTGTGTGATCAATGTTATATATGTATCATCATTTTTCCACACATGACAAATATATGGCAATTGGCATCTAGTCTACAACTCCCACAATTTTTCAATTACAACTAATTGTTTTTTGTCGTGTATTTTTTGATACATTAAAAATTTATTGATACACTAAAAAAATTTAATACATTAAAAAAAATTAGTTGAAAGTTGACATGCACATGTGTTTATACATAATAAAGCTTATTTTTCTCAAAATACATAGACAAAAGGTTTTACCTACTCAAGTTTATGGGTAGGGTACAACAATTTTTTATTTAATCAAAAGATAATAATATGTTAATGGCACATGATGTGAACAATATATATTCGATGTATTATCATTATTCCACATTTGATAAATAATGACTACATATGAAAAATTAACATTTAGTCTATGTTTCTAATCACTATAGCCACTAGCTATTTGCCAGTTGCATTTTTGAATTTTGAAATTTTTGAACAAAACATCAAATTGATATATAGTCATTGTATTTTTTTTATAAAAACATCATAATGAAATCTTACCTCAAAAATCAAACCTAACCCCATCCATTTTCAAACACATCCAAAGGTTGTCTAATCAAAGTTCAATAATTATTTAGGTGTGAGCATGGCTGAACTTTCAAGTGCAATGGAAATAGATTTTATTGAGGTACTTTCACATTAGAACATGCCAAAATGGGCTCATGACCTTACGAATCTTTGTGCTCACCTTAACAAATATGAAAGTAAAATTTTGATCAATGCCTACCCCGTACCCCCACAAAGTCCTATATATAGATAGAATGTGTATTAATGATTCGCAAACAATTGCATAATTTATAAACATCAATTTTGATCTTAAAACAACAAAAAGAAACTCCATAAACCCACTAAAACCCAAAAATCCCAACAAACGAATAATTTCCAAACACCCATTTTGACCCAAAAACAATTTTAAAAAAAAAACCTTCATAAACCCATTGAAAACCAAAAATTCCAGCAAATGAATAATTTACAAACACCCATTTCGCCTCAAAAATAATTAAGAAAACTCCACATAGTCATTAGAAAATAAAGGACAATAAAATTGCAATTGATTGGAATTTTAGGGCTCATAATCTGGCAAACTTTACACCATGTTCACCTATTTTAGGTGGGCTTGGCATGGAGTTCGTCATATCATGAAACGTTATACATAAGCTTTCACTTAATATTCCATGTCAAGTTTTCATCTACCTCCATTAATTCTTCAGCCCTTTTGGCATTCAAGCTTTGTGTAAAATGAACTTCTACCTTGATAATCTTGTTTCTTTAATTGTTAATTTTCTTTTTCAATGGTCATGGGCTGTTAGTCTCTAGTGTAAAGGGGGCCTCAATGCAGGTGGGTTATGCCTAGAATTCCAATTTGTAATCTTGTAGATTATTTTGCCAATCAATGCCCATTTTGGTTTTAAAGGACATCAATGAAATTTTCATGGTCTTGCCAAAGTTTATAAAGTATATTGTTCACGAAGCACATCATAGCTCAAGGTTCAAATTACCTTGTATATGTATGTATGAGCTTATTCATCTTGGGTTGATCAAAGATAAGGGCATTATTAAGTCTTAGGAAGAAAATGTGACAAATATTGTTGGGATAATAATTTTTCTTTTCTTGGTTTTCTCCTTCTTGGAGTGGAGGGGAGTTTTGAAGATTTTATAGATTTTGATGTTCCTAATGTTTTGATGTTTCTTAACATTTTTCGTGGCCAAATTACAATGTCCCATTTCTTAACATGTCCCACACTCCTTAAACAAATTTCCAATACCCTTCAAAGCAATGACCTTAGGTTCAACATGTAATAGCCCCAAGCCATTTGATCAAGAATTTACGTGTATCTAATGTAAATACACATGTTCAAGAAAATCATACACATTTATTGGCTTTGTGTTAGACCTCAAGTCAAAAAGGTTTAACCCAAGACATGGCCTAAGGATGGAATTGTTTTGGGCATATTGGCTTAAGTTTGGATTTTTTTTGGAATTTGGCTTAGGGAGACTTGTCAAAAGTTGCATATAAGTGTTTTTAATTAATAAAATAACATGCACCCATGTGGTGCACATCCGCAATGCAATGGGAGGGGGTTAACATGTGTCTATTGGAAATGGTCACCATGGAGCATAACAAAGGATGTAAGCACATTGAGCCTACTTTTGTGCGAGAGAAATAGTTTGTTTTTGTGCAGAATTATGAAAAAAAAATGCACTTAATATAAATTTTTTTGGGGAAAAAAATGTTATATGTCAGAGTGAATTTTAATAAATAAATTGATCATGTGACACCTTGGTATTCAATCCATTCGCATGTTAATATATGATTGTTCCTATATGATTATTGATAGTTCTCTAAATTCATAGGAAACAATTCCATCTATCGTGTTATGGGTTATTTCTCAAAGTACATAAAATATGCCCATTCAACATGCCCATCTTTAGGGGCGATTTTGCCTTAATAGTTCATTCGCACATTTTATAGTAGTTATTGTAAGACAAGTTTAACAATAATATTGTAATACTTGGGGCCAATTTGACTTTAATTATACTATTTTTTAAAGTGTTAATAATTTTTTGAAAAATCTTTTCCCAAATGGAAATTTTTTTTTTAAAAAATAAATATATTGTTGACACTTCAAAATTAATTAATTATTTGACAAACATGTGTTGAACTAGCTAAGGTATACTATGACATATCATCAAATATTTTTAAAAAGGGGCATAGAGTATTAAGTATTAACATTCAACCTCGCTACCACAACATGATGCAATTTTTGGTTGAGATTACATCAAGTGCACACTTTTGGGTACATACACGGCATGCTCATCCTTGTTGCAATATATTTTACTATCTTTTGGGGATCTCAAAAGCTAAAGGAAAACTAAAGAGTGACCACTCCATATTTTGGGCAAATGGCCAAAAAGACTCAACTCCTTTTGCACCACATTCTTTAGTTCAACAAAGAGGGTTCATTGATAGCATATGGCTAACCTATCCATTAATTGTAAATTTTAAGTTATAATAACACCATAAAGGTTATTGTAAGAATTGAAAATGCCAACAATAATAAGAAAAAAAACAATAAACAAGTAATGGGTATGTTCATTCACTTGCAAGGTTCTCACAAGAAACTTGAGGAGAAAGGGAGTGGGTGGGTTTGTACCATCTTTGCTTTAAATGTGAACCTTATACCCATTGTGGAGAATTTGGTATCCTTCATTTGGCCATTTGAAAAGATGTTGGGTGGAGGGAGGTTATATGATGGAATTAAAAAATCATTATTCAAAACTAATAATGTAAACCATGGGCAAGTAGAATATTTTTATTCTTATTGCTTTAAAAGTGAAATTACATTTGATCATTTTCATGACTATGGAAGTGACCCAAAACTATGTCCAAGAAAAAACACATTAATATATAACCTTCAAGGAAAGAATGGGATGAGGAAAAAAAAGAAAAAAAAAAGTTCATGCTTTATTCACTTAGAAGTTAGGTAGGTGTTTTCTCTCTTGACCTTGAACCAAATTCCTTTTCAAAAAAATTTAAAAAATCATTGTTCAAAAGCTAGGAAAAAAAAATTGAGTGTTTAGTCTTAAATTTCATAACTTTAGTTTTTGGGGCTAATTTCTTATATATATATATATATATATATATATATATGAGTTCCATGACAACAATTCCTTGGTATTTCAAGCAAAACAATTTCATTCAATCCATGGGTTCTACCCAATCCTTTTCATTATTTGTTTGTCTAAACACATTTTTCTTCCCAATGGTTTATGCGTCATTTTTTGAGGTTTACATGAACCTTGCCTTATTGGTATCCATACCAAACGTTTGGGGGAAAAAAATATAATATTTAAGTAATCATACAAAAAAAGCCCGTTACACCTCCCCCCCACTAAGAAAAGAAGAAGGGGACAAAAAGGGCGGCCAAAAAAAAAGCAAAACCTTAGATGTGTAACCCACCACCCACCCCAAAGCATCACTGAAGAACCTTTTTTTTTGTTTTGGTCTTGTCATGTACTTTGTTACTCTTTTTTTTGGGTTGTCCTAGAAAAATATCTTGAAGGACAAATTGCCCTTATTGTTTATTTACTACAAATTTGGTGACATATCATAATATTATCTATGGATTATTTATTTACATTAATGACCATTAGTGCATATCCTTGGCCTTACCTACAAAAAAAAAAGCTATCATGGGCCTTTTAAAAAAATTATTGTTTTATTTTCATTCCATAACTATTGGAGAATGCATAAACCTTTTTTTTTAATCTCTATTTATGTTATTATTATTATTTTGGGTTGGTTCCAATATGCAAGCATGTGATAGATAAACATGCCACCAACAAGTATCTCAACTTCTTCCCCACATGTAGTAGGACATGAACCCATGTGTTCAGGTGAACAAGTGTGGAAATCTATTTGGTAAATGAAAGTTGAAATTTGGATAAGCCAAGGATATCATATTTATGAATATGAAAGCCCATTATGTAAACTAACCCCACATTTACACACCCAAATTTTTTTCCCAAAAAAAAGGAAAAAAATAGGCCAATTAAACATATATTTTTAGCTACAAGGTTTATTGCCTTAATTAATTACCATTAACTTGACCACATGCCCGAATGCATGTGACAAGCTTGTATTGGATGAAAATGAAAAGAATCAAAACAAACAACTATAGTTGAAATTGTTTTTTGATCATTAATAGAATGAAATTCCATGCCATGGGTGAAGCTTGGTGCCCTACTCTTGGTGTTCCAATCATTGATTCCTTTCCATTTAACAACACATAGAGAATACACCCCGCCCCCCCCACTCCCCAAATTATTTTTCCATCCATGCATGACCAAAAAAGTGAAATTATGCCAAATAAAAAATCTTCCTTTGATTGATGTGCACAAACCTCCTTCGGGTATTTGCGCCATGAATTTGAAATGCACAAGGCATTATGGGCATCAAAATTCCTAAAACTCTAAAAGTTCAAAAGGTCTCTCTTAAAATACTTTCACAACTACATAAAGTTGTAAGTGAATTTTTTATATTAAATGCTTCAACAATTGAACTCAATTCATGAAACAAAAGTTTTATAAAACAAGTCCAACATATATTTAAAATAAACAATGTGAAATCTTTAAAGTTCAAAAGGATTTTTTAAAAAATCCTTCATGACTATTTCAAGTAGTAAGGGAAATGTTTTTAATGAGAGGCCTCAACAATTGAACTCAATTTTTATGAAACAAAAGTTTTATAAAAACAAGTCCAACACATATTTAAAACAAACAATGTGAAAATTTTAAAAGTTCAAAAAAAATTAAATTAAATCTTTCACAATTACTTGAAGCTATAAATGATATTTTTTTATGAAAGGCCTTAACACTTGAACTCAATTTTCATGAAACAAAAGTTTTATAAAACAAGTCCAACACATATTCAAAGCAAACAATGTGAAAATTTTAAAAGTTCAAAAGGCATTTTTTAAAAAACCTTCACAACTACATGAAGCCCTGAGTGATTTTTTTTTACCATAGGCCTCAACAATTGAATTTAATTCATGATACAAAAGTTTTATTTTAAAAATCTAACATGTATTCGAAACAAACAATGTGAAAATTCAAAATTTTTTAAAAACCTTTCATAAAAAACTCTCACAATTGCTTGAAGTTGTAAATGATAATTTTTTACAAGAAGATTCAGCAATTGAGCTTAATTTAAGAAACAAAAGTATTATAAAACAAATCCAACACATATTCAAAACAAACAATGTGAAAACTCAAAAATCAAAATGCCCCTCTTGAAAAACCTGATGATTACTTCAAGCCATAGGTGAAGGTTTTTGTAATTAATTTTTTTTTTTGGATTAATATCATCAATCTATTTTCCAAATACCGTATCCATCTAATTTGAAGTGTAGGAATTTTTTTTATAATCCTATTAAATAACTATAAATATTTAAATATTTAAAAATGAAATTTAAAATTAAGAAAAAGACAAAGGAGACAATAATACCTTTTAAATGAATTGTGACACAATATTATTGTACCACTTCACTAAGGCTAAAGTTAATAAAATATGCAAAATATACCAAAATAAAAAGCAAAACAATAAAATTTTACAACTAATTTTTTTTCATAATAAAATTTTTATGCCTAGGCTTTTCATAGTAAAACATTGTGTGCCCAAGTTGTTTTTCACAAAAAAAATTATATGCTAAAGCCTAGGATGTTTTCGTAATAAATTTTCAACACCATAATTATATTAATTACCTACTCCTCTTAAATGTTTAATTACTCTCATTTAATCCAAATATCATGACAATAACAAATATCATCTTGTCACATTACATTGATAATTTAGTAACTAATATCTAAATCCTTGAAAGTGATAACCAATTTTGTATCATAACTTATCCATTGTTTTCACCACCTCTCAATATGGGCCAATTACATTGACATTTTGCACCAAAAGAATAGAGGTAAAAAACAAGAAACAAAGGAAAGACATAAGGTTGGAAAATAAAAATAAAAAGGTCTAAAATATTTCACAACATATTTGACAAAAATAAACTAGGTCATTGATGATAACAATATAATATACATATTCTTGTTGATAAAATTATATGATGAATTTATATTGAGAAACTTATTTTCTTGACAAAGTTGATGCTCCTTGTGTTCACATTTGCTAACCAAGTTACATGCTATTAATGTTGTTTTCACTTGGATTTTTACATTTTGTTAGGCATAAATGTGAAGAATGCAAATTTCTTTAGAAAAGGTTGTCTAATTTATCCTTCCCTTACCAAGTTTTTAATTGTTGTTAATGGAACTTACATAAACTAGCCTATTTCATTATTAAAAACAATCATGCATGCAACTTTAAACAACTTACAACATAAGTGAACACCCATTCATAAAATTGTTTATACAATATTATTAATGGAGCACAAGCATAAGCTAAAAAAATTGTATTTATTGTAATTAAAATGTCAAGTTTATTTTCTAAGTTTGCTTTAAAAATGAAAAAATTGAAATGGTATCAAAGTTATTAACAAATGGTTGAACATTGTGACATTGAATAACATGTTCAAAAAAGAAAACAAATAAGTTTACTTCATCATAATAAAGATGGGGAAACATATCAATTAGCCTATTTCACATTTCATTGGTTAGGAAACAAATTGTATTCAATATATTATAACAATAAAACCATATTTGAATTACTACATCTTCTTCAACAAAAAATTGGGTTTCAAAAAAGTTTCACTCTAAAGTTTATTCTTCTATGGCAACACTTTTGGAAGTTTTACCACATACTATTAGTGGGATTTTTTGTTCCCCCACTTTTAGTTAATTCTTCCTTTTAACACTATAAGCAATCATGGTTTATTTGATTGAAAAACCAAACAAAAAATAATCATTTTGACATTTGGTCAATTTCACCACTTAATTATATTAGACAAGTTGATTTAAACATGTTCAACTTGATTAATGGATTTTTTAATTGACCATAAAATGATTTTTTTTTACTAGTCAAATTGAACAAAAATTTAGATAACCTAAACACATTAATTAAAAAATAGTTCAAATTGTAAATATAAAAATGTAAATAATAAATAAATAATAAATACCTACCTACCCACCACCCACCCATGACCTATTTACCCACCATGGCCTCCTACCTACTTATCCACAATCCACCTATGTATTATACATTTACACACATGTACAAGGTATGTATACAAATATACATATTCCACTTTAATATATGTTGGTAAAGGAATTGAATCTTGGTATCCTTAGTTTCACACAAATGTCTTAGCTATTAACACACCCCACCACTATGTAAAACAATATGATATCAAATGGATTTAACATGTATCCTTGAACTTCCATGAATTTTTTTTGTCAATGTGTATAACAACATTTGAACTTCAATTTTTTCCATAAATAGGTACACATGCCTACCTACCTATGTTTTTAAATGTTCATACTTATTTCTGTAAATTATAGGTAGGTTTGTACGTAGATACTAAACAAGTAGATAAATAAATAAAATATAGATAAGTAGGTAGGTAGACAAAACATAGGTAAATATATGGTAGGTAAATAGATAGGTGGTAGATAAGACATAAATAAATAAATGGTAAATAAATAAGTAGGTAGGGTATCTCATATCCATTATATGTTTACTCATGACACTATTTGCAATAATTATTCCTATTTTTATAATTCTCATTAGTGCAATTACCAATTTTTTGCATTACATAGCTTGTGTACCTATTAAAACTTATTTACAAACTAGTGGTTGAAAAAAGAAAAGTGACAACAAAACTGCTATCCAATTAGACAGAGGAGAATTGTTTGTAGTGTTGAATGTATGTGAAGGAATGGACTATTTTGCCACGTATTATGGTGGTTATGTTCATGTTGAAGCAATAGGCTCAGAGATGGTTGGCAAATATCCAACATCCAACAAGAATATTGGTAAAACCTATAGCAAACTAGAGGCAAAATTTAAGAATAAAGTGAGTTTAACATATTCTAAATTGAGTGCAATTAAACAAATTCAACCCCCCCTGTCCCCAATTTAGAAAATTTCAAGACCATTGATCTCTGATCACAAAATGTACAGAAATGTCCCCAAGAAGATATGAAGCAAGGACTTGATGTGTTACAACATAAAACTATAGACATGGTGAAGTAAATTGAAGATCAATCTAATATCATTGACAAGCTTCAATCAACTGTAAGTACCTACTCCAATTTAGATGCATGATCGCATTGTGCAAATCAAGCCCACTGAATTTTTGATGCAAAACTTATGATGTAAAAAATTAGATGAATAACTCATTTTTTATTATGGACACAAATGTGAGGTGTGATATGTTGTCAGGTGGGTGCGTATAAAAGATTATATGAAGAAGAAGTGACTGCTCATCGTGATTCCCAACTCATGACCATGGGTCCAATTGCATGTTTGAAACAGCAAGTGGATGGCTCAAAGTTAGTAGGTTGGTAGGTAGTTTAATAAGCATTACAAATAGGGTAACCAACCAAATTAATATGAACAATTTGACTAAACATGACCATTTGGTATGGTCAATTTGATCAAGCCATGGGCATCTTGATGGACCATTTAAAAAATTTATCCTTTTTGATTAAATGTACAACTTAACACTTGGTCAAAATGGTTACTTCAATCAAAAAGACCTAATAAAAAAAACCATGTGTCTTTCATACCCCATGTGTTTTAGATAAAATGAATATCCTTTTGGTCAATGTGAACATATTAGTCAAGTTGAACCTTATGAAAAACCATGATATCTTATAGTGTAAATTTATAAAAATGAAAAAAAAAAAAAAAAAAAAAAAATTTAAAAAAATTTTTAAAAAAGAATTTCCAAAATTTTTTTAAAAATTAAAAATATTTTAAAAAAAAAAAAAAAAAAAAAAATTTATTTAAAAATAAAAAAAAAAAAATTAAAAAAAAATT